>JACCDO010276010.1_pt1 | contig 12244 bp, 10 predicted proteins | sample 7446101 | NCBI WGS metagenome assembly JACCDO01 (sample SAMN15323440, study PRJNA562643) | freshwater metagenome | isolation source: river surface water | place: USA:Blue River Watershed | collected 2017-08-16 | reverse complement strand
TAAAAAGACACTAGAATTTTTTAAAAATTGAAAAATAAAATTTGAGTACATCTCTTGATTTATTTTGTAATTTCCAAAAAACTTTTGAAATTTTTGAAAAAACAGAAAGATGTACTCAAATTTAAAAATGAAAAAATTTTAAAAATCCAGTGTCTCAATAAATGCTCTGTTATTCTATATTACTCTAAGTAATTTTTAATAAATATTGAGAGGCTATTAATAGGCTATTGAGAGGCTATTGAGAGGCTATTGAGAGGCTATTAATATGCTATTGAGAGGCTATTGAGATGGATTCTAGAAAGATAATACTATATAATAATGTATATAATTAAAGTAATTTTAGTAATTCAGTCTCAGTTATCCATTTGTCGTCATATTCAAAACCTTTGGCATATGATATGTAATACTTAGCATTCTTAGCACTCTTAGCATTCTTAGCACTCTTGTCATAGATTACGTTCTTTACCCAATATTTATTTTTCAATTGTAATCCAATATATTTATCATATTTAGGAATAGGCTTTGCCTGTTTTTCAGGCTTTGACTCTTTATTTTTAATTATATAGTCGTATTTTTGATTATCTTGTAATCTACCATGTATTTGTATGTCTCCATTTAGATATAATAGAACTTCGCTTACAGCATTGCCGCGATTATCTATTCCCCATTTAGACACATGCCCTTTTTTACTATAAGATGTGTCGGCACTGACAGCTGTTAATTTTTTACTACGAAGAACAAGAGGACAATCTCCGTGCGGTCTATGACCAGATATAATACTATGAATACCTCCTTTATTTAAATATTTTATAACCTTGGTATTTATATATTGTCCATTTCCATTTTTAAGATTATCAGAATAAACTACAGATTTATTATCAGAAGGAACAACATAATCTATTATTTTATATCCCTTGCGTTTCTTGCTTATTCCTCCATATTCTGGGTTTGCCATATATTCTTTTAAATCCTTCTGAAACCATTTGTTAAGACCAGAAACCCACTTATCTACATCATTAACCATATTTTTATTATTAGGAATATAACCAATACTATATTTATTGATGGCACCATGAACAAAGATGTGTTCCCCAAATATATAAGCAATCTTACCACTTTTTAAATATTTAAGCATATAGTTATCATTTGTATCTTTGATATTTTTAGGATTTGGTGATATAGAGTTCAAGAAACTTGTAACAATATCATTGTCGCTAATCAAATTGGGATTTTTATTTAATATAATTGAAAGTTCCTTCCTTCTTTTATCAAAGGCATCATTTGAACCCATTGTATAGTCCAATATATATTTTAATCTGCTAACGTTATCAATCTTGTAATTATTATCTTTCAAATATTTTCTTAATGTAATCCTTTCATTCTTATTAACCCAATAAGGGAAATTATCATATTTTGCTAAATATTTATTTTCGGCTACGCTTTCTGTCTTATTCATACCAACTATTTTTTCAGATAATTCAGAATATATGCGTATCTTATTAGCATCTCTATTTCCTATTATAAATTCTACACGATCTGGATATTCTTCTTTAAAGTTTAATAATAAATTGACAAATCTTATATCACCTATACCACGGTCTTGACAATCGCCGCCAAAAACAAACATACTATCTTTTTGTTTAAATCGTAATCTATTCTTTTTAGAATCCGTCCATTCAATGACCTTTGATATTCTAACATATTTTTCAAAAAAATCAAGATTACCCTCAACATCTGTAAGATACGCACATACACTTAACTGTCCTTTACCTCCTTTAAAACCGCCACCTGACGCAACAGGAACAGCGGAAGCAACAAGAGTACCATCAGCAGTACCATCAGCAACAAGAGTACCATCAGGAGTACCACCATCAACAGCAGATACATTATCAGTAAATTTAGTAGCATCTTTTTCTTCAGTATATAATTTTTCAATTAAATCCTTTAATTTACCATAGTTATCATCTCCTATACTATCATCTCTGATATTATTAAATTCATTACAAAATTTTATATAATTAGCTATAAAATAATATAGAATTTTTGTTTTAATATTAAATATGATTGTTTCAATGTATTTTTTATATAGAGATATATTAGTATATTTTCCCCGTTCTTCTTTATTCGAAGTAGAATTAATAGATACTTTATCTAAATTATTTTTTATCTTAGTAAAAAACACCTCTATTTTTTCTAAAAATTCTTCATACTGTTTAATCTTTTTTTGAATTGTCTCTATTTTTTTTTTTATTTTTTCTATTCCTTTTTTTAATTCATTAATCTTTAATTTTAAATCTCTTATTTTTATAATTTCATCAGCATACTGTTGTTTAAGTTTTTTAATTTGTATTTTTAATTTTTCTTCCTCCTTTTTTTCAGCAACTATATTTTCTTCTCCTCCTTCTCCTCCATCTCCTCCTTCTCCTCCATCTCCTCCATCTCCTCCATCTCCTCCATCTCCTCCTTCTCCTCCTTCTCCTCCTTCTCCTCCCTTCCTAATAATATTATGATATATTTTATAGCGTTTAGAAATACCTTTTGAAATACCTTTTGAAATACGTTTTGAATTACCTTTTGATCTACGTTTATAACCACCTGAAACAGGGTTTCGCGCTTCGTTTGGGTCAGTTCCTTCATTTGTTACTGCAATAGCACCAACATCAGTATCAGCATCAGTATCAGCATCAGCATTTTTTTCCAATTCTTCTATTTTTTTTCTAATCTCTTCATATTTTTTATGTTCATTTTTAAGTTGTTCTTTTAATTTCTTAATTTCGAGCTCGTATTCTTTTATACTCGTTTCATTTAATTTAAGCTCATTATTTTGTCGTTCCATATCTGTTTTGTTTTTTTCAAGCTTTATTTTCATAACTTCGATATATTCTTTATATAGTGCTTTGTAATCATCTAAAAATTTTTTTATATTATTAAAATAATTACGTAGTTCAGAATTATCAAAAACTTTATCAGTGCTACTAATAAACATTTCATAATATTCTGATTCTTTTTCTAAAACAAGTAATAATCTATCAACATAATCTTTATTTTCCAAATTCTCTAAATCTTCTTTTATAACAGCCATATCTTCATCAATAGCCTTTTTAACATCATCTTTATTACTCGTTTTTTTGTTTTTAACCTTTTTCTTTTTTTTTGTTTTTCTACCCTCTTCTCCACCCTCATCACCCTCTTCTTCACCCTCATCATCCTTTTCTCCATCTTCTTCACCCTCATCACCCTCTTCTCCACCCTCATCATCCTCATCTTCACCCTCTTCTTCACCCTCATCATCTTCATCTTTACCCTTTTCATCGACTACTTCTTCATCATCATCAACTTCATTTATTGCATCTTCAACTTTTGATTTAGCATTTGATATATATTTTACAATAATATCTTTTAAACTATCATAATCACTACAGTTTGTTTTTATAGTTGATTCAAGGACATCATTATATTTTTGAATATCATCATTAATTTTCTTTAAAATTTTTTCATCACTATCGTCATTTAAATGAAGTAATGATTTAATTATATTTTCAATAGCATTCTTGTCATTATCTTTTATAAAACTGTTAATATCTATTCTTGGTATTATATTGATTAAATAATTATTAAAAATATTTTTATATAGCATATTTTTAACATATGTTATAATGGATGATTTGTTTAATTCATTATCAAAATAATTTTGCGGATATGTATTGATTTTTTTAATAATCAAATCTTTTTTAGTATTAATGAGCTCAATTAAATTGATATAGAGATTAATAGCTTCTGATTGCTTATCATCCATTAGTAATTTAAAAATAACTATGCTATCTTTAATATCTCTTAATTCATCAGTTAAAAAATTATTTTTATCTTTTGCCCCACCACCGCGCTTTATGCCATCCTTCGCACTTATTTTTTTAAGAATTGTATATAAATCTATATATTTTTTATTATGTCTTATGTAATAGTTATTTTTAGAAGTATATATTGTTCTATATCTATTATAAATATGTATCCTTTTATTTGTATTAATCATATTTATATACAAAATTGCTATACTATTATATATTAATAAAAATTATATAAAACAATGGGCATAATATATATTTAAAGTAGTCAAAATGGATAAAGTATTGAATAATTTTGCCAATGAGAACGAGTCAAATGATGACGCGACAGTTGTTTCTGACTCCGAAATTCAAGACAAAAAAACTAAAACTGTTGTAAAAAATGTTGATACTAATAAAGTTCTCGAATATTTTAAGGAATCTATTGACTGTAAAAATAGCTATACTCTTGATGAATATAAAAAGCTAATTACAGCAGCTTATAAAGAAGCTGCTAAGAAAACGAGCAAAAGATCCAGCAAAAGTGGAAAAGGCACGGGCACTGAAGTTGTAAAAAGGGAGCCTACAAAATATAATATTTTTGTCAAGGAAGAAATTTTGAAACTGAAAACAGAAAACCCAGACAAACAATATAAGGATTTGATGAAAATGGCGGCGGACAGATGGAATGAAAATAAATTGACTGCTTAATAATAGAGAATAAAAGATACTACAAGAATAATGAATAATAATATAAAAATGTTAATAGTATCTTTAGTTTATTTGGTATTAGATATAATATGGATATTTTTAAATATTCGCGAGCAAAATGAAAACATTATAAGAATACAAGGAAAACTGACAAAAATAACTTATAAACATATTATATATATAATAATATGCTATATATTAATATTGATATCATTATTACACATCGCTATACCTTTGACTTTGAATAATATTGGTAATAGCGACGATTTACAAACAAAGGCCTATAAATCAATAATATATGGCGGTAGCGTAGGATTTTGTGTATATGGCATATACAATTTAATTTCATTGATAATTTATGAAAAGTTTGATATTATGATTGCTTTAACTGATACTTTATGGGGATGGTTTGTATATTCTTTTATAACTTTCGTATATCTAGTTTTGAAATAGAAGCATGTGTATTAGATATATACAAAGCATAGCTAATATGAAAATTAAAATGATTATATATAAAAACCCTGCGATAAATACAGGCGTCAAAGGAATAGCCAAGAATATATTAGCTATTATGGCTATTAATAATAATATATAAATAGGAGCACCTGAATAATCCATTATTTTTAAATTCTCAATATTGTAAATATTAAGATAATCATAAATATTTTTCGTATTTGTATTCGTATTTTTTATCACATTATTTAAATTAGATAACTCAGTACAGCTTGGTGTTCTTGTACCATTAGCAGTTACTGAATTATTTCTAATCATAGTATTTAATATAGATAACTCAGAACATTTTGGTGTATCTGAACCATCAGAATATAACCCTTTGCTAATATTATTTAACTCTGTACATTCGCGGGTATTATTGGTACTCATATTATATCGCAAGTTCTATTATATTATATCCTTATTTTTTATTTGATTTAGAACTTTTAGAACTATAATATAGATTATACATAGAATATAGAAAGTATATAAATAGAGAAAAGAATATAAGTATCATTATAATATATACTATCATACCAGTTATACTCGCAGTTCTGCTTATTACGCAATAAATCGACATATCATCAATAGGACATCTTACAACATTATTTGAACCGGAATTGCTCATAAGAGAAGCCGCTCCTCCTGATAGTACACCGCTTGCTGTTCCTTCAAAAATACCACCTGCCGCTCCACCAGTAGCTCCTCCAGCAATAGCTCCTCCGGCTGTACCTCCGGCTGTACCTCCGGCTGTACCTCCGGCTGTACCTCCAGCAATAGCGCCCCCTGAGCCTCCAGTATTGCCAGAGGAAACTTTAGCCATTTTAAATTCTTCACTTACAAACATATTAAGTTTATTCATATATATTCAATTTTCTAATATAAACATAATATTATTATTTGTCATTTTCTGGGTATTCAGTTGATGTATCAAGATTATTATATACATATGATATTATTATATATAATAACACATAGGCTAAAATAGCAATTATGAGATATATACCTATTCCCATATAACCTAGATCTTCGCTTTTCTTTGAAAGTTTTGATGACTGCTTAGAGAAAGTATTTATATAATATAAAAATGCCAGAATGGCAATAAATATGCCATTTGTAATATTTTTCTTGGCTTTATTTTTTTCACTTTTATAATTTTTTATTTTACCTCCTCCCCTTCCTCCTTTAAAGTTTTCAAAAAAATATTCTGAATATTTAGATACTATATTATTATATAGTTGCATCTTATAATATAATATAATATAATATAATATAATATAATATTAGAATATATATGTCTAATATTGTAGAAACATTCGCAATAATATTAACAATTATTATTAGCACGAGTATTATAGTTTGGGTTATAAATAAAAATAGAGGTTTAGATGTAAATTATAACAATTTAATAGAAATAAACAGCACTAATGTATCAAAGAATAAAATAGGAAGCGACAAATCAGGTGATAAATGCACAACTACTTGTGATGCTTTGGATCCTGTAAGCGATCCAAGATATAACATGCAACAAATAATTAAACAATCTATATTATTGGAAGAACATTTGACAAATAAAAATAAAAGATGTCGCGATTGTATTACTAAGCACTTCTTGCATATAATAGGATTAGCAGAAGAGGCTGAGATGTTGGCTACAAATAAAATTGAAAAATATCCTCTAATTAAAGAATCTGTCATATTATATAATGAACTATTTAAAATATGGATTAAAAATAAGAATCTAAATAATAATAATGACGATTACATCCTATATTGTACTGACAAATTGAGAAATCATAGAAAACAACTTATCGTCATATATTTTTTTAATGAAAAATATATGATTAAATCAGATAATTCCAAATCTCACGAAGGCTAAGCATACGATCTACAGCTCCAAATATTTAATTGTCTTATATGCTGATGCGTGATTAAGAACAGCTTTAATATCAATTATAGCACTATTGTGAGCTTCAAGATGATGTGGATGTATTTCAGAACCCATTTCAATATTAGGATATGAACAAGGAAATGTTGTGGCAAAACTATTAGCAGTTGAATATATTGCCACATCAGCGACTATCTGATATTCACAAGAAGAGAAATCATATTTTCCATTTATATAAAATTTATTAACTAATTTTTCCGCCCCCTTACGAGAAATTATATACATACCAGCACACGGAAGCAAGTATCGCCATTTAATAAAGCTCTCGTTATTTTTAAGAAATAGCTCATTATACAATATTTTAACTGTATCGCCATATGATATGCACATCTGTAATATCTCAAAATCCTTCGGGGCATCTTTGATTAGTTCCTCGTAATTTATATTAAAGGGCAGAAACATATCATCTTCCATAATAACAAACCACTCATTATCTTTATTTTTTTCGTCTTCTAAGCCGACTTTCATCGCCTTTATATGACTTGATATACATGCAAACTCATATTCGCAATTTACACATCCAGGATGTTTACAAGTAAGTGGTCTCTTGTTTTCCAATAAATCATCAAAATCTTCTGGAGATATAGCGGCTACTCTTTGATTCTTAATTCCTTTACTTGTAAATTGATTTTTCATAAATATCCTTCGTTTATCGCTTCTATCAAGATTAATCCAATAATGTATTAATGACATAATAATATATTTAATATGATATATTTAATATAGTTATAAGATTGTAACATAATCTTATATATATTATATGTAATATATATATGTAATATATGTAAAATATATGTAATATATGTAAAATATATATGTAATATATGTAAAATATATATGTATATTTTTATTGTGGTATAGTAGTTATATTATTTTTGTTATTATAAGATAAATGAAGTTAGAACTTAAAAAGTTTGACCCTACAAAAATTAAAAGCGATTCCGTCGTTGTTTTTATAGGTAAGAGAAACACAGGAAAAAGTTATTGTATGAAGGATATTATGAGCTATAATAGAGATATACCCGTGGGTGTTGTTGTATCTCCAACGGAAAGAGCAAATGGATATTTTGAGAAGTTCATACCTAAAATGTTAATATATGATGAATTAGAAGAGAAGCTTGTTAGTAAGTTTTTAAATAGACAGATTAATATTACAAAAGATAAAAAGCGTGAATTAGAAAAGCATGGTTCTTCAACGATAGACCCAAGAGCCTTCTTAATATTAGATGATTGTATGTATAACAAAGCTTCATTAAAAGATAAAAATATAAGATGTATTTTTATGAATGGTCGTCATTATAAAATCTTCCTACTTATAACTATGCAACATGGACTTGGGTTGCCTCCTGATTTACGCTCAAATATAGATTATGTCTTTATATTCCGAAACAATATAGTTAAAGAAAGAGAGAAAATATATAATCATTATGCTGGAATGTTTCCTACATTTGATGTATTTAATCAAGTAATGAATCAATGTACTGAAAACTTTGAATGTCTTGTTATAGATAATAAAACACAATCTAATAATATTAATGATAATGTATATTGGTACAAAGCGCAAGACAGTAATTATAAAATGTGCTCACAAAATCTATGGGAGATGCAGGCTTTACAGGATCAGCGAGATTTAATGGGACTTATGAATGACGAAGAAGAGGAAGACAACGAGGATTTTGATCCTGGTGTTTTTATGAAAAAGAAAAATACAAAATTGATAAAGGTTAAAAAAAATCAAAAATATTAGAAAAATCGTAGTTTTTTACCCTTAACATTATTATCATCATTTATAACTATTTCCTTAATCTCGCTATTCTTCTTAGAGCCATTGTTCTTTTCAACAGAAAGCTTCTTATCAATATTTTCATACGCCTCTCTTTTTTGTAATAAATTATATTCATCGCCGGGACTGGCTTTCTGCGTAATATTAATAGGCAATAGCGTGTTTTCAACTTCTTCCTTATTTTTTTTCGAATATGAAAAACCTCCCTTTTTATAGATTTCTGTTGTATATTCATCATTATCTGTACTATTACTAATAGTTATAATATTACCTCCATTTTTAACACCATTTCTATTTTTTTCTATTTCATCCTCATCTTCATCCTCATCTTCATCATCTTCTTCATCCTCATCTTCATCATCTTCTTCATCCTCATCTGCATCCTCATCTTCATCATCTTCTTCATCCTCATCTTCATCCTCATCTTCATCATCCTCTTCATCATCTTCATCCTCTTCATCCTCTTCATCCTCTTCATCATCTTCATCCTCTTCATCTTCTTCATCATCTTCATCATCTTCATTATCTTCATCTTCTTCCTCTTCGCCCTCTTCGCCCTCTTCATTATTATCGTTCTCTTTTACATCTTCATTATCTTCATATTCTTCATCCACTTCGTCGTCTTCGTTCTCTTTGACCTCTTCATCCACCTTGTTCTTTTTTATCTCTTCGTCATCTTCGTTCTCTTTTACCTCTTCATCCACTTTGTTCTTTTTTACCTCTTCGCCATCTTCTTTCTCTTTGACATTTTGAATGTTTATATCGCTATTTTTTCTCTTATCATCACTCTTTTTTTTATCATCTTTTTGTTTATCATTATTTTTAACATTTTTGGTTTCTTGTTTTAAAATAATTGAATTAGTTAATTCTAAGGATTCTGTTTGAGCTATTTCAGGCTCCTCTTCAGGCTCCTCTTCAGGCTCCTCTTCAGGCTCCTCGTCAGGCTCCTCTTCAGGCTCCTCTTCAGGCTCCTCTTCAGGCTCCTCTTCAGGCTCCTCTTCAGATTTATATAGAGCTTTAGCAGTAGTTATTTTTTCAGTTTTGCCTTGTTTAGATAATTTTGTTTTGCTAATATCTCGTTCTGTATTCTCTTCACGAATATTATCAATATTATCTTGTATTTGTTGAAATATATCATCAAATGGAATGAAATCTCTGAACGTTTTTTTAATAATTATTCTAATATTTTCTTCTATAATGTTCAAATTATTTTGATATTCAGAATCCTTAATGTTTTTATTATTAAATAAATAAGCATTTTTCCAAGAAAATATCGATATATTTATATAGCATTTGTGAATGAAATCCTCTGCCAATGGTATTTTAATTTTGATATTGTTAAAATTGTCTTTGTACTCATAAATCTTTATTTTTATAGTAGTTATTATAATCATTTTAATAAGATCATGCAAATATTTGCATTTAGTTTTTTTTATAATTTTTTTATATTCTTCATATATAATATTATTATTCCATTTTTTAATTTGTATAAGTTCTTTCTGGAACTCTTTAATGCTTCCTTTAATTTTTGAGCAATCACACCATATATCATATATGCGTTGCGATAAAGGTATAGCTATTATATCTTGTATATGTTCAATATATTCATTTCTAGTATCAATAAGACCCTCCATATATATATTAAATAGTAAATAGTATTCTTTATATAGATGCTTCAATCTCTTGCTTTTAATCTTTCTATTTCATTTGTCAAATTATTTATTTTTTCATTTAGCATCTTAATAGCCTCTATAAATACTGGCGCAAGTTTTTCATAATTTACTGTCAAATAATTACATCCTGATTTAGATATCAAATTATTACTATTATCCAATAGACAATCAAATGGTGCCAAATTAACTATATGAGGAAGGATTTTATTAACATCTTGGGCACTTAATCCTACATCTTCTTTATTTTTAGCACTACAATTATTGATAGCTATATCATTGGGAATATAATAGAAACCATTTAATTTACTAATAATATCCATAGGATTATTTATATTTGATGTTATTGTTTTCAATCTATTATCTGAAAATCCCGAGATAATTTGACCTGTTGCCGAAATATTACCATCTACCTGCAATTTATTTGTAGGGGATACATTACTTTCTCCTCCTATTTTAACATTTGACGAATAAAATATATGTTTTGATAAGTTTATTGCTGTCCAATATGAATCACCACCTCCACCAACACCATTAACGCCACCATCACTCGCGCCTCCACCATCACCAGACCAACCTGTAGTAATTGTACCAGTTACTCTAATATTTCCCACAACATCCATAATATAATTATTACTTACATCTACTGTTTTGTCCCCGCCAATTTTAATAGGGGCACCATAATAAATACTATTTTTAGTAGTACCAGTTATATTTTTCCAATATGTTATTCCGCCTCCAGTACTACCGCTACCAGTGCTTCCTCCAGAAACAGAAATATTAGCTATAAGATTACTATAATTATTATATAAGAAATTGCTTGTAGCTCTCACATAATTGCTAATATTACCATCGAGGGTTCTATAATCAATCGCAAGCACATTGCTTGTAGCTCTTACATAATTGCTAATATTACCATCATTTGTTGTTATATTAGCAATTTGATTGAATTGTGTAGCTGTTATATTATTTATAGAATCTTTAAAAGTAATATTGCCATTGTAGCCAATGGTAAACACTTCGCTTGTTAAATTAGATACATTTATTATGTTATATCCTGGTGTCTTTTGCTTGATAATTACAGCATTATTAAGACTGTCATTGAAAATCTCTAGTCTTTCTGTTATATATACGTTTGTATCTAATGTAGTAGTAGAACCCAAAACTGTAAGATTAGATGTTGTAAGATTTCCATTTATTATAGCATTTCCTGTATATGTACTTAAATCAACTGATATAATACCACTTGCATTAATAGCTGTATTAGCTCCTTGTTTAACACCTCCCAAAACAGATGTAGTAGCAACAGGCAGAACATAAGTATTAGCTCCAGATATAACACCTGAACCATTTATAGTTATAGTGCTTCCATCAACCTTGACAGCTCCTAAATCAGAAGCAGTAGCCACAGGTAATGTAGTTGCTGTTATATAGCCTATTGATTTAACTGTTGAAATTATAACATTACTTGCCACTCTTACATAATTACTAGCTCTATCATCATTTGTAGTTATTAAAGATGATAGTCTGGTATCTACAGCATTTACATAATTGCTGACATTTCCATTGAGCCTATTGTAATCAACTGCTAATACATTGCTTGCCACTCTTACATAATTACTAGCTCTATCATCATTTGTAGTTATTAAAGATGATAGTCTGGTATCTACAGCATTTACATAATTGCTAACATTTCCATTAAGCCTATTGTAATCTACTGCTAATACATTGCTCGCTACTCTGACATAATTACTAGCTCTATCATCGTTCGTAGTTATTAAAGAGGATAGTCTGGAATCTACAGCATTTACATAATTGC
>JACCDO011334026.1_pt1 | contig 12246 bp, 14 predicted proteins | sample 7446101 | NCBI WGS metagenome assembly JACCDO01 (sample SAMN15323440, study PRJNA562643) | freshwater metagenome | isolation source: river surface water | place: USA:Blue River Watershed | collected 2017-08-16 | reverse complement strand
GAGAGCGGAAAAACTATTTATCCGGTATAGAGAATCTGGATTCGTGAGCACTACTTCTTAACTTTTTTAGACTTTTTTATACTCTTAAGAAGTATTCTAGAACATAATAATCTGTTTCTGTATTTTTTTAGAAAATTCTGAATTTGAATTTGGTTTATCTATTTTACTACCACGACTATATCCCAAGCCGTTTTCGTTCTGTTTTTAAAAAGTTGATTGATTGTTCTGTTTTAGACGTCATCTTTACTGTTAAAGATTTTTTTGTCATATAGGAATTAAAAATAAATTTATTATATTGGTTATACATACAGATGAAAATTATCAAAAGAAATGGAAAGGAAGAGGCTCTTTCATTTGATAAAATTCTTATAAGATTGAGGAAGTTATGTTGCGATAAAGGATTACCGCTTATAAAAAATATTGATACAGATGTAGTTGCACAAAAGGTTATTGAACAAATATATGATGGTATTAGCTCAACCCAAATAGATGACCTTGCAGCTAATATTTCAATATCTATGTCTATAGATGACCCCTTTTATGCTGATTTAGCTTCTAGAATAACTGTTTCCAATCTTCAAAAAAATACTCCAAACACTTTTCATAAAACAACAGAGATTCTTTATAAAGGAAAGGTAGTAAATGAAATATATTATAAAGCTTGTGTTAAATTTAAAAAAGATATTCAGCAAATAGTAGACCATCAAAGAGATTATGATTTTGATTATTTTGGTATTAAAACACTTGAAAGAAGTTATCTTCTTAAAAAAGATAAAGTTATAGTAGAAAGACCTCAGTATATGTATATGAGAGTTGCAGTAGCTCTTTATCCAGAAGATATATATATGATAAAAAGATGTTATGACGGTATGAGTAAAAAACTGTTTATACATGCATCTCCTACTCTTTTTAATGCAGGTACTATGAGACAGCAATGTTCTAGTTGTTACATCTTGTCAACTGAAGATTCTATTGGGGGTATTTTTAAGACAGTTTCTGATTGTGCTCATATATCAAAACATGCAGGCGGTATTGGCCTTTCTATTTCAAATATAAGAGCTAAAGGAAGTAAAATAAGGTCTACAAATGGCCATAGTGATGGTATTGTTCCTATGTTAAAAGTTTACAATGAAACAGCTAGATATGTCAATCAAAGTTCAAGAAGAAATGGAAGTTTTGCTGTATACATTGAACCTCATCATGCAGATATATTTGATTTTTTAGAAATGAAGAAGAACAGTGGAGATGCTAACTTAAGAGCAAGAGACCTTTTTTATGCTTTGTGGATTCCTGATTTATTCATGGAAAAGGTAGAAAAAGATGAAGATTGGTATCTTATGTGTCCAGATGAGTCAAAAGGTTTAGATGATGTATACGGACAAGAATACGTAGATTTGTATAACGAATACATTCACAAGGGACTTTATAGAAAAAAGATAAAAGCAAGAGATCTTTGGAATACTATACTTACTTCTCAGATAGAGACTGGCACTCCTTATATGTGTTACAAAGACCATGTAAATAAGAAGTCAAATCAAAAACACTTAGGAGTTATTAAAAGTTCAAATCTCTGTTCGGAAATTTGTCTGTATAACACAACTGAGAGCACTGCCGTATGTAATATAGCTACAGTTAGTCTTCCAAAATTCCGAGAAGGGAAAGAGTATAATTACGACAAGCTTGGAGAAGTTGTACGTATGATGGGTAGAAATCTAAATAGAGTGATTGATATTAATTACTATCCAACAAAGGAAACTGAAATTAACAATAAAAGTATGAGGCCTATAGCTCTCGGTGTGCAAGGTTTTTACAATCTTTTGGTGGAAATGAGACTTTCTTTTGATTCAGTTCAAGCAAAGGAATTGAACAAAAGAATATTTGTATGTATACAATATAATGCTATATTAGAAAGTTGTAATTTAGCTCAAGAACAAGGAGTATATTCATTGTATGAAGGAAGTCCAATTTCTAAAGGAATCTTTCAACATAATATGTGGGACATCCATGAAGATACTCTTCATATGGACTGGAAATCACTTAGACAGAAAATTAAGAAATATGGTGTACTTAATTCTATGTTGACTGCTCTTCCTCCTACAGCATCCACTTCTCAAATTTTAGGAAATGTGGAAAGTTTTGAAGTTCTTACAAGCAATGTTTACATGAGAAATGTCTTATCAGGCACCTACCCCATTATCAACAGATACCTTATTGATGACCTTCGAGAAAAACTCTTATGGAACGAATCCATTAAGAATAGAATAGTATCAGATGAAGGAAGTATTCAAAATATTGATGAAATACCTCAGGAATTAAAGAATCTTTATAAAACAACTTGGGAGGTGTCTCAAAAAGTTACAATTGACCTGTCTGCAGACAGGTCTCCATTTATTGACCATTCTCAGAGTCTTAATATTTTCATGAATGCTCCTACTGTTGCAAAGTTAAGCAGTATGCACTTTTATGGGTGGAAAAGAGGTCTTAAAACAGGCATGTATTATTTAAGAACTCTTGGGGCAAGTTCTGCAGAAAAGTTTTCTGTTTCTACAGAAAAACAAAAGGAAGAGTTGGTATGCTCTTTAGACAATAAAGAAGCATGCGAAATGTGTTCGGGATAATTTAAAAAAGTATTTGTAGTTATAAAATATGATAACTACAAGTATAAATACAATAGTTGACGAGTACAAATGGGAATACCTTCAAGTTAAACCTCTCCCGTTTGAAGAACTCGATTTAGATAAAGAATACTTCGAAGATAAAACCATTATATTATTTGGCAAATACATTGGTCCTCCTTGTTCAGGAAGTGGAGAGCAAAGCGAATGTTACTTCGGTAAATTAAAAAATGAGGGAGTCTATTTTTATACAATGGATGGCCATGGTTATTCTGGATATGATTGCTGTGGAAATATCAATTTGTATTATGCAGAATCACCTGAAGCTATAAAAAGAAACATGAAATTTAAAAGAGAAGCATATATCGAAATAGAAGATGACTCTTCTTCAGAATCGGGCGATGAGTAGTTATTTAGAACATTTATCGCATTCCATTCCATTTGAAGTTTGATATATGTCATGTTTTAAAAAGGTTTTATGACATGTAGCATATCTTACTCCTTCTTTTCTTAGTTTTTTTTCGTATTCACTTGCACTTATGTGAAGTCTTAGTTCAGATATTACATCATCGTAACTAATTTTTACATTTTGTTTTTCTTTAGTTTCAATATAAGCATATATGTTCTTGTTAAACCATTTGATGTATAATTTCTTTACCTTATCTTCATCTTCAAAGAAATACATATCATAATCCATTTCACAACTATAATAGAAGTCTTCTACTGTAGAAACCTTTAAATCCAAGAATGTTTCTGATTTAGTCTGTCCGTCGTGATAGCCTATCACCTTTGTTTTGCTATCGTAATATATTTTACAACCTATTTCATCAATGATAACTTCTGCCTGTGAAGTTTGTATATCCTTTAACATCCTTTCATATAAATTTTTATCAATTTTTGAAGCAACTCTTATTCTTATAGCGCATGCCATTTAGTGTCTATGTAATTGTGTCTTTAAATTTATTTAGAGCAGTCTTCGCACTCCATTCCATTTGATGTTTGATACATCGTTTTTTTAAAAAATAACCCTTTATATGACATGCAGTTCTCTCCTTCTTTTTTTAATTTTTCTTGTTCTTCTTTATTCTTAAAATATTTTATTAATTCTATAAGAGTCTTATCATAAATTTTCTTTAGCTCTATATCATATGTATCCTCTTTGTATCCAAATATTTTTTCATTGAACCATTTTATATAGTTTCCTCATTTGGTAGTTTTTTTCATCTTCGTCGTCTTCGTCTCTGTCCTCTTTGTATCTATACCAGTTTTTACAAAGAATGTAGAAATCCTCTACGCTGTACACTGGATCGTGATACACAACAACTTGTTTCTCTGAGTCATATAATACATCTTCTATTATTTGTTGTATTTACAGGTCGGATACTTTTTCTCTTAGCTTTAGACGAGTTCTGGATGATATCATTACAAGAAGTGTAAATACACTTCTTTAAATTAAAAATAAAATTTTTATTATTATTAATGTATAGATTTATAATGGAGAATACTTGCTGTATTTGCTACGAGAAAAAAAATATTTTAACTCAGTTGATACACCAGCCTTGTAACAATAAATCACATAGAATATGTAAATCTTGTTTGAATAAAACAATACAAACAATACCTATAAGTGAAAGTAAACCTGTAATGAAATGCATGTATCCCTTTTCTCAATGTGAAAGTAAAAAGATTTACAGAGATGAGATGATTGCAAAGATTCTTAAAGACCGTTATTTTATATATAAAGAAGCTAAAGAAAAATACCTTTTTCCAGAACATTATGTAAAAACTTGCGGTTCATGTTTAGCAAAGTGTTTTGTTAATAAAGAGAGAATAGACGTTCTTTATAGCAATGTATACTCATGTAGTTCTTGTTATACATTTTCATGTTTTACATGTGAAAATACTTTAAATTTTGGAATGGATTGTAATAACTGCAATCGTTATAATTTTTATAATAACCCTCTTAATTATAATTATTTTTTTTATAAACCTAAAACAAAAAGGCTTTACTTGACAGATTATAAATACAAAAACAATGAACTTGATTACAAATTTGTTGTAAATTTTATAACTAAAAGATTTAGAAATGAGGATGTTTATACGTCATGTCCAGTGTGTGATGTCAGAATAGAAAAGTCAGAAGATTGTAATGCTGTATTCCATTGTCATGTTGAAATTTGCAATGTATGCGGTATGTTTTCCAATATAGGAGAGAAGTTACATGACCATTGGAGTGCAAGAGGAGTAAGGGGTTGCCCCAGATGGGATAGAGATCCATGTATAAAAAAGGATGTAAAAAATTTCGTTTGCGTAGAGAAGCAGTGTTATGGGCATTTGGAAGGAAACTGTGATAAAGATGAACATCGTAAAGGAGTCTTAGAATATAAGACTTATAAAAAAAGAAAATTATTGTATCATTATCTTATAAATGCTCCAAGAAGGATAAGAAATGATGTTATTGATAATTTACCAGTTTCACTTTGGAAATACCTACCAGACGATACTGTTATGTTTAAATTTGATATGAAATCCGGTGATGCTAATGAATACAAACACTTTTAATTTAAAGAGTCATTTCTTTATACATATAGATGGAATTGTATAAAGAAATAAAGAAAATACGAAAAGAACGTATCCTATTAAAGAAAGAAGTAGAAACTCTTACTAAAAAATTAAATAAAAAAGAAAAGGAATATTTCATAAAGATAGGAGAATGTAGAGAATGTGGAAAGAAGTTAAGTGATGATTTAGATGAGTTTTGTAGTCTCTGTTTAAATGGAAGTAACTTAGAGGAATAAAAGTATTAAAATATCTTGTGAGTAAAGGAGCTAAAGCAGGTATAAAGTCTCTCGAAAAAGCAATACAAAGAAAAAAAGATAGCGTATTACTTGTTAGACTTGATTTGTACTTCTTTTCCAGAAAGAACAGGACCAGCGCCTACGATATAACGGTCTACTACTAGATAAAATATGAGATTTCCTATTATAGTAAACCAAACTATATAGGTGAATTGCTTATCAAAAGGTCGTTGGCCAAGTAAAAGGGTTTGTAGTACTTCTATAGAAAAAAGTATAGTTGTATTTTTTATTAAGTCATGGACAAGGGAATCGTAATTTTGTATAGGAATATCGATAAGTCTCATTTAATACATACTCAATAAAATAAAAATTAAAGAATAAAATTTACCACTGCTTAAGGAAAATGCCTATAAATTTTATTCTATCAGTTGTTTCAAAAGAAGGAAAACTTTACATAGGAAATCATGGAAAGTTAGTATATCATATCCCAAATGATTTGAAATATTTCAAAGAGGTTACTACAAATAAAGTCGTAGTAATGGGTCATAATACATGGAATTCTCTTCCTCATAAACCTCTTCCAAATAGAAAGAATATAGTTATAACAGATTGCAAAAAGAAGAACATAGAAGGAGTTGATTTCATGTCTTTAAATAAATTTAAATGTTTTCTGAGAAAGAACAAAGAAGAGGAAATCTATTGTATAGGAGGTTCTCAGTTATTCAAAACATTTATGGAAGACTTTCAGTTACAACCATCTAAACTTTTTATCACTCATATGAAACCCTCTAAAAAATTATTAGATGAAATGGAAGCAGATGTATTCTTCTATACAGAATACTTTAAGTATTACAGATTGTATGCTTATTCAAAAGAGTATACTTATCTACAAAATGATGATGAATCTCTCTACATCAAATATAGATACTTGCAATATAAAACATCTAATCATTATCATGAAGAATATAGTTATCTTCTTACTCTTGATTCTTTAATCAGAAGACCAATTGAACGTCAAGATAGAACAGGAGTTGGTGTTAAGAGTATTTTTTCAAATAAACTACATTTTGATATATCTAATTCCATTCCACTTCTCACAACAAAACAGGTAAGCTTTAAGAATATAGTCGAAGAACTTCTTTGGTTTTGTAGAGGAGAAACCGATGCAAATATTTTAAAAAGAAAAGGAATAAACATATGGAATGGAAATACAACAAGAGAGTTTTTAGATAGTAGAGGTCTTGATTATCCAGAAGGAGAGTTGGGTCCTCTTTATGGTTTTCAGATGAGACATTTCGGAGCCAAGTATCCTTCTACTAAACGAGGTTTCGACCAATTAAAGTACGTAGAAAATTTACTTAAAAACGATCCATTCAATAGAAGAATCATGATTACTTATCTTAATCCTCCTGATTATTCCAAAGGGGTTCTTCTTCCATGTCATCATTATATTCAATTTTATGTAGAAGAGATGAACGGAGTGAAGTATCTTTCATGTTTCTTCAATATGCGCAGTAGTGATTTTGCTCTTGCTGGTTGTTATAATATTGTAAGTTATACTATTCTTACCTATATTTTAGCAAAAAGATGTGGTATGAAGCCGCTTTCAATAGTATATCATTCAGTAGACTGTCATGTCTATCTAAATCATATAGAAGCTGTAAAAGAACAACTGAAGAGAGACATTCGACCATTTCCAGCTTTAGAAGTAGATGACTCTGTAAAGGATAAAGAATGGGAAGACATCTCTTTCTCTGATTTTGAACTTATAGGTTATTTCCCTCATCCACCTATCAGAATGCCTATGGCGGTTTAAATTTAAAAGAACAAAGTTATGATAATTAAATGGTAAATTATCATAAATTATGTAAAATTTTAGAACAAGGAAACATCGAAACAGAAATACATGAAGTTTTAACTTGGTTAAAGGATAAATTGGATATAGACGAAAAAAGAAAGGAATATCTAAAAGACTTGTGTGAAAATTTAAACGAAAACTTGAGTAGATTACTGAAAAAAGATGAATACACCAGAGAAGAAATAGGTTATATATTAGAAGATTTTATGGATTATAAACTAGAACTCTATACATCACATTGTTATCATTGTGGACAAGACATGTCTATATCTAGCATCAATGGAGAAGACGAAGTATATGGAGAGGCATGTAATTTTTTAAATTTTTATTATCATTCTTATGACAGTGATTTCTATGACCTCCCATCTACTGGGAGGTTACATGATTTGCTTATGAAGATGTATCTAGATATTAATATTTGATGACTCTTTTAACTTGAAATCTTCTTTGTAATAAGTTTTCTTTCCAAAAAATATAGAGGGAAAAAGCATCATAATAAATATACTTAATGCAATAGAATATTTCCAGTCACCTGTTTTAGAATAGAACATACCCCATAAAACAATCCATTTGATATAATTTTCAGAGAAAAAAGGCTTAGAGCTTTGATTTATCTCAGAAACGAGAGGATAAGTACCTATTAAAATAAAAGGTGAAATGATGTAGTCTATCAATTTAGTAGTTTCTATCAATTCCATATAATTTATTGATAGAAAATAATCTTCGATAATTTAAGTCTTTTTCTTAGGTCTTCCTCTTTTCTTTATAGGTATTGTTTTCTTATCGTCTTCTACTATTATTTTAATACTTTTTTCAGATGAAGTAACAGAAGATATATCGTCTAAATCTACTCCTTCATTTAATTCTCCAATTAAACCGTCTATATCTAGTTCAGGACCTGTCATTTCTCTCTGTCTCGGGGCAAATGTTTCGTTATTAAGAAGTGACTTCTGGAGATGGAACATAAACGCAGAACCAGCTACCATACTTATCAACTTTATTTCAGGAGCCATCTTTACACTACTATAATACTTTTCATAAAGTTCTTCAAATACGTCGTCATAGGATTCGATATTTCCCATTACAACTTGACTCCAACCATTCAATTTACCTCCTAAATTGTATTGACCATTGAGCATTTCTATTGTAGAAACACAAAACATCAATCCTTGTCTACAGTAATCTATGGAGTTGTCCATGTCTATTTCTCTTTTGAGTCTGAATACTTCTCCTCTTATCTCATCAAGAGAGTGTTCCATTCCAAATCTTCTAGAGGTTTCTATACCTCTTTTTCGCATTCTATTTAGCTGATAAAGATAATGTGATTTTTGCTGTTGAATTTCTTCATGTGATAGTTTTTCTTCTTCGTAATTTTCAGTTTCTCTCATAAAGACATTATTATCTTCTTTATATTCTTCATCTTCTTCCTCTTCTTCATCTTCTTCGTCCGGTTCTAAATCGTCTTTTTGAATTAAGAAATCTTCTCCTAATTCTTGTCTTTTTTTAGGAAAGGTATCTGGATTTTCTTGAAATGTGGATTTTCTTATGACAAAATCATCTTGATTGTTTAAATCAAGAGAATCTGTATTGAGAATTTTATCTTCATTTTCTTTTACGAAACGAAATGACATTTATATTATTAGTAGAAGTAATTATTTTTTAAATTTCTACGCAACATTAAAGTTAAAGAAACAAAATATTTTAAAAAATAATGGAGAAAGTTCCTAAAAAACGAGGTAGAAAACCTAAAAATGAATATTATCTTACTAAAAAAGTGGATATTGTAGATACTAAACATAAAGCGATAATAATAAATTTACCCATCAAAATAGATTATATAAACAAGGAAAACTCCGAAAGAGAACAAGAAATAATAGGAGATTTTTCGCTTAATATATTACCTTACGAAGATGATTTTTCTAATTTTACATCTTCATATAAACATCAAGAAATAGAAGAAATATTTATAAAAAACGAGACGAAAGAATCTAAAGAGATAGTAGAAAGTTCCCAAAAAAAAAGTTATTATGATATAAGTTTTATACCTCACACTTTAGATGCAAAGAATATATCTATTAAGATGAGAACAGACATTCATTGTTATTGGTGTTGTCATCAATTTTCTAATTCGCCTGTTTTTATGCCTTGTAAGTTAAAAGGTGATATATTTGAAGTAAAAGGAATATTTTGTTCTTTTGAATGTTGTTTCAGTTATATGAGTAATCATCAAAGGCATTCTAAAAATATACATTTATTAAAGTATATGTATTATCTTTTTACTGGTAAAAAATTTTTCAGAGAATCTTTAAGAAAAGCACCAGAAAAGGAATGTCTAAAAATATTCGGAGGACCTTTGACTATAGAGGAATTTAGAAGTAATTCCAATACGTATGAAATTTTATCACAACCTATGTCTTATATACCTAGTTTAATAGAAAAGGTGCATAAGATTCCTTCTTTACCAGTAAAGGAAAAAAGAAGTTTCCTAGGTGACTTTGTTAAAAAAATTTAAAGAAATAAACTTGTATATAAAGATGTCTTGTTTAGGTATAGATATAGGATTAAAGAATTTGGCTTTATGTATCATAAAGGATAGAGATATACTTTTATGGAATGTATATAATATTTTAGATGAAGAATTATTTTGTAAATGTTGCAGTAGAAAGGCGAAATATATATCTAACAAAGAATATTTTTGCGGAATACATTCCAGAAAAATAGACAAGAAACCTCTGAAGACAAAGAAAGTCAGTTCATATAGTTTTCATGAACTGACTACTCGTATTATTTCTAAACTTGAAGAGATATTCGAGGAAAATTCAGATGTTATAGAAGGAGTTTCTTCTGTTATTATAGAATTGCAACCTAAAATCAACCATAGAATGAAGTTTACAAGTCATGTTATATTTACAATGTTCTCATATATGTATAGACATAAAAAATGTTCTATACGATTTGAAAAAGCCTCATTGAAGTTAAAAAAGGTTAAGTTCGAAGACAGAATACCTAATACTTATAAAAATAGAAAAAGAAGAGCAGTAGAATATACTTCTACCTGTTTAAAAAATATATCTAATGCTAGTGAATATGAAGAAATGCTCTCTTCGAAGGCAAAAATCGATGATTTGAGTGACGCTTTTTTGCTTAGTTATAACAATATTAAATAGAATTTATTTTAGTAAATAATATTTATATGAAAGATTTTGACAATATAGAGGATTTTCTTAAATTTTGTAAGAAAAATCAAAAATTTTGCGAAGAGAATAAAAAGACCATGTCAGATATATATGCATCTATACGTCTTAGAAGTGCTGGATATACTAATTTAGATGGTGTAGATCTGACTCAAATTTTTAAAGAATTAGATAAATTGTCGACTGATAATGGTATTTCTCAGTATCATAAACAATATATGTCAGCAGACAATGAAGATGTTATGAATGCTATTGTTGCAAAAAGCTCTGATAATTTAAAACTATTTTTAAGAAATAATGGTTATCATATAGTAGAATTACCTAAAACTAGAATGTTAAAAGATGCAGTTAAAGAAGATAAACAGAAACAAGACACTGCAACTGTATTAATAGGTTCTCCGCGTCTTCCAAAGTCTATTGAAACTATAGTTAAACTTTCCCGTTCAAGAGCCGGAACTGTTGAAAATATTCCTCGTTCAGTTACAAGTCCTCAATCTCCTAAACCTCGTTCAATGGCAGATTCTCTTAGGTCGATGGAAGGAAGTAGACATGGAATATACATTGATACACCTCGTAGTATTCAACCAAGAAACAGATCAACATCAGTAGGTTCTAGATCTTCATTAGGTTCTAAATCTACATTAGGTTCTAGATCTTCATTGGGTTCGATTGCTTCTGTTTCTACAATTGATGCTTGAGTAAATAACTTTTAGCAGTATAATAACCTGTATGTAAAAGTTTTTGTTTATCAGATTTTGATAAATTAAAATTTGTCACAGATTCTATGTTTCCCACGTCTATCATTATTGTCTTTTCCCAGTAATCTTTTCTCATATATTTTTTCTCATTGTTTGTAAGAAAGGTAAATACAATACTTTTTACGAAGTTTAAGATGTTCTTTTTCTCATCTATTTTGGTATTGTTTGAGAATTTGATTCCTATAGTATTTCCATCTAATTCTTTGGAGTTATCCATTACTTTTGTTATTTTAGAGTTAGGTAATTCGTTGTCTTTGAAAAAATAAAGAGGATAGTTTTCTATAACTCCTCCATCGATAAGAGTATCTTCTTTCCATATCACAGGTCTAAATAAAAAAGGAACACAACAAGAAATAACTATAGCATCTTTTACTTTCATATAGGGGTTTGATATATAATGATAGTAATGCGTTTCTGTTTTTGTAATAGAACACCCGGATATTACTAAAATTTTACCATATCTTTCGTAAATTTCCTCAAATGTTATATCTCCATTATTACATGCTTCTTCTAACAGCACATGTATAACTTTATTTTTAAATGTTTCTGTATTGTAAATTCCTTTCTTGAATAGAATTTTTAAATATGTAAACATGTTGTAATATTGAAGAACATATTTAGAAAGATCCATCCTATCATACAAGTCTTGTATACTGTAAGAATCACAGCCTACAGCTAAAAGAGTTGCTAGTATACTTCCGGCAGATACACCTGCTATTTTAGAGAAAGACGTTTCTTTTTCAAGAACTCTTAAGGCTCCTATAGCCGCGTAAGCTTTTACACCTCCTCCGGCTATAACAAGGTTCATAGAAATAAAACAAGATTATAATCTTGTTTTATTTTAAAAGATGCCGGCTCAGTTTTACGGAAAAAAGTCAAATAGAATGATACCTATTCCGCAAAGTGTTAAAAAGGAAACAATGGAGGCATTTCCTCTAAAGAAATTGGGGTTTAAAGGTGGTTTGGAAACAGGATGGAAAAGAGCAAAACAGTTAACAACACAAAGAAGTATACCTATACAAG
>JACCDO011723914.1_pt1 | contig 12247 bp, 15 predicted proteins | sample 7446101 | NCBI WGS metagenome assembly JACCDO01 (sample SAMN15323440, study PRJNA562643) | freshwater metagenome | isolation source: river surface water | place: USA:Blue River Watershed | collected 2017-08-16 | reverse complement strand
GAGATCGCGCGCAAGGACATCCGGGTGGGAGACACCGTCGCGGTCGAAAAAGCCGGGGAAATCATCCCGGCTGTCATTTCCGTCAACCTCAAGAAACGGCCAAAGAATTCCAAGCCCATTCCCCCACCCAAGCAATGCCCCGTCTGTGGCGGGCCACTTCGCAAGGAAGAGGTCTTTCTCCGTTGCACTTCCCGCGACTGCGTCGGCCAGCTCAAGCGCCGTCTCCAACACTTCGCCCACCGGGGAGCCATGGACATTGAGGGCATGGGCGAGGCCATGGTCGGTCAGCTCATCGACGCCGGCTTGGTCCAGCATCTGGAACAAATCTACAACCTGACCGTGGACCAGCTGGCGGATCTGGAACGCATGGGGGAAAAATCAGCTGCCAACCTTGTGGAAGGGATCGAAGCCAGCAAGCAGCGCCCCCTTTGGCGGCTGATCTTTGGACTGGGAATTCCGCAGGTGGGAGCCGTCTTGGCGGAGACACTTTCCCGCCACTTTGCCTCCATGGAAAAGCTGGAGAAGGCGGGCACGGAGGACCTCCTGCAGGTCAAGGACATCGGGCAGAAAGTGGCGGAGGAGATTGTCTCCTTTTTCCGCGAATCCTCAACCCATCGGCTGCTGCAAGGACTCAAAAAAGCGGGCTGCAATTTCCACGCCCTGCCCGAGGAGATGGCGGTGCGAGGCGGAGTTTTTTCCGGAAAAAAATTCGTGATCACCGGAACCTTGAGCGCTCCCCGGGAGGATTTTACCCGCCGCATCCAGTCCCTCGGGGGGGCGGTATCCGGCTCGGTCAGCGCCAAGACGGACTATCTGCTCGCCGGCGAGGAGGCCGGCTCGAAGCTCGACAAGGCCAAGGCCCTGGGGATCCGTATTCTTTCCGAGAAGGAATTTGAAAAGCTTGCTGGCTCGGAGCGCCAGGAGTGATAATCAACCGGATGAATTTCCGGAATTATCGTTACCGCCTTCCCATTGTCCTTTTTCCCGGGCTTCTATTCACCCTGCCGCTGCTTGCCCAAGTCGGCCCGGGGGCGGCGGAGGACGCCGAAGCCGAACGCCGCAAAATTCTCAAGGCTGCGGACCAGATCGATCGCATGGATGCCTCGGTCGAGGACATGAAATCGCGGATGGCCGCCTTGGAAAAGTTTTTGGAGGAAGTGAAGCAGGAATCCAACTCCCTCCGGGAAAGCCTGGCGAACGCCGCGGCCCAGTCGAAAAAGGATAAGGATTCCCTTCTTGAGGAAGTCTCCAAAATGCTTGCCGAGATGAAGGCCAGGGAGAAAAAGGCCGAACCCGCCCCCAAGCCGGCCGAGCGCGAGGGTTACGAACACACTGTGGCCAAAGGCGACACCCTCAGTTCCATCGTGCAAGCCTACAACAAGGAATATGGTCTCAAGCTGACCGTCGATGCCCTGCGTAAGGCCAACCAGCTTCCCAAGGACGCGACCTTGAAAGTCGGTCAAAAGCTCCTCATCCCCTCGAGCTGACCCCCATGCCCTCCCCCGCCTCCGCTTTCCGCCTGCAAAAAGTCCAGACGGGACGGGTGCTGGGGCCGATGGATCTGGACCACCTGAAGGCTCTGGCCAACCAGTCCCTGATTGCGCCGGATGACCTCGTCCAGGTGGACGAGGGCCCGTGGCAAAAGGCCCCGGAGGTGGCCGAGCTGGAAATGCTCTGGATGGTCGAGCCTTTGGACGGGCCACGATACGGCCCGACCACCGGCGGAACCATTGCGGAGTTTCTCCAGTCCGGCCAGCTGGGCGGCTCCGAGCTCGTCACTCATCTCCGCACCAAGGAGACATACACCGTGACGGAATTTCTCGAGGAAATCCGCCGGCGGAGGGACGCCAAGCTGAAAAGCCGCACCATCAAGCTGGAGGATGCCGCCGAACCCGCTGTGACGACACCCGCCGCCAGCCCCGCTTTTGATGCCGCCCTCCGGCTCCGGATTCGCCAGCTGGAGACGGATCTGGCCGAGGCGAAGAAACTGCTCGAAAAACAGTCGGCGGAGTTGGCCCGCCTGCGGAACTCGGCCGGCTCCGGGCTTTCGATTTGACCCTGCGGCTCTCTCGCCGCTACTCTTTCCAACTCAACATCTTCCCTTATGCGTCACACCATTTCCGTCGTCGTCCAGAACCGCTTCGGGGTCCTCACCCGGATCGCCGGTCTTTTTAGCGGACGCGGCTTCAACATCGATACTCTCAACGTCGGTCCCACCCAGAACGACAAGATTTCCCGGATGACCATCGTGGTCGTGGGGAACGACCAGGTGCTCGAGCAGGTTGTCAAACAGCTCAAAAAACTCGTGGACGTTCTCGAAGTCCACGACTTCAAGGACGGCGATGTCATCGACCGTGAACTCATCCTCATCAAGGTGAAGGCCAACTCCTCCACCCGTCCCGAAGTCATGCAAATCTGCGATATTTTCCGCGCGAAGATCGTCGATGTGCAGTCTGCCAGTCTCGCCATCGAGGTCACCGGGGACGAGAGCAAGATCGACAAGTTCCTCGCCCTGATGAAGCCATTCGGGATTCTGGAACTGAGCCGGACGGGACGCATCGCCCTGCCCCGCCGCTGATTTTCACCCCAACCCCAGAAGGAGAAAAACCCATGCCCGCCCGCATCTACCACGACTCTGACGCCAACCTCGCGCCCCTGAAAAAACGAAAGGTGGCCGTCATCGGTTTCGGCTCTCAAGGCCACGCCCACGCCCTCAACCTGAAAAACAGCGGCATCCGCGTCACCATCGGGCTTTACCGCGGCAGCAAATCGATTCCCGTCGCAAAAAAACACGGTTTCAAGGTTCTCCCCACCGCCGAGGCGGTTCGCGGGGCGGATGTCATCTTCGTGGCCGTCCCGGACCTGAAAATTCCCTCTGTCTACGAGAAGGATATCGCGCCGAATCTCCGCAAGGGCCAGTGCCTCCTCTTTAGCCACGGCTTCGCCATCCATTACAAAACCGTTCGCCCCCCCAAAACCGTCGATGTGATTCTCGTCGCCCCCAAGGGTCCCGGCCACATCGTTCGCCGTCAGTACCAGGAGGGACGCGGCGTGCCCGCCCTTTTCGCGGTTCAACAGAACCCCTCCGGCCAAGCCCGCGCCATCGCGCTCGCCTGGGCTCGCGGGATCGGCTCCACCCGGGCCGGCGTGCTCCAGACCACCTTCAAGGAGGAGACCGAGACCGACCTCTTTGGCGAACAGGCCGTCCTTTGCGGTGGAACCTCCGCCCTGATCCAGGCCGGCTTTGAGGTTCTGGTGAAAGCCGGCTACCAGCCGGAAGTCGCCTACTTCGAGGTGCTCCATGAGCTGAAGCTCATCGTCGACCTCATCAACGAGGCTGGCATCGCCGGCATGCGCTTCTCCATCTCCGAAACCGCCAAGTACGGCGATGTCACCCGCGGTCCCCGGGTGGTGGATGCCCGCACCAAGAAGGCCATGCAGGCGATCCTGCAGGAGGTTCGCAACGGCAAGTTCGCCCGCGAATGGATCAAGGAAAGCCGCACCGGCATGAAGCGGTATCACCGTCTCCTCAAACAGGGGGAAAAGCATCCCATCGAAAAGACCGGTCAACGCATCCGGGCCCTCATGCCCTGGATCCGCCGCCGGAACCTCAAGGGCGCCCAAGCCGCGTACTAAAACGGGGTTTCGCCTCGGCTTGCTCCGGGGATGCAAATCCCCGCCGTTCGGGGTAGGGTGATGTCATGAGCGATCGCATCCTCATTTTCGACACCACGCTGCGCGACGGCGAACAGTGCCCGGGCGCGGCCATGACCCAGCGCCAAAAGCTGGAGGTGGCCCGGCAGCTTGCCCGCTTGGGGGTCGATATCATCGAAGCCGGCTTCCCCATCGCCAGCCAGGGAGACTTTGATTCCGTCCGGGAAATCGCCCGCACTGTGCGTGGCCCGGTCATTTGCGGCCTTGCCCGTTGCGTCCCCGCCGACATCGACGCCGCCGGGGCCGCCATCAAGCCCGCCGGCAAGCAGGGCCGGATCCACGTGTTTCTCGGCACCAGCAAGATTCACCGCGAATTCAAGCTGGGCAAAGCCCGGGATGAAATCCTTCGCCTGGCCGCCGAGGGCGTTCGCCGGGCCCGCAAGTTTACCGCCAATGTGGAGTTCTCGCCGGAGGACGCTTCCCGCACGGAAATTGATTTTCTGGTGGAGGTCGTTGAGGCCGCGCTGGAAGCCGGCGCCACCACCATCAACCTGCCCGACACCACCGGCTACGCCACCCCGGAGGAATACGGCCGGATGTTCCGGGAAGTGATCGCCCGAGCCCGCGGTGCAGGCAACGCCGTCTTCAGCACGCACTGCCACAACGATCTCGGCCTGGCGGTGGCCAACTCCCTTGCCGGCGTGTTGGCCGGAGCCCGGCAGGTCGAATGCACCCTCAACGGGATCGGGGAACGGGCCGGCAACGCCGCCTTGGAGGAGATTGTCATGGCCCTGCGCACGCGGCACGACTCCTTCGGGGAATTCACGACCGGCATCCAAACCAGGGAGATTGTCCGCACTTCCCGGCTGGTTTCCGCCTCCTGCAGTTTTCCCGTGCCCCGGAACAAGGCGATCGTCGGCCTGAACGCCTTCGCCCACAGCTCCGGCATTCATCAGGATGGGATCCTCAAAAAGCGGGAAACCTACGAGATCATGGATCCCGAGGAGGTCGGCTGGGGCAAGACCGAGTTGCCGCTCACCAAGCACAGCGGCCGTGCCGCCGTCGCTTCCCGTCTCAAACACCTTGGCTACTCACTCAAGCCGGCCGAAATGCAGGCGGTCTTCACCCGCTTCAAGGAAATCGGCGACCGGAAAAAATTCGTGTACGACGACGACCTTGTCTCGCTGGTGGGCGCCCAGATCCAGGTTGCCCGGGAAACCTACTCCCTCGAAAAGCTGTCCGTCTCCTGCGGGATCGGCGAAAAGCCCGAGGCTAAGATCACCCTCCGGCACGGCCGCAAAAGCCTTTCCGCCACCGGCACGGGAGACGGCGGGGTGGATGCCGTGTTGAAAACCATCGACCGGATCACCGGCTTGAAAGGCCACCTGGTCGATTACCAGGTTCGTGCCGTCACCGAAGGCAAGGACGCGGTCGGAGAGGTCAGCCTGAATGTGCGTTTTGAGGCCAAAGCCGAGCCGTCCGGCGGACGCGCCGCCGCCACTGATGTGATTGAATCCAGCGCCCGGGCCTATCTCGCCGCGGTGAATCGGTGGTTCGCCGAGGGCGGCCGGGCTTCCCGTGGGAAAGCCCGGCGCACCCTGGCGCATCCTTGACCGCTTAGTCGAAGCTGGGGTTGCGCGGCCCCCGCTCGTAATCAAAATCGCCCGCGGAACGTCCCGCGCGCTCGCTTTCCTCGATCTCCGCCCGGGGCCCGCCCCGCTCGTCGCGGCGTGGGCCGCGCTCCGGCCGCTCGCCCATCGATTTGGCGCCGTTGACGATCATCAAACGGCCCATGAACTCGGAATCATGCAGCTTTTTCGCCGCCTCTTGCGCGCCTTCCAGAGTCTGCATCTCGACAAAGCCGAAGCCCTTCGAGTTGGAACCCTTGTCGCGCACGATCTCGACATTGCGCACGCCGGCCACCTTGCCGAAATGATCGAACAGGTCGCTTTCCGAGGCGTCGTAGGAGAGGTTTCCCACATAAAGCCTCGGGGTAAGAACTTCCTGCGGCGGGGCCGTGCGGGGCCCGCGCGGGGTGCGCGGCTGACCGTCTGTCCGAGGCGGACGCGGCTCGCCCCGGCTCGGCCCGTGATCCCGGCGGGAAGAACCACCGTTGAGGCCAAACAGTTTCTTCAGCCAGCCCCAGAAGCCTCCGCTCTTCGGTTGGCCTCCACGGGACTCGTGGCGGAATCCGCCACGTCCGTGGCGGTGGTGACGCCGGCGCCGGCGCTCATGAGGACCGCCGCCCGAGCGGCGTCCTTGGTATCCATCATAGCTCATGTTGTTTTCTGTCGGCGGGAAGGGATGGCCCGGGGGGACCAGCCGGACGAACGGCGTCCGGTTTGGGGCAACGTGGCGGCTTGGTTCAGCTGCCGAATTCGTCCTGCCCCGTGAGTTGCCTTTGGCTCTCGGTATGGTCTGCGGGATGAATGGGCACGATTTTAAGGATCCGAAATTGATCTTAAGCGATCAGGGAAACCGGACCTGCGTACCTCTCAAGAAACCTCCCGCCGTACTCCTTTCAAGCCCTCAAGCATGCCAACGCGGCCCTCATTTACAAGAAAACTTAAGTATTTGAAGGGGAAAAGCTTAGGCGTGAGAGGCTTTGGCCTCAATCAAGGCCGTGTTACCGACATTGCCGCCGCTAAGATAGAAGCCGGCCGCCGCCTGTTGGGGTAGCATCATCATCGCCAAGGCCTCTTTCCAGGTCCCGTCCACCCAGTAAGGGTTTCCCAGAAAGTCCCCGGTTTGTCCGAACTCGCCATAAAACCAAGTGTAGTTATCGAGCCCCTCCGCAAAGCCGCCCGTCTGGGCCACAACCAAGGTTTGCCGCCCGTCATCCGCCACTTCCGTCTGGCAGATCAGTTCACCCCCGTCCTGCAAGGTCCAGCGCACATCCCAAAAGGTGCTTTCCCCCTCTTTCCAAGTGGACCCGTAAGCCCGCACGGTTTGGGTCAGAGCCCGCGCAAAACGGTTCCAGTCATCCAGAGCCCACTCGCTGGGCTGCAGGATCTGCTGAACACGCTGCAGACGCGTGCGCCACTCATGCGCGATTCTCCGAAGCTCAACCCGGCTGATCACAGAATGATTCTAACGACGCCGATCGCCGGAGTCACCCTCCACCATGGAGAGCCTCTGCTTGAGGGTGCTGACATCCTTGTCGTGGCGGTTCACCTGGGACTTGATCTGCTCCAGCGAGGAGAGTTGTTTGGCCAACTGTGCCCCGGCGGAATCCAGACCGCTGGACAGCTCCGCATCCCGGGCCTGCAATTCCGCCAGGTCCTTGTTAAACGATTGCTCCATCTGGGCGACCGTTACGCTCTGCTGCTGAATCTGTTTCCAAAGGACATAACCGCCAAAGGCGGACAAGGTGGCGCATCCAACAATGATGAGAAGAAGGCCTAATCCGACTCCGCTGAGAATCGAGGTGACGGCTCGCTGTTCCTTTCGCTGACGATCAATGCTCCGTTTGACGTTGAGAGCGGCTGGCGTGGATCCATTCATTTCTTTTTTTTCCTCCTGCCCAGACTCCAAGGGGGATGTGTAGTTTGTCGGTCGTGGGGGTCCCTTGATGACCACCACTTCTGGTTCGCCCGAGGAACTCCCGGTTTCGGATGCCCTGTTGCCGAAAGGCAATTCGGGATCCGTGGGCGTGGAAGACGAACTGATAGTGTCCCTCATGGATCTGGTGTACTACCAGTTGATCACCTGACGACCGAAAGACCAGCGATTCCTAAATGTTTTTTACTTATATTTTGGTAATTTCCATGCCGCTTGTCTGTTTACCGCCCTCCGTCCTCTCGCCGTTCCTCAAATCTTTTGGAAAATCGGTCTGGCTTAGCTCCTGAATCCCTTGGCGGATTTCACCGCCACATCCTCAGCCCTTTCCTCCTGCTTCAAACCTTGGCCCCGTCCGATCAGGCTCTGTGCATTGAGTTGCACCGCCTCCTCCGGCCTCTGCCACATGCTCTCGAGGATCCGGCAGATTTTCTCGGTATCGTGCCCGGCATGATCCTTGGCCACGCGCAAAAAATCGTCCGCTGCCCGAAAAGGATAGAGCCCCGGACAGCTCGCCGCCCGGGCCTCCAATTTGGCCAGGAGCTCATCCTGCCGCTGGCTCCACTCGTGGCCTCGCTTCATCACCCCATGTTCCTTCCCGGGCCTGGTCTCTGTCCAGTTCCCCGAAGTTTTTTTTCTGTTTCCGACGGCAAATCTGGAAAATCCCGCAAGCTTTTTTCTCTCGGCCGGGAACTTGAAGCAGGCAAAATCATCCCATGAAACTGGACCGCCGTGCCGCTGCCGCCGGGGCCATTTTCGGTCTCCTCACCGCCTTTGGCCCCTGGTTTCAGGGCCTGCCTCTGGCCGCCGCCGCCGGCTTTGCCGCCGGGCTCTTTTTAACTTACGCGTCAATCGGCCTGCTGGTGGGAATTTTGCCCGACGGCGGCCATCGACTTCGCACCGGCGCACTCATCGGCCTGATCTACAGCATTCCTGGGGCCGTCTTCACGGCTGTTCCTTACCCTTTGGTGGAGGATGCGCCCGCCTACTATCGGGAATTCGTCGGCGGGGGTCCCCGGGCCCTGATCCTGACACTTTTCTTTGGCTCCCTTGCCGGGACCATCGCGGGCGGGTTTCGCAAAAAAAACCCTTAGATGGCTAACCTTCCCTTTTTCAGTCGGCTCAACGGCCTTCTGTATCGCCGGGAGTTCGCCCGTCTCACGCCCCAGGACCGCACCCTCGCCCGTTCCTGGATGCTCCAGTTTCTCAAGGCCAACCACCCCGATTGGAACCACCAGCGGATCGAGACTGAATATGAAAAGCTTCTGCGTTGCCGTCCCGTCGCTCTGGACGAATGGACCCGGCGGATGAAGGAATGAAGCGATCCGTCCTGCTTCTGCTCCTTGCCGCCATGGCCGGTCCGCTCCCAGCGCAGACTCCGCCGCCCCAGCCCGTGGCCTTCCGGATTGGCTCGGTCCGTTTCGACCGCCCGGAAGGATGGAGCTATTCCCGCCCCACGGATGGGGTCCGCGCCGCCCAACTGGAGAAAAGGGCGGCCGGATCCTCACTGCTCATCACTTTCACCCGCTTTTCTTCCGGCTCGGGTGGCACTGTCCAGGCCAACCTCGATCGCTGGAAGGCCCAATTTCTCGTGCTGGACTCCCCCGCGGAGGTGCAGACCCCGGCGGGGACGGCCGCTCCGCTCACCTTGGTGAAACTCCATGGCACGATGAAAGGTGGCGTTCCTGGCGGGCCGACCCGGGATGCTCCCGGCATTCTGCTCCTCGGCGCGATCCTGGAAGCTCCGGACGGCTTGGTCGTGGTGAAGCTTGCCGGCCCGAAGTCCGCGGTGATCCGGGAAGAAAAAATGTTTTTGGACTTGGTCCGAACGGCCGCCGGACGTTCGTCCTAGCCGACCGGTTCCAGCTTCTCCGGGCCCGACAAACTGAGCTTGCGGTAAAAACAGCTTCGCTCCCCGGTGTGACAGGCCGCGCCGTCCTTGGGCAACCGCACCCGCACCACCAGGCAATCCTGGTCGCAATCCACGCGGATCTCCTCCACCGCCAGAAAATTTCCCGAGGTCTCGCCTTTGACCCAAAGCTTTTGCCGGGACCGGCTGTAAAACGTCGCCTTTCTCGTCTTGCGTGTCGCCTCCAAGGCCTCGGGGTTCATGTAGGCGGTCATCAACACCTCGCCGTTGTCGGCGTCCACCGCCACGGCGGGGATCAGCCCCTGCGCGTCGAATTTCGGTGCAAAAGGCTCCGGTTTTCCGGCGGAGGCGGACCGTGGGGAGCTCATCCGGGCAAGCCCGGGGGCCTTATTTCTTGGCAGGCTCGGACGGCGTCGGCGGTGGCGCCTGCACCGGGGGCGTGGTGGCCGTGACCGGCGCGGGGGCCGGCGGGGGCGGGAGCAGGATTTTGACGTTCGCCTCCTTGCGCAGGTCGTCGAGCAGAAGCCGGGTGGCCTCCCCCTGCTTGAGACGGCGAAGATGGGCGGAAATCTCGTTCTTCACCTCTTCCAGCTTGAGGGTCTTGGCCGCCTCCTTGGATTTCACCTTGAGAAAGTGAAAGCCGAAGGGGGTCTCGAAAACCCGGCTAACCTTGCCGGGCGCGGTCGAGAAGGCCACCTCTTCGAATTTCGGCGTCATCTGTCCCTTGCTGAACGGCGGCAGTTCCCCGCCGCGGGCCTTGCTGCCGGGATCGTCGGAAACCTCCTGCGCCACCTTCTCAAACGGCTCGCCCTTGTTCACCCGGGCCAGGGCATCCTCGGCGGCCTTTTTCTTGGCCGCCTTGGTCGCCGCATCGGCATTGGCCTCCACCTTCACCAACACATGCTGGGCGCGCACGGTTTCGTTGCGCTGCCAGAGCTTGGGGTTCTCGTTATAAAACTTCTGCACCTCTTCGTCGGAGGGGGCCGCCAGGTTCGGCTCCACCCGTGCCCTCATCAGATTGTCGACCTCCATCTTCTGTTCGATCTCCTTGAGCATCTCGGCCTCGGTCGTCTTCGCTTTCGTCAGCTGCTCCTGGAACGCCTCCGGCGTGGGGAAGTTTTTCTTCATCCGCTCCAGCTGCTCCTTGGCCAGGGTGGCCGCATTGGTCATGGGAGACTTCCGGGCCTCGGCCAGCGCCACCTGCCGGTTGATCATCTGGTTAAGGATGTTCACCTCCAGCGAGGACAACTGGGGGGCCGGCACCTTGTCCCGGGAAAGGTTGAAGTTCATCAGGGCCCGGTCGACTTCGGCGTCCAGCTGGGCCCGGGTGACCTTGATACCGCGGCCTTCGGCCACAACGAAGCGGGGGTTGGTGGGATCCTTGACCGCGCAGCCCGCCAGGACCACGGCCATCAGGAGAGACAAAAGGGTAAATGGAGGTTTCAGCATAGATGGGTGAGGTAAGGGCAACCTTTCGCCTTTGGCAAGCCTGCGAAACCGGCTGAATCCGGCTTGCCAAGGCCAGTGGGGAGGGAAAAAGTCCTTGGCATGTTGACCCAGACCCTCCTTTACGCCGGTATTGGCTTGCTTGCCGGCCTGACCGCCGGTTGGTTCGGCATCGGGGGCGGTACCATCATCGTCCCCGCCCTTATTCTCCTTTGCGGGGTGCCCTACCACGTGGCCGTGGGCACCTCCCTGGCCCTCATCATCCCCATCAGCCTTGCCGGCACCGCCACCAGCTGGAAACTTAACACGGTCGACTGGAAGATCGTCTTCGCCTGCGCTGTCACCGGCATGATCGGCGCGGTCATCGGCTCGTTCCTGATCCAAAAAATCCCCGAGATGCTCGCCCGCCGGGCCTTTGCCGTCTTTCTCCTCTACGCCGCCTGGCGCCTTTGGACGAAGTGACCCCCACCAACGCCCCCACTCTTTGGCAGGTGGCCCCACCTCCCGATGAGGCCGCCCTCAGCATGGTTCAAGCGATGCGCCATCTCACCTTGGAGCAGATCCTCGTTTGTTCCGGAATTGTCGCTCTCGGCGTCATGGGTTGGCTTGCCTCCCGCTACGGAATGGGCTGGCTTCGCGACCGGCATGCCGGGGGCCTGACCGACTGGTTGTACGCACTGCGGTGGCCCATCGGCTCCGCCATTTTTTACACCGCCTTGGACCGCGGCCTGGATGTCCTCACCCATTTGCCGGCCTGGTTTTGGCCCCTGAAAACTAGCCTCTATCGGCTGGCCATGATCATCGTGGCGGTGGGCGCCTCCATCAGGACGGCGGACCTGCTGGTTGGGATCGCCCGGAAACGTTTTTTCTCGGAGGAAATCGCCACGGATACGGAGGTTCACAAGGTCATGACCCGGATTTTTCGCGGCATCATCCTCTTCATCGCCGCTGTCATCATCCTCGACAACCTGGGCGTCAAGATTCTGGGCCTGATCACCGCTGCCGGCTTCCTCGGCGGCGCCCTCGCCCTTGCCTCCAAGGAAACCCTCGCCAACGTCCTCGGCTATTTTGAGATCCTCGCCGACCGCATCTTCCGCACTGGCGACCGGATCGCCTTCGAGAAATACGACGGCTTTGTCCGGGAACGCGGCCTCCGCAGTATCCGCCTGGAGGCCCTCTCCGGGGAGATCCTCACCATCCCCAACACCCAGCTCGTCAACTACCCCGTGCGACGCCTCACCTCCAACGACGACCTTTCGCTTTTGTCCGTGGAAGTCGGACTCCTCTACGACTATCAGCGCCCGAAGCTGGAGGAGGCGATCCGGGTCGTCTGCACGGCCCTGGAAAAGAGGTTCCCCGGCAGCGATCCGGTGGGCCGATTTTTTGAGTTCGGGGATAGTGCCCAGAAAATCCGCTTCACCCTCCGCACCCCCTATCGGGATGGAGCCGAATTCATGCGCGACACCACCACCGCCCACCTCGTCGTCCGCGAGGCCTGCGATCAGGCCGGCTTCCGGTTCGCCTTCCCCACCCGCACCGTTGAACTCCACCAATCCAAAGGATCGTGAGTGCTGGTACGGACGGCTCTCCGAGCCGTCCTAGGACGCGTAGGGACACGCGTCCGTACCCAAACCCCGATCTCCCATCTGCCATCGCCCTGATCTCCTCTTTGCCAACTCTTCTAGGTTGGCAGCGCCCCCTTCTTGCTCCAAAGGCTGG
>JACCDO011603261.1_pt1 | contig 12247 bp, 11 predicted proteins | sample 7446101 | NCBI WGS metagenome assembly JACCDO01 (sample SAMN15323440, study PRJNA562643) | freshwater metagenome | isolation source: river surface water | place: USA:Blue River Watershed | collected 2017-08-16 | reverse complement strand
CAACGCGGTGTTCAACAACTACAAATTGAAGGTCAAGGTAAACAAGGTGTTCAACAACTACAAATTGAAGGTCAAGGTAAACAAGGTGTTCAACAACTACAAATTGAAGGTCAAGGTAAACAAGGTGTTCAACAACTACAAATTGAAGGTCAACAAAATGATGGATTGGGCGGAGGTAAAAAAATGAAATCTAAAACAAAAAAGAGAAGAGTAAGAAAGAATAAAAAATATAGTTATAAAAAAAATAAATCTTTTTAGATTTAATTTAATATAAGTTTCATATAAAATTGTTATTTTAAATGAAAAATGTAAAATAATATCTTTCTTTTCTAAAATTTTTTCAAATAATCTACAAACGAAAACACCTTTTCCTGGTCAAATGCGTCTTTTATTCGTTGGTTCAAATCGTTAAGTTCACTTCTGAAAAACGGTTTTTGAATTAAAACGTGGCTTGAAATCTTGTTTGCAACGCGAATTTCGGAAACCGATTTGAAAAAGAAAAACTTGGTTTCAGCAGTCTCTCCGCCCAATATTATCCACGAATTTTCAGAATCGCGGTTTGTAATAGAACTACGGTCCGCAAGATAATCTTTCTCTAATCCATCGCCTTGAATAATCAAAACATCGTGCAATACATTTTTGGAGGAAAACAAAATAATCGGTACATTATATTTTTGCGCAAAAACCCACAAGTCCAATGTTGTCATAAAATAGGCATCGCTTTTCACAATGGTTTCAAAATCAAGTTTGGTCTTGAATAGCGCGCGTTTTCCTTGTTTGGATAAAATATATATGATTTTTTCTCTATGTTCACCAATATATTCGGAATACGCATCATAAATCATATTGCGCAATTCTTGTACTCCATAGATTTCATTATTAATTTGTTTCATAATATAAATTAATGGTTCAAAACTGCACTCAACCGTGTCTTTAAACACAATTTGCATTGTATTCGTTGGGAATACATTATTTCCCCAATACTTTTGTTTGGTTTGGTCTCTGAACTTTTCAACCGTTGAACACCCAACCTCCTTTTCAACGACGGTTTTTTGCAACTCAACCATTCTGGGCAAGTACAGTTTTGTTTTTGCCATATCATAAGGTATTCCATTAATTGCGTTGAATGTTAAATACTCATTGGTGTTCTTATCTACCATATCCTCCCAGTAATCGGTCGTAGACAAAATGGATTCGGTAATAATGTATTCGTCTGGATTAATTTTGTACTCCGCGTTTCCAATATTCAAAAACTGATTGGAATTCAGAACAAAATTTTGGATTCTTCCATAACGGACAATTTCATCGGCGACCCTATACGAATATAATGTGGCGTTGTCTTTTTTGGAAACCAGGTTTGTCTTTGGAACGGCCAAAGTACATCCATCCACGTATAATCCGCCGGTTTCGTCTTTGCTGCATTCGTACGAAATATCGGACATATTATTGAGTACAGATTCCGTGAACTTGGTATATAATATAACATCCTTGGTAAAGTTAACAATTAACTTTTTCACTTTTTCCAATTTTTCCGCGTATGAAAAGTTGTCGTTGTCAATCGCATCCACGACTTCTTTGCGTTTTTCGGTGTCTTCCAACAACGATTTGATAGTTGCGCGATAAACTGCAAAAAAGTTACTTTCCAGTGTAATATTGCGAACAACGCGAATTCTTTCTGGGTCTTCAGTTTTGGATTTGTCAATGGTTAATTCAATTTCATACGGATTCTGTTTTGGACCGGCAATATTATATGATTTTAAACCATCATTATCGCTCACTTCTTTTGGCTCGCTGAATTTAATAAACTGATTCGTCTCGGTCAATACACCAACGATTAGTCCATTGTCCAGCATCTTTACGACGGGTTCGCAGAGAATCTTAGGATTTTTGGTTTTTAACGCCATCAATTCATCAATCGTGTTCTCATAATCGGACCACAATGTATGTTCGTCCATATATACACTTGAATAATCCCTTTGGTCAGACGGTTCGCACGGTATTACCACGTGGTTATTGGACGGGGTTTTCACCCACAATGCAATGGTTCGCTCCTGATAATTGAGCACTTGTTTTGCAATTGTGTAGCCCTTCGTTTCGCCAATTTCCGCAATAAGTTCATTTAATTCCATTGGGTGCTTGAATGTGTATTCGCGCACTTCTTTTCGCGCATTTCCGCAATATTTGTTTAACGTTTCATCCAACTGTTTGAGTAAGTTATGAATGTTGGGCAGCTTCTTAGTGACGTGCAAATTGAAAAAAACCATAGTGGGGTCATTATTTTTTGGTTTTTTGTCGGTATCAACCAATGGTTTTTTATTTTTATCTGCCAAATAAACGGGTTCATATCTGTTTCCTTGATTTATTAAAAAAATAGTATCTCTATCCTTTTGAAACCGGTTTTCAACATAAGACGAGAGTGGGCAAACCAGATTTACCTTGTCGGTAATATCATTGTTGACAATTTCCATAATCACCATATTCAGTCCGTTTTCAAACATTTTTTTGTTTGGTGTTGAAATGATGTCCCATAAATAGGTGTGGTCAATGATAGATTCTGGGTCCATTAAATATTTTTTAAAATTTGCATAGGATTCTTGAACTGTGGTTCCAGAGAATATGCGAATAAAACTGCCTTTTCCGTATTTTTTAAATTGTTCCAAGGTAATGGAATCGGCCACTATTTTCCGCATTTCGGCAATTGTGGGGATTACTCTCATGTTGCGCGACTTTCCGTATATATCGGCCAAACAGCCAAGCAATGATTGTTTATCGTTTTGTTCGGCGCCATATCTTAAAAAGAAAAAATTATCGTCCTCCTTGTATTTAATCTGCATAAATCGCCGGATAGAATCTGGAAGATACCCCCAGCGCCCGGCTGGTAAAGATGTATTGTTACCCATGATTCCAGCCGTGTTTTGGTTTGGTTTCTTTTTTTCCTCAACGCTTGCTGATTCTTCTTGTTTCAGACATTTCTTTCGGCGGTTTTGGTGCATTTTGGAATCCCACTCGGCAAAACAGCACGGCATACACGAATCTTTGAGAAACCCAGGGTTGAATTTGTGATAACTTCCGTCGGCTTTTTTATGGTCTTTGTCGGTGAATTCAAATACATTTTTTTTTCGTTCAGAAGGAGGTCCGCATTTTCCGGCATCAATGTCTTGTTTTGACATTGGCGAATTTGTTTTAAAACACCAGTACTGGGGGCATACATACCAGTTTTTCTTTCCTTCGGAACTTCCATATTCAATTGCATTTTCATACGAATCGCGGTATTTTTCATCAATCTCGGTTTTCTCTTTGTCTGAAAGAACGACTGGTTGTTGCATTGACTGGCACATACGCGTGTATCTTTGTATTTTTCCATTTTTCTTGTTGGTTTCTTTGAACAAAACTGGGTCCGATTTTTGCAAACGTTTTAGAAAATATTTTTTTCCTTTTACATCTTCAACGTCGGAGTCACTTTCGCTGCTTTTGTCGCCGCCTGAGCTTTTGCTTTTACCGTCGCTATCGCTATTACCGTCGCTATCGCTTTCACCTTCACTAATAATATCAAATGAATCGTCGTCATCTTCTTCCTCCGGTTCTTCTTCTTCTTCTTTCTCTTCTTTACCAAGTTTTAAAAACAAATCACGAAAATCGGTAACTTTTTCCTCTTGTTCAGCTTCAGCTTCTTCTTCTTCTTCTTTTGCAGCAACACTGCATACATCGGAAACATCCACCATTTCTTGAGTAATTTTTACAATGCTGTCCAAATATATTCCCAAGGTCTCAATATAATTAATGTTGTCCACATTATTCACATTTACTTTCAAAACTTTTTCATCTAATTTCATTGTAGTAATTAATCCAGGGTTCTTAGAGACATTATTTAAATTTGATATCACTTTTAAAACCATGGTTTTTGCATCTTTTAATTCATATCCATATTGTGTAACAAGTGCATTATACGCATCGGCAGGTTCTTCACGTTTTTTGTACATATCGTTAATAAAATTGGTAATAGAGTTCATTTTTTGAAATTTATCAACCCTTGTGAATCTGAGAACTGCGCCTTTTTTGACGTTTTTCTCTATTACCATGAATACCGGATATATACACGCGTTTTTCAATTTCATGGTTTCAATTCCAGTCACCAAATATTGATAGTTCATGTTGACAATTTTTACATTTTCATCTTTCAACGATTCCACAGTAGAGATGCGATATCCGCTATTTCTCAAATAACCATTTATCTTATCTAATACTGGATTTACCGACAACTTAATAATTGTCTCTATTTGTTCAATCGTTTTTACATCGTCTTCTTTGAATTTTACATTAATTTTAACAACGCCGTCTGGCTCAATGCTAATAATTAATTTATGAATTGCATTGTAAATGGATATTTGTTTATGGTTGGAGATGGTTCTTACTAAGTTTTCAATCTTTTTTTTAGAGAGATAAGGGATTTTTTTGCCGTTTTTTGATATGGTGGTGCTGTAGAAACGATATATGTTTTCTCTGCGAACCCCCGGATTGTATTTGACAAAAGGAAACTCGGCGTCGCAATGAATGTTCTTGAATATTGCATCCAGAGGCATCACAACCGTGTGTGACGGTCGGATTTCAATGTTAAAACTATTAATTCCCTGTTTTACATTTTCTAGAGTAACGGAGTCATCGTGATAAATTTCGTATAATTTGTCAATCTTTTGGTAAGTGGAAATCTCCTTCTCGTCCATTTTTAAATCGGTCTCTGCTTTTAAATCCGATTGAGCATCTTCCAATTCTTCCAAATTGCGAATTCCCTTTTCAAACAAATGGGGGAAATAGATTTTAGAATAAGACTCGTTGGTAAAAACATCTCTCGCTAAACACACGTAAATATTATTGTCGTCTATTTCGCCAAGTAGTTTGGTTTCATCCAGATAAATGCTGTTTGCAATCTTCTCGTTCTCTACGGATAGGTCAGTTAAAAAAGGATTTGGAGAGAACAAATAATTGTATCCGTGCTTGAATTCTATTCCTAAACCAGTTTTTATAGAAAGCCGTTGGTCTTTGTTGAATCCGAGAGAAGTCAAATATTTGTATTCGTAGATTTCTTTATCCAAATTTAAATCGTCCAAATCCAAATTCCGGGCAAACTCGCCGAATATTTTACGGTCAATTACCGATTTGGTGGATGATGTCAGCGCATTCAACAAGTTAATTGTGCGTGTTTTGTAAGCGAACAAGTACAATTCGGCGTAGTTGCACTGAAGTTCATTTACAATTTTTCTTTTGATTTGGTCTACCGAATCATCTTTGTGGATTTGAACTGGAGAGAAAATCAGATTCTCTTCAGATACGTATTTTTTTTCCTCTTCACTAAACATATCCGCATTATCGCCATTGAATACAATTATTTTATCCACTTGTTCATTTGGTTTAATTATCCATACTTTATATGGCTCCATTATTGTATATAATAGAGAGAAAAGTTGTTTTCAACAAACGAATTTTTGCAATTTTTGCATATTACGCCAATAATATAATGTTGGGTTGCAAATGTAGATTGTAAAAAAAATATGCATACGATTGCATATTTTGTTTTGTTTTTTTTTCATCTTTTTTTTCATCTTTTCTTTTTTTCATCTTTTCTTTTTTCATCTTTTCTTTTTTTCATCTTTTCTTTTTTTTCATCTTTTCTTTTTCATCTTTTCTTTTAATCCCATTCACCATCATTAATGGCCAGTCGTCTCTTCTCTTTTATTTTATCCGAAAATGTGAATATTTTTTCCGCCATCTCTTCTGGGTTGTCAATATTGCCGGCGAAGAGATCTAGAATGAACCGATCCGACAATTCGCGTTCTAGATGCATAACATTTTTTTTGTGCCAAATATCGCGTTCCAAATCCTCAAACATCTCTTGATAGTCGGTGCGAACTTTACCGTTTTGGTATGAATGGGCGGGGATGCAGTTCCAGCATATATTTTTTTTGCCTTTCTTTTCAATAAAGAAGCTTTCGCGATAAACTATGTTGCAATAATCGCAAGATATAATATTAATATCTTCGGCGTACATTCTAGCCCTCTCTCTCTTTCTTCTTCTTCTTTCTGATTCCATTTCCATTTGTTCCGCTATTTCCTGTCTCTCTCTCTCTCTTTCCTCAGCCTCAGTATCAAATTCTCTTTGCATTTCTTTATATATAAAATGGTTTACAGGTTTAAATAAGTAGTTTTATGTGTAGGTTTAAATAAGTAGTTTTATGTGTAGGTTTAAATAAGTGGGTTTTATTGTATTTATGTTTCTCTTCATAAATACAAAAAAAGATTTCAATTTTATAAGGGTTTGTCAAAAGTATTCAAAAAACCAAAACTTAACTTACTCTTTACAGGAGGGTTCATAAGGGTATTAAGATAAAAAAAGCAATAATTTATCTTTACAAGGAGGGTTTATAAGGGAACGTAGTTCCCTTATGGCATATCCCCGCAAAAAAAGTACGGCGTATCCATGGTTGTCATGTGCCAAACTTTATCGGATTCCACAATGACTTGCAACGGATTCGGCCATTCATTGTATGGAACCGCTTTTGTCGTTGATTTTTCCAAGGAAATCAGTTTTTGAAGTGCTAACATGCGTCGTTCCAAAGGGTCCATACGGGCAGGCAGTTGTCGCGTCAATTGCTTAAATCGCCACTCAAACTGCAATGCGGCTTGCCACGTTGGAAATCCTTCTACATGACACACACGTTCCCAGTGCTCGCCTCTCTCTACTTGAATACTCGTTGCTTTTGCTCCTCCTTTTATTTCCTTGTTATGCTGGCGCAGTCTGTGATCCAAATCCACAGTTGCGCCTACATAAGTCTGTTGGCCAGATGTTGCAGAGGCATATAGCAAATACACGTAAAAACTCATGATATGTATTATATAATATAAATGAAAATGATAAAAAATACAGAGAAAACACGTTGCCTTACAATTAGTATTTCTAATTGTAACGTTATATTTAAAGGAGGGATAAGCGAAGCAAAAAAGGCATAATTAAAGGGAGGGGGTTGTAGGGGGAACCGTAGGTTCCCCTACCTTAGAGGTCGTAAGCAGGGCTGTCCCGAATAGTCATCCCACAGTATTTCTGCGGTTCTTTCTTGTAATCTTTTGGTGTATGGATTCCGGAGGCCTTCGCCTGTTCCAGCAAAAATTTGAAATTCTCCCAGAATTCCGTCTTGTGTCCAATGGATTTGGTGGCAATGTGGCTAAGCTCGTGTATCGCTACAAACATCAATGTATGCTCATCAATCATGGCCGACCCACCCTTCTCTGTATTCAGGCAAAAAGCCAATTTCTCACCCTTGTTCTCACTATATGCAGTGTACTCACTGGTTGGCAACGTCTCCATCACCTTTTTTGGGTTGAATCCCTCCACCAGTCTCTTCACATTTGCTTGGTCCGGAAATTTCTCGCCCACATAAGCAACCAGTTTCTTGCATTTTTGGGTGACCTTGGCCAACATGTCCGCGGATTCTTTTACTTTGCCGTTTTCTCTCACACAATATTTATTTCCATCCACGGTAGAGACAACGCATTTTAATTGAAAATCGCTTTTTTCAAAATAAAGGTATCCGCACAGGAGAATGATTAATAAAACTACAACGTAAACAAATATTTCCCGGTTCATTCTAAAGTATATATATATAATAATATAACATTTGATTACAAAAAAAATATTTTAATACAAGGCGTCCCCTGTATTAAGGCAATATTGTACATTATTTTATATAATGATTTATACTTGGCGGCAATTTGCATAGACTGGCCTTGGTCTAACAAATTTTTACATTCTCTTCTATTACATATTTTATGTATTTACCGCGGTAAGGGTTTTAAACTCTTGTACCCAAGTTCAAACACCATAGTGGAGGTGGTTACAGTAAATTTTTATTTGTATAACCCACTGAGCTGAAAGAGTTGCACAGAACCATCCACAACAGCTTGGAAAATTCAAACATATATAATACAATTGGCAAATCAAAAAATATTATCAACAAGCTTGGATAACTTGGATTTATCCATTGGTTTTGCAGAGACTACGGATACGACCATTCCTTCTCTGCAGAAATACTTGCGGATACATTTATGAATTTGGTTCAAAGTAATGGGTTCAATCAACTTTTTGTATTTGTCCGCGTATCTGGGTGCCGTCAAATTATTGAACAACTGGTTTTTCCCATTGTACTTGGCAATGACCGACGAATCTTCCGCGTTCATTTTTTGCACGCCCTTAGAGAACCCTTTGGCTGTGTCCAACTCATCCTGGGTTACCCCATGTTCTAACAAATCGCGAATCATCTGGCAAAGCAAAGGGAAAACGCCGGGTCCAGAACCATTTTTTAAAACTTTTTCCGGATCACACTCGGCGTACATCTTGAAATCGCCCATGTGTTCAAAGAAATCCGAGTACGCATACGAAGTGTAAGTGAGACCGTTGTCTTCTCTCAACAACATAAACATCCGACTGTTTATTTTCCCGCTCAACACGGTTTTCAACAACTTCAAACAATATTTATCCGGATTTGTTAGAGAACAGGTGCGGAATCCGATGCATATATGCACTGGATTGGTTACCCGTTTTTCCAAGCAGTATACGACATCTGTTTGGGGTTTTATAAACAGGTTCAATGATGGTCTGGGTTCTCTATGACTTACTTTTATAAAATCGGATTGTTCCACGTATTTACAAATGGTTTCAAAGGAAAGGTTAGAACAAACACTCAAGATAAAATTGGAGGGAACATAAAACTTTTTGTAAATTTCCAGAATATTTTCATATTTAAGGGCGTGTTTTCCCTCGTGGTATTTCAACTCGTCTACGGGATGTTCATATGGCGAGCCTGCGTAAATTTGTTTGTCTGCATTCATTAGAGAGAGAAGCTCATAATCGTCCTCGTCTTTTACCATCTCTTCTCTCACAACGTCGCGTTCTTTCATGTACTCGGTTTTGTCAAAGACGGAATTCAACAACATATCAGCCAGTACAGAAATGCAAACACGAACATTGTCTTTGTCGGTATCGGCATAATAACAAGTGTATCGGCGGTCGGTGAAAGCATTGGTTATAGACCCAGTTTTATCAAAGATAAGATTCACCTCTCTAGATGTTTTCAACCGTTTGGTTCCCTTGAAACACATATGTTCAATGAAATGCGCGGAACCGCGGGATTCGTCGGGTTCGTGAATGCTTCCAATGTCACAGAACACTTGCAAAGAAGAAATGTTGGATGATGGAACCACTGGTTTTTCGTGCACTAGCCTAAATCCGTTTTCATAAGTTTTGCTGTTCATTTTGGCGAATTATTATTTTATATATCGGGATACATAAAATAATACAAACATTTTTGCATCTTGAATTAGAGAAAAAAGGAGGGGGTAAGCCGTTAGGCTTCAGCTTTAAGCGAAGCGAAATCCGTAGGTTCTCTTATATTAAGACGTAAATATTCTGGAACTCATCATCATTGATCGGCGCCATGTTTATTTTCCCGTGTTGAGAGAAACCACATTGTTGCGCAATCTTTAGAACCGCCTCTTCTGAATCCATAAACAAAGTTCGTTCATTTTGTCTTACATTCTTGGTAACAGCATCAGTGAAAGTTTCTGTAAATGTGGATGGGCCTTTTTGCTTGATATCGTATTTTGCAAAATACGTGAAATCGCCAAAATCCGTCTCCGACTTTGTAATTCTCTCTTTCACGTATTTTTGCGGATTGTCAAATAAGAAAGGTTTGCCGACCACCGTGTTGAACCGGTTTTTGTCCACCAAATGTAGAATAAGTGCACCCCCATTTCTTAACCAATATCGGCAATTAGTAAAAAACGCGTGTTTGTCCTCAATATCATAAATGGTGTGGTTCAGACACAAGATGTGCGTAAATTGGTTTCTTGTAAAATGGATGGGTTCCGTTACGTCGCCCTTTATTACTGCGGAACCGCATTTCTCTTTTGCTATAGTAACCATTGCCTCTGATTTGTCAATGCCGATGCATTTGGCGCCCGAGTCGGCCAACGCCTCCAATGTACAACCAGTTCCTGAACCAACGTCCAAAAATGCACTGTTATCGTCGGCGCCGGTTATTTTCAAAATCTCTTCTAGCTCTTTTTTGGGGTTGGGAGAATGGATTTTGTCGTAAATCTGGGCATAAAAGTCGTCGTATGATTGGCCGTCTTTTTTCAAGACAAATTTCTCTCGTTGGACAAAACCTTCTTTCATAATCACGTTATCTGAAAAATACTTGAATGCCAATACACAAACCGCTAAAATAAATAAATTGACTAATATTCTGAGCAATCCTTTGTTCTTAAATTCGGGAATAATCATAGTTATATAAAACTTATATAATAATGGTGCATTTATTTGTTTATAGAATAAAATTTATTTATTAGTCGGTTGGCGCAACTGAGTCCTGGTACTGTTGAAAAAACGGTCTTTTCCAATATTTGAACCGGCATTCATCAAGTTCGGGTGCACGCTTTGGACAAAGGACGGCTTGTCAAACAAATGACTATAGGGTTGGTGAACCGGTCTGGAAACCACGCTCACTTTGTACAAATCGCTGTCGCTGCTCGGAACATAGACACTTTGAGAAGAATTTTGTGCGGCCATTGTCTGGTTTCTTAAAACGGTTTCTGTATCAACATTGCGTGCATAGCCTTTGAACGGGGCATTGCGTGTCGCCGGATTGAAATTCATCTCTACAATATGTTCAAATTGCGGTAAAATCGGAACTTTGGGTGAAGGATTGGAGTTTTTTGCCATAATGGGCATCAAACTGTATTTGGTGGAAACGGGTCTAAAAGAAAAATTCGGCTCCAACGGGTAATCGGAAAATTGCCTGCTTTTGATTCGGTCATTGATTTCATCCAATCGTTCGTGTTGACCTACAATTAATTCTCTATGAACACCATCAATTAATCCTGATTTTGAAAACATTATATATATATTCGCTAAACTTATTTCTATGCAATAAATATACTAAGCAATGTTCTCTCTACCAGCTTCGTTTTTTCCAGCTTCGTTTTTGCCAACTTCATTTTTGAAAAGCTTTATTCTAATCTTGGTGATAATGCTTTTACTGGATTCTGTCTATTTGTATTTTACCAAGAACATTTTTGGCGAATTAGTTGCAAAAATTCAAAGAACTGCAATGCAATTCCGTATTGAAGGTGCTATCGTGGTTTACATGTTGTTAGCGCTTGGTCTCTACTATTTTATTGTAAAACCTGGATTAAGTCCATTGGAAGCGGGACTTTTAGGCCTGGTCATTTACGGCACGTTTGATTTTACAAATTATACAATGTTAAAAAACTATAATTTGAAAATAGCAATTATGGACACTGTGTGGGGTTCTCTCTTGTTTGCACTTACAACATTGGTTGTAGGTAAAATATATTCTTAAACCCTACATTTCCCCAGTGTTTTTATACTTTAACCAGGACGTCGGTTTTAGTTTAGTTCCGCCACCATATTTTACAGCATATCGTTCTTTAATTAGCAATTCGTTCAAATGCACATCGCCAATGTAAACATCCGCCAAAATACGACCATACTTCTCACTCTCCACGTTTTCTAAACGAACGTATTTATTCAAAATCAATTTGCTAACAAAATCGCGAGCCTGTTTTGCAAGTTCTTTTTCCTCTTCACTTTTGCCTTTGATTTCGGGGGCATCAATTCCACTTAATCTGACCGATAATCGGTACAATGGTGATTCTTTGTATGGTAATTTGGATGCAATTGTGATTGTATCTGCATCATAACATTTGATAACCCTACCGCCTTTTATTGGAAATGTGAATTCCACAGTGTCTTCAAGTTTGATATCAGTTTCGTCTTCCATATAATATATACTATTATCTACTTTTGCGTCATTCTTAAAAAACGAAAACATTTTTTTATTTATTATGTCTTTTTCAAATTGAAAGATGTAATAGAATGAGTAGTAAAAAAAATTGTTTTATTCGTAAACAAAAGGATTGGCTTATATCATCTTGTAAAACTCCGACACGGTCGGATTAGTTTTGATTTTTCGCGGATTGAATCCACTTAAATAAAGCCCTTCTAGGCTTCGAACACGACTCAGACCCACGTATGATTGCCCATATTCAAAGACATTGGAACCCAAATCCATCTCTGCAATGTCCAGCGTGATTCCCTGCGATTTGTGAATAGTGAATGCCCACGCTAATCGCAACGGCAACTGTTCAATTCCAATTCGTGGATAATCTCCGTGCTGAT
>JACCDO011302759.1_pt1 | contig 12247 bp, 7 predicted proteins | sample 7446101 | NCBI WGS metagenome assembly JACCDO01 (sample SAMN15323440, study PRJNA562643) | freshwater metagenome | isolation source: river surface water | place: USA:Blue River Watershed | collected 2017-08-16 | reverse complement strand
TTCTAGAATCTAAAGGTTTAGAACCTGAATTAGCTGATAAGATTATTATTAAAAAAGGAAAACATAAAGGATTATTTATGATTGATAATTCACAAGAACAACCTAATTATAATAGCTTACCAATTAGAGATAAAGAATTATTAGATAAACAAATTGAAGAAATGTTTAATTATAAATATACTATTTTACATTATAATGCTCATTCTTACTGTATAAGAGATATATTTAATGCATATTGTAAAAACTTTGACGAAATTAAGAATATTTTATTTGGTACTCCAAATAAAAATAAATTTAGTGAAAATGATTTAATTCAATTGTTTAATTATATTTTTAATAAAGAAAATAATATACCTAATCCATTAGATGATAAACTTATTATTGTTGATGAAATCCATAATCTTATTTCTAAAATGGTTAGTTCTAGTACTTTCGGTAAGTTATTATATGAACTTATTATGCGTGCTAAAAATGTTAAAATCGTTTTTCTATCAGGTACGATTGCTATCAATTCCGCATTCGAATTTGCTGTAATGTTTAACTTATTACGTGGTTATATTAATACATATAGTATTAAATTAACAAAAATTAATGGTACATTTAAAGAAGATGAAATTAAATCATTGTTATCCAATTTTATATATATTGACCGTATTCGTATTGATTCTAATAATAGTTTAATAGAAGTATCTCGTACTCCATATGGTTTTATTAATAAATATGACCAAAATGGTTTATATCAAGGCGTTATTAAATCAATTGATGGTGAAATTACTGACGAAGAATTTATAAATTTATTATTAAACCAATTATCTGTTAAATATCAACAATACGGACAAAATGAATTAAAAACATATTCTGTATTTCCTGATTTATTAGTTGCAAAAAGAGCTAATGGTACTTGGATCAGTAAAAATAAGAAATTATTAGACAAAGTTCAAGATGAATTTAATAATAAATATATTGATACTGGTAATTATACTATTAAAAAAGATGTCCTTTTTAAAAATAAAATTGTTGGATTAGTTTCATTTTATAATGAAATTAGTGGTATTGATGCTGCTACCGGTGCCAATTATTTTCCAGATAAATATGATGCTCCAGCAGAAGATACTGAGGTTTATATGACAAATTATCAATTTTTAGAATATGCATTAAAACGTAGAGTTGAAAGAGAAAAAGAAGAACAAAACGTTAAAATGATGCTTTATAATCAAGCTGCTGAAATTAATAAAATGTCACTTGATAATGTTAATAGTTATTTTAGAATTTTTTCAAGACAAACCGGTATTTTTGTATTTCCTCCTGAAATTAATAGACCGGTTTTAAAAGATTTTTATAATAAAGTTGATTCTGAAAAAGAAGCAGAAAATTCATATGAAACTGAAGATTTTATTATTAATGATTATAATCCTGATAAAGAATATGAAAAAGCATATAAAAATGCTATTAATTTGTTAAATGAACGCCATCTTACTAATAATGATTCTAAATATAGTTTATCTACTTTATCTCCTAAATATACTAAAATGTTAGAAAATATTAATAAAACTCAAGGTTTAATATTTTGCTATTCACAATATAAACAAGTTGAAGGTATTGAAACATTTGGTCGTGTTTTATCCGCTAATGGTTATTCTAAATTAGTTATTGAATCAAATAAAAAAAATAAAACTGCTAATATCGTTTTTGATTCTAAAATAAAACCTGGTAAAAGAGTTCGTTATTATGCTGGTAATGATTTATGGCTTACTGGATTAGTTACTTCTGTACAAGATAAAGAGGTATTCTTAGATGGTATTAAACGTACATTTAATATTAATGAAGTATATCCATGTTTATTTGCATTTTGGACAGGTGAAGAAAAAGAGGAACAACGTGCTAAATTATTAGAAATTTTTAATAATGATAATAATATGTTTGGACAACAATGTTTAATATTATTATCTACGGCTGCTGGTGCTGAAGGTATTAATTTACGTTTTGTTCGTCAAGTACATATTATGGAACCTTATTGGAATAATGTACGTATTACTCAAGTTATTGGTAGAGCTAGAAGAATTAAATCACATATTAAATTACCAGAAGGACAACGTAATGTTACCGTATATCAATATAGAATTAAATTAACTAAGGCACAAGTTAATGGTTCATGGGTTAAAGAAGTACCGGATAAAGATATAATTACTTATTATGAAAAATTAGAGAAAATTATAAAAGAAAATAATCAAGATAAAGAACAAGATGAAACTAACCAAAAAGAAAATATTAAAAATGTTACTGAAAATTTCTTAAAATATTCAAAAGTTATCTCTTCTGAAATTGCTGAAAAAGATGAAGGTTTAACATCTGATGAAGTTTTATTTAATATTTCTACTAAAAAGGATAGTATTTTAAATAATTTCTTAAAAGCTATTAAGGAAACTGCAATTGATTGTCATTTTAATTATAATGCTAATATTACTTCAGATGAAACCTTAAAAAATATGAAATGTTATACTAATATATTATCATCAGATAAGACTTATTCATATGAATATAATGATGGTAATGACGATACTATACAAAAAAATGCTACACAAACATTTAAAAGACTTATCGAAGTTATTATTCCATATGCCAATTTAGGTACCATTCGTGGTTTAACCGAAATTAATAATGACAGTTTTAATATTAATACTGATAAGTTTGAAGATGGTCATCCTATTTATGATTTTTATTTATCAAACGGTTTATATTATAAAGATACTACTAAATATAATATCATTATTGGTAGTTATAAAAATAATTTACCGGTATTATTACCTGAATTTGTCGATTCTAAACTAAATGATTATTTAAGTATCGAATCATGTATTAAAAAATTAGGTAGATTTCCTACTGAAAAAGGCGAAGCTCGCGATAATTATATTACTCAATTAAAAGAATGTCATAAAGAAGCTGATGAATACTGGACTTGTGTTCAATGTTTTAGTAATATTATTAATGATATTGAAGTATGCGAACAATGTAATATACCTAAATCTGTTTCTGATGCATTTTTTAATAAAAAAAATAAATCTAATAAAACTGAAGAAGTTACTGAAGTCAAACCAACTTCTCCTCAACCCAAAAAGAAAAAAATATCATTCTTTAAACCATAATTATATTAATACAGTATTTCTTCTAAATATAATTCTGCATCTAATTCATTTTGCTCTATTAAATCATTTAAATCTATTTCAAAATAATTTTGTGTATTAATTATTATATCTGTTTTTGGTATCCATTTTACATAAAATATATTTTTAATTTCTTTTATATCCATTGCAATAAAGTTTATAATTTCTATTTTAAATTCATTTTTAGAATTTATAAACTCTTTAAAACGTAAGATTATTTCAATTTCTAAATTATTTATTATAGGACATTTAGTATAAATATATGCTATTTTAACAGGATTTATTAATTTATTTATAGTATTACATTCAAACGGTATTATTAAATTATTTAATTTTATACCAATAGGTCTATTTATATTATATTCATTCGTTGAATTAGTTCCGGGTTTATTATTTATTTTTTTGGGTATTATTTTATTTTCCAATAAGTTTTTAAATCCATCTACACTATAAAAATCAAAATATTTAAAAGGTGAATTATAGTGATAATCTAATTTAAATAATTTATAATTTAAATTAAATGGTATGATATTAATATATTCGAATCTTTCTAATTTATACCCATTATAATTAATATTATCGAAATAATATTTTTTATATTTAAAAATAAAAAACATTATTAATTAGTTGTTATTATAATTTAGATAAATATTCTTCACTTTTATCTAATGATTTTTTAAGAAAATCTTCATAATTATCATATTTGTAAAATATCTTTCTATCATTAATTTCATCTAAAATATACCAATTTCTAACTCTCTTTCTAAAATGATTATTAAATACTGTTTTATTAAATACTGTATCTATTTCATTAATATCTTCATCTATTCTATAAACTGTTTGCATATTGCCATATAAATCAATTAAATCTGTTTTTATTAATTCTAAAATCTGTTTATGATGCCAATGTCCCATTATTATAATTGCATTTACATCTATTAATTTTTGAATAATTGAATTATTTATTTTATCTGGAAAAATTATATTATAATAATAATTAACAATTTGATTTTTAGAATTAGTAAATGTTATTAAATTTAAATCTTCACTGTATAAAGAATAACCAATATCATTCATTTCAAATATAAGTTTTTCTAACCATTCTGTATGATATTTATATTTGCGTTTATTTGATTCTAAACCACAAATATATTTTGGTTCACAATCAATTGATATAAATTCATTTATATTATCTAAATATTTGTATGGCAGTACATCATGACCTGCGCCAATATAAACAGCTTTAATATAATTAGACATTGTATTATTTTATTATTAAATGAACAAATAAAAATAAATATTATCAAATTTATATATGTCTAATAATATCTATTAAATTTATAAATATCAATATTAATAGTATCTTAAAATAATTATGAAATTCTTTTTTCTTTTCTATTAATTCTAATTCATAATCTAACTCTTGAATATTATTTATCAAGACATTATCTGTTATTATTTCTAATTTATTTTTATTTAAATTATTGTTTATATTCTCATTTTCTAAAACAATATTTTGTATTTCAGGATATATTATTGAAACCATTTTATAAAATTAGTATATTTTACAAATTGATTTTATCAAATTTTTTAATTAATAGACGGTCTTACTAAATTAGTAGAATCTGGTTCTGTTGTTTTAATTTCAAAAACATATTCAATTTGATTCGATAAATTTACTATAAATTGATTTGGTACTGCACTTGGTGAATTTGTATTACGTAATGTTGTTGTTAATCCATAATTAGGAGCACCTGAAATTGATGATACTACATAACGATTATTACCTTCTTGTAAAATTTTATCACCTTGAAATGTATTATTATAAAATTCTTTTGATGTATCAGAACCACCGGTTGTTTCAACCCAATCAATATCATTAAATGTTTCTTTTACTGAATTACCATCGGAATCAAGTAATTTTAATGTAAGACGGTCTAATTTACCGAGAGGTGATGCATAAAACATAGTAAAATCATCATCATTATTTGTATAATATAAGTATGAACGATGTCTAAATTTAACTTCTTTATCAAAAATTACTTTACAAAATATTTTGTCTGTAAAACTTTTACTTGATATTATATTTGAATTAAATTCATCAACTGATACTAAATAGTATGGGTCTGGATAATGAACATCTTCGTGTGGTTTTGGTATAATTACACGACATAATTTAATAGATGTTATATTTTTTAATACTTGTTGAACTGATGGATTAGATGAACTAGATGATACATAGGTTTGATTAGTTAAATTTATTGTATTTAAGCCATTATTATTTGATGTGTTTTTATAATTTGTATCGGTATAATCACCATCCGCACCAAATACTACTCTAAAATTATATTTATCAAATTCTTTATTATATAAGTTTCTATCTTTAGATGATATTATAAGATTATGAGTACGTACTGTTAAAGGTTGTTCTTTTTGAGCTTGTATTAAACGTGGAATATCAATTATTGTATTATAAAAACGACCTATATCTTGTTTATTAATTGCGTCAACTAATTTATCTATTTTTTGTGTTGTTGCATCTATATATGATTGATGTCTTTCAACTGATTCTTTTAAAACTTCCATTTCTGCAGATATTTTATTATTAGTTATTGGAGTATTATTTATTTGTTTTGTTGAATTATTTACATATTCATGTGGATTTTTTGGAAATAATTTATCAATACTATTCTCTCTATCTTCAAATGATGGATTAAGTGAGCTTATTGGATTTGAAAAACTTTGTTCAAAAGAATTACTACTTGTATTATTTTCGTTTAAAGGATTAAATTGATTTTGAGAAATTGAATTATATATATCATCCATATTAAAATTATCTGATTCCATATTTACTATACTTGGTTCGTTATTATATTGCATAGCACCTTGATTAAGAGATGGTTGTCTCCCCATTGCTTGTTGAAATTGATTTGCTTGGTCTGCAGTATATTGACTAGTTTGATTTGAATTAAATCCAAAATTATTATTAAATTGTTGTTCTAATACAGAACTATTTGTATCATTATTCATAAAACTACTTTGTAATGAATTTTCAGAATTAGTTAATGCATTTTGTTGATTAAAATATGGCGCATTAGTTGGTTGCATTGCTGATTGTGATAAGAATGATTGTTGTTGTGATGGATGTTCAAATGTATTTACCGAAGGCATATTTTGCATAGAATTTTGACTTTTAACTGGTGCTAAATTTTCAAATTCATTTCTACGTGATGATGATAATTCAGAAAATCTTCTTGCTACATCATCATTTGATTGATTTACGCTTTTATCTTGAAAACTTGGTGGTTTAACTGGAGTATTTGATTGAGGCATTTGTGGCATAGGTGCTTTATTTTCACGTTCTTTAAGTAATGAAGCATAATTATTTGATACATTATTTTTTTCGATATATGTTGAATTTACTGGTCTTTGAGACATTGAATTATTTACTTGTCTATCATTCTTTTTCAACATTTCACGATTTAAACTATCATTTTTATTATTAATTTGACTTATATTTTCTGTAAAATATCTTAATGATATTTGTATAACATTTTGTGATAAAATTTTACTTTGGTCTAAAGGAGATGCATTTGGTGGATATTGAAATGTATTTTTTTTATTAAATACTGATTTCATTATTTTAATTAATTCATTTTGAAAACGGTCATCTTTTGATATATCAAAACCGATATTTTGAACTAAACGCTTTTGAATCGTTTCATAAATTATACTTACGTTCTGTTTAGAAAAATATATCTTATCCATTATAATATACCTTATAAATATTTTTTATATTTATAAACACATTATTTTAATTTATTTTTTTTTGTTTCCAATTGTTAAAATCTTTTAAAAATTTATTACATCTATCTTTAACATCTTCTTTATTATTATATTCATCTAACTCTTCTTTAGTTAATTTAGTTCTTGTAAATGGATTTATTTCATCATATGTCAAATAATCTAATATTAAGTCTTTATCAACTATTGATTTTGTTTCAGGTATTTCATATGGTATTTGTATAGGCACCATCATTATCGGGTCCAAAAACTCATTTGGTATTTCATTTATATCATATTCATTATTATTTTTATTTATATTTGTTACTAGATTATTTATTATCCTATATACATTTAAATTATTATTTATAGATAACGGTCCTACTAATTCTTTTGTTAAAATCCATGCATCTTCATTATAATAATAATTGTTTTCTTTAAAAAACTCAATTATAATTTTATTTTCAACTAAATCATTTATTATATTAAAAAATTTAATAAATATGTTCTGAATCTTTTCTTTAATATTTTCATAAATTAAATCATAATCATCTACATTTTTACAAAAATGACATGCTATATATATTCTACTTGTATTACCCTTTTCTACCCAATTTACTATTAGATTAACAATATTTTTAATTATTGTTTTATAATTATCATTATAAATCTTATTATTTGTTATCATACTATACAGTAATTCAAAATAATACTCTAAGTTATTAATCAATATTGATAATGTTGTTTTACATCTTAATAATTTATTATTATTCTTATAAATAAAAAATTTCGTAAGTTTTACTTTTTCATCACATATTGTTGAATATAATTTATTTAATTCTGATATATATAAAATAAAGAAATCTGTTATAATTCCATTATTCATATTATCAAAATAATTATTAATAAAATTAACTTTAATTAATATTTTAATTATATTATTTCTTGTAACTGTCTTTTCAGTAAAACCTGTACTCTCATCAAAACGTTCCAATTCTTTATAAAATATTAATAATAATTCTATCTTTTCTTTGGAATCAAATATTTTCCAATTATTTTCATTGATAAATTTTATTTTATTATAAATAATAATATTCTCATCACTAAATATTTTTATTAAATTATTGCTAATGTTTGAATATATATTGTTAAATATTACTTTATTTTCAAATCTAATAGTATTTGTAATCAAAAATGGTATAATACTTAAAAGTGAATCGTAATATTTATAATTTGTATCATAATAATATTCATTATTTATTGCATTAATAAATTCATAATTAAAATCTATATTATTTAAACAATTATATAAAGTAAGTGTAATATCATCTAAATCATTATTAATAACATCATTTGTATTATCTGTTATTTGAATAAAATTAGTATTTTCTTTTAATAATTTAAAATATTTATATAACTCTATATTTGTATCTATAATTTGAAAATAAAGAGAATAATTAGAATTTAATAATTCTTTACGATTATCACTGTGAATATTATTTTTTAATAAATCAAAAATTAAATTTAAATAATTTGAATATATTTTTAAATGTAATGGTTCAATTAGACTTAAATTAAATGCATTTAAATAAGAATTTAATGTTTCATTATATTTACGAGTAACTACTAAATAATATGGAATATATTCCTCGTCTAAAGTAAAATTAAAGTATTTTATATTATCTGCACTTTGAATTATTATATCAAACATGCTTTTATGTGCATTTTCATATTTAAAAAGGAATTTGTTATCTATTAAATATTTAATCATTGTTTTATTAAGTAAGGTATTTGGAAAATCACTAATAACATCTTTACTTGTTTTAAAATTATATACAATTTTTTTTACAATAAAATTTATAAAAGAATTATATATATTAAAGTTAGTATTATATTCTGTTAATTTTAGAAATAATGTTAATAATCTAACATTTGTATCATAAAAATTCTTTTTAGATAAAGTCGAATTTAATAAAACATAATCAGGTGATAAATTATTACTATCAATGTTTTTACTTAAACATTCTAAAAATAGCAAATCTACACTATCTATATTTGTATTATTCATTTTATATTTGTAATATTAATAAATTTATATATAAATATATTATAAATGAAAAAAATTTACTATTTTATTATTTTAGTTATTTTAATATCAATAGGTTTATATTTTAAATATACAAATACATCTATTAATAATAATAATTTAAATAATAATACTAATTTAAATATTAGTAATGATAAATTAGAACACTTTAGTACTAACTTTGATCCTCATAATCCACCTAATGAAAAGAATGTTGCATATTTAAGTTTTATTTGTGATGATAAATTAAGTATATACCACGATAAAGGTAGTAATTCTGAAATTGGTGGTAAAAATCAATCTACTAAAATTGGTGAAGCATTATGTTGTGATACATTATATCAATTTATAGTAAATGAATTTAATTATGGAGACCGTTTATTATTTTATTTAGAAAATACTGGTGGTCCTGGTTATATGGCTGGTCATATATGGTGGAATGGCAAAGTTTATACTACTGATAATAATAATTTCCGTATTCGTTCTGTTAAAACAAATACATCAACTGGTACAAATGGATTTATACAAGCTGGAAAACGTATAGGATGTTATCGTGATAATCAATCCCGTAAATTACAATATAATGCGGGTAATAATTTAACTAATGAAGAATGTCGTGATATCGCTATTAAACGCGACCATCCTTATTATGGATTACAATATGGTGGTGAATGTTATACTGGTACTGATTTAAATAAAGCTACGAGTTTAGGTAAATTAGATGATAGTGAATGTCAAATGAATAATACTAAGGTTCCTGGTACTGAAAAATCGGGTGGTTTTTGGGCAAATGATATACATTCCACATTTGAATCACCTAATATCCGTATGTGTGGTAGAGCAAATAAAAACTTTTTACACAAAGATGCATTTTTAATTAAATCCGAACAAGGCCCAGATTGTAACAGTAACGATTTGTGGGAAATAGAATACGAATGGCAACCTAAAGACCCACCTATTATTCAATTCTGTTCTGACCCTGATTTTACTGAATTTTATCCAGTTGGTTGTTCTAATCCAAATAGTAAAACAACATGTGAAAGTACAGTTATCGCTGGTTTCGAAGCAAATAAAGATAAATGTAAAAATAAGTTTTCAGTTGATTATAATGATTATGAAAATGAAGACTTTTATAAAATGATTAATGAAGCATGGCAAATTACTAGACGTCCATCAGATAAACAACCACATAATATACAAGATTTTAGTAAAAATTTACGTGAATCTATTAATGAAACTGTTGAATTATGTTGTAAATTACTTAATACTAAAGATGAATACTTTGATACCGATAACTGTATTAAGAATAATAAAGACCAATTTAACTCTACTCAATATTATGACTTAGTTAGAAAGGCTAATAATTTATGTAGAACAAAAGATTTAAAAGAAAATACATTTATCTGTGATAGATTTAAGGAAAGTTTAAAGAAAACTGGTTATAATGCACGTACTATCGTTTCTCTTGATATTAAACCAACTGCTCAATTTTTAAGTAAATTAAATAATAAGAAATTCCAAGAAGAAACTGTTAGAAAAATGCCTGTTCCTAAACCGAATCAAATTAAAGATTCTATTTGTGAAAATAAATTCACTAATTGGGATATTGTTGGTGGATGGAGAACCAATTATTTAGACAGACAACAACTTTCATGCGGTTCAAATCAAGTATTAAATTCATTTAAATTAGAAACAAACAAAAATAACGGTACAGCTCGTTATTCATATAAATGTTGTCCTGTGGAAGATACTAATAATTCTCTTAATTTTACTAAGATCGAGAAAAATACGGATTGGAACGACCCTGGAGGTTGGAATACTATTTATTTAGATAGACATTATATGGATTGTCGCCCAGAAAGTGCTATTAATAGTTTTAGATTACAATCTAAATATAGACCTGACCAAGTTCGTTATAATTATTCGTGTCTTAAAACAGATTCAGCAGATGACCTTAAATGGACATGTAATAATAAAACTACTGATTGGAAACCAGAAAGTTCTAGTTTTGACATTTTAGAAAATCATAGTGTTGATTGTCCAAATGGAGAAGCTATTTCTGATTTTAGATATTATCGTGATGGTATGGGATATTCTAAGATTACTTATAAATGTTGCAAACCTTCTATTGGAGATGATAAAGTTAAAAAACCTGATACTACTGGCAATTGGCGTTGTGTCAATGGCGTTAATGTACCTTTAAATAAAAATGAATGGGGTGATGTTCAATGTATGAGTACAGATGGTCGTAATTGTTTATGGCAAGCTAATGAAAATAAATGTACTGAATTAGTTGAAAATAAACCTGGTAATATTAGACCTTTAGTATGTGGTGGTGGTCATCAACGTGCATGGGGTAGTAGAGGATATGATTCTGGTCCAGGTCATTGGTGTAATAAAGGAATGGAACAAATAAAGTAATGAAAATTTTGATAATTAAAAATATTATTTAATATTTATATTAAAAATGGATATTAAACAATGTCGTATTTGCCTTGATTCGGAATATTCTTATAATAATCCATTAATTTCGGCATGCTTATGTCGCGGTTCTATTCGATGGACTCATTTAGACTGTTTAAATACATGGCGTTCAGTTAGTAATAAAAACTTTTATGAATGCGATTTATGTAAATTCAAATATAATTTAATTCAAAAATATTTAAATAAATTAGAATATACCAAACTGTATATTAATTATTTAATTAAAATGACTAGAGATATTTCCATAACTATTTTTGGATATCAATTACTATGTCAAATTATTGGATATATAGCTATTAAATTTCGTTATTTTCAATATTTAATAGATATATTACAAATGTTTGTTTCTAAAAAATCTATCTACTATTATTTAGTATTTGGTAATTTAATTGGAGGTTTTGCTATTGGATTTATTAGTATTTTTATGGTCCTTCTTATCTTACTTTCTAAAGATAGAAATTCTAGAGTATGTGATATATTTAACGAGTTAGTTACTAAAAATATTAGAGGTAATTCTAAAAATAAAGACTGTTGTAAAATTACGATTATATTATGTGGTTTTGCGGGATTTATACTGTGTTTTACATATTTTGTATATTATTTAATGGACATTCATAGTAAAAAAACTTGGAGAAAAGAACAAACTAAAACATATGTTATAGTGCCAAATGAAAGCATACCCGAAAGTTCTATTTTAGATTAATTACTATATGCTGTATTCCAATTAAACTCA
>JACCDO011537400.1_pt1 | contig 12249 bp, 5 predicted proteins | sample 7446101 | NCBI WGS metagenome assembly JACCDO01 (sample SAMN15323440, study PRJNA562643) | freshwater metagenome | isolation source: river surface water | place: USA:Blue River Watershed | collected 2017-08-16 | reverse complement strand
TTAACTGGGTTGTAGACATTAATTTTTTCAATTCGGTTTCAATTTCATCGGAACATTTTTGTCCAAATTCATCCAATTTAATGTAGCCAATGTTGGAAGAAACCATACCAGCAAATGGAACATTCTTGCTTTTTACATTAACCCGAGTAATCTTTTTATTCAAAGTTTGGTTACCCCTGAGAATCGTAATTTCGATAACGGTGTTTGGTGCTCCTCTAAAATTTTGAAATACTTCCTCTTGACTTTTATTTTTGAGGGATATTGTTTCGTTGTCTTTGATTATTCCGGTTACAATATCTCCAATTTTGATGCCTGCTTTATCGAAGGCATAGCCTTCAAAAACTTCAGAAACTACAGGATAATCATTTCGGTAAATCACTTGGCATCCAACGCCACCATATTCTCCTTGACGTTCAATAAGTGCTTCTTCTGCCTGGTATTCACTAAAGAAAACCGTGTAAGGATCGAGGCTTGAAAGCATAGAGCTGATTGCTGTTTTAACGAGTTTCCCTGGTGGTACTTCATCTACGTATTTGTCGCCAACTTCTTTATATACTGCAGCAAAGATTTCAAGATTTTTAGAAAATTCAAATAAGTCGTTGACCATTCTTGCGCCTGAGCTTAAGAAAAATGCAAGAATACAGAGCATCAACCATTTTGGAATTTTAATTGTCATTGTTTCAAAGATAATATTTCAGATTTAAATAGAACGTTGAAATTGGCAAAATGGTTTAATTGATATTGAATTTAGTTGCGTATGGTGTAATTTTGTGGTATGGACATGAAGCATACATTTTCATTGCAAGAGAGATTTGCAAGTTGGGTAATGGAATTGGTAATTAAGGCGGGAGTTTCAAAAGAATCTGCTTTGGTTGTTAAGCTATTGATTTTGCTTTCTACATTGATTTTATTGGTAGTGTTGATTGATTGGGCTTCAAGAAAATTGATTTTGGCCATGGTGAAGCAATACGCAAGCAAACGCAACAATAAATTCATGGATATTTTGGTTGAGAAAAAGATATTCAAGCATTTAGGTCATGTAATTCCAGCGGTTTTTGCAAAGTATACGATGCCTTTGGTGTTGTTTGAATTTAAAAAATTCTTACCATTTGCACAGGGCGTTTTTGAAGTCATTATGGTTGTAGTGATTGTAATGTTTATTCAATCTGTGATTAAGGTTCTTAAGGTGATTTTGTTGGAGATTGAAAGTCTAAAAGATAAACCCATTGCATCATTCACTCAGTTGGTTGGAATGTTAATCAATATTCTTGCATTGCTTGTCATAATTTCCATTGTTACGGGTAAGCCATTGTGGGCATTATTTACTGCTGTGGGTGCAATGTCGGCCGTACTTGCATTGGCATTTAAAAATATTTTGATGGGATTTGCAGCTTCAGTTCAAATTTCGACCAATGATTTATTGAGAAATGGAGATTGGATTGAATTTTCAAAATATGGGGCTGATGGTATTGTAACGGATATCAATTTATCGACGGTTAAAATTAAAAATTGGGACAATACAGATACCACAATTCCAACAACAGCCTTTACGACTGAATCATTTAAAAATTGGAGGGGAATGGAAGAATCGGGTGGTAGAAGGATTAAAAGAGCAGTATTTATAAAAATTTCAAGTATCCGTTTCTGTACAGATAAAATGTTAGATAAATACAAGAAAATAAATTTGATCAAAGCTTATATTGAAGAAAAGCAACCAGAAATTGAAGCTTTTAACGAGAGTATGGGTTTTGATAAATCCATGAAAGGAAATGGCAGGCATTTAACCAATTTAGGCCTTTTTCGTGTTTATCTTAAGGCCTATATTGAATCTGCAAATTCGGTGAATCGTGAAATGGAACATGTTGTAAGGCAATTGGCTCCAACAGATAAAGGGTTGCCAATTGAAATTTATTGTTTTGCAAATGAAAAAAAATGGGTTGGCTTCGAAGATACGCAAGCTGATATTTTTGATCATGTGTTCTCTGCAGTTAGAGACTTTGATTTGGAAATGTTTGAAAGTCCATCAAGTGATTTTCATGGTGAATTAGAATCAGATTCACTGATATAATCAAAAAATGACCAAGAAATTGGTCATTTTTTTTGCGTTTCAAATTAGTCTTAAAAATTGATTAAATTTGTTAATCTTCAATCGTTATAATTATGATTCAAAACCGAATAAAATTACTTTTTACATTGTTTTTTCTCTTTATTAATGGATTAAACGCTCAATTGTCGGGGAATTACACAATTGGTGGTTCTACTTCAAGTACAAATTTTGCAAATTGGTCAGATTTTGTTTCGGCATATAATACAAACGGTGTTGGTGGAAATGTTTCCATCACAGTGATTTCTGATTTAACTGTAAATTCTGCCATTCAGTTGAATCAACATTCTACAAATCCAACTACTTCGAGTAAGAAAGTCGTGATTCATGGAAATGGCAAAACCGTCAGTGGTAATTTATCTTACGAAATTTTTGCATTTAATGGTGCTGATTATTTTGAAATAAAGAAGTTAAATATAATAAATTCAAGTACTTCAACTTTGGTTCAAGGAATAAGATTTTATAATGGTGCAAACTATAATATCATAGATTCTTGTAAGATCGAATTTACAAGTTTGGGAAGTACCAATGTTCCAGAGGGTGCATATATTTCATTTGCATCGAACAATACTTCACTTTTAACCACCACTTCTACGCATAACGGAATTGGCAATACCATTTCAAATTGTATTCTGAAAACTTCAGCAACCAATTCACCTGGTCCTGCATATGGTTTTATTGATCAACAAGGGACCTCGGTTTATTCATCTACTGGTTCAAATAATGTGTTCAAAGGAAATAAAATTTTAAACTTTTACTCTGTTGGTATTTTTGCCAAATATGTAAATGGTGAGGAGTTTTCGAACAATGAAATTTCCCGAGAAAATGCAACTTCTAATTCTATTATAGATACCAATGTTATAGGGATAACCGTTAGAGAAGCTTATGCATCAAACAAAGCAATCGTTGTAAATTCTAATGTGATTAAAGATTTGCCATTTAAATCGGCAACGAGTGCTTCAAGTAATTTAATTTCGAATTTTCTTGGTTGTTATTTTGTAAATGTATTCGGTACAGCATCTTTGATCAATAGCGTTGATCAAAATCATATATATAATGTCTTTTTTAATAGTTCTTGTAATGGATTTTTATTCGAAAGTTCAGTGTCATTCAATCTAACGAAGAATAAAATTTTTAATCTTAAAGGACTCAATGGCAATTCAACTGGCATTTATTGTTACTCTGGGGCGGATTTTAATATTACAGAGAATACTATAAAAAATTGTGACTTTGGAAGCTCAAATAATGGGAGTGGTGTTTTAATCTATACAGTAGATGTTCAAACAAAATATCTTAATCATAATTACATGAATGACAATGTTTTGGACTCGAATATTTCAGATGCTGAGATGTATGGACTTGTGGCATTCTACAATGCTGATTGGGAAATTAACCGCAACTCTGTAACTGCAAATAAATCATTGAGCTCAACATCAATGCATTGGGGTACTTATTTTTATTTTCTTGGGAATTTAAATTTTAATTCAAATCTGATTGCTTTTAACGATGCTAAATCTGAAAATTATTCAATTTTCATGGTGAATTATAATTCTGGATACTCTTCAAATATCTTTCAAAATACGATTTATTTGAGGGAAAACAACTCGGGTCAATATTCATTTGGAATTTATGACGATGATGATTCATATATTTCTTTTGTTGGAAATATTCTGGATATGAAAGGAACTTCAACTGTTTATCCTGCATATATTAACACCTATACAAATTTAAATGAAGTTGATAACAATACATTTAATATTAAAGGATTTAGTACTGAAAATTGGACCTTGGGAACGAATAGTTTTACCGATTTTAATGGTTGGAAATCTAGTTCTGATGTTGGACCTGGCGAACGATCTTTAAATCCAGTATTTAAAGATATTGCCAAATATGATTTTAGGTCGAATTCTTTTGAAAATCAGAATAATGTTAACTACAAAATCACTGTTCCGAAGGATATTAAGTCTCTTTCACGCAATTTAATTAAAAATGATAGGGGTGCATTTGAGAGTTTTATGGATTTACATCTGGTTAAATCAGATTTGAATTTTTCATCACAAGTATGCTCTGGAAATGAAAGAACGGTTAAAGTTTTTATCAAAAACAACTTTATAGATACAGCTTATAATTTTAATGTATGTTTTTCAATTAATGGCAAAGTGGTTACGGAAAAAGTGACCCAGAAAATATTACCAGGTGACACTGGTATTTATACGTTTAATGCGCCACTTCAACTTTTTTCAGCTGGAAATAATATCATTCAACTTTATTTGAAAATACCAGATGATCAAGTTAAAAATGATACATTGAATTATACGGTGAATGTGATTGCTTCTCCCGGTGGTCCAGGATTTACAGCTTCTACAAAATTAACAACTCCAAATTCAGCGGTTTATCAGAAAAATTTAAATTATGATGTTACTATCCTAGGCGTACCAGCAATATACAATTTAAAGGCTCCAAGGGTTTATTCAAATAGTCAATATGGTTCATCCAGCTCTAGCAAATGGAATGCAAGCATTTCTGCTAAAACTTCTGGTGGAAAGGTTATTTCAGGTGCAACTTTTGTCTCTCCTTCTGGTTCCACTGATTTAGAATTTAAGTTTCAAACAAATGATTCTACCTTAGAAGATAGCACTGTTTTATTGCAATTGAAGGTGAATGATTTAGCTACTGGTTGTGATACTGTTTATAGTCGATTGATTTATATTTTCCCAAGTCCTAAATTGGTTTTAAATGTCCCTTCAAAAAATTGTGTTGGTGATACATTGGTGATTAAAAATAATTCAACTTATAAAAAGGGATATCTCGATAATTTTTGGACATTTGGTACAGGAAATGCAGGTGATACTTCTAATTCTATAGACCCCACTTTTGTTTACTCACAAGGTGGTAATTTTAATGTTATGTTCACTGCAAAAACAAAACCTTACGGCTTTGTTTTTTCTAAATCAAGTACTGTAAATGTTATTTCAAAGCCTTCTGTGCAGTTTACCAAGGAAAATACTTGTATAGGAAATAATTTGAATATTGTAAATAACACATCTCCAAGTAATGCAATCATGACATGGGATTTTGGAGACGGCAAAGGTTCTACGGTTAACAATAATTCAAATATTGTGATTCAATATTCAAAAGCCGGAAACTATACTATTAAGTTGGTTGCCGATTTATTGGGTTGTTCATCTTCTTTAACTCAAAAGGTGACAGTTTTTGATAAACCAATTCCGGATTTTTCTAAGATTTCTGGAAATTGCGATAACGAAAAAGTGTCCTTCCAAAATAAAACAACTTTAACTAGCGGTAATTTTGGTAGTAAATGGGATTTTGATGATAACGGTAAAACCAGTTTAGATAGGAACCCTAATTATATTTTTAGTTCTTCTGGAACCAAAAAAGTGAAATTAATTGTGTTGTCAGAATTTGGATGTAAAGATTCACTTGTGAAAAATATTGCCATAAAAGAATCTCCTAAAGTTGCATTTACAGCTGATCAATTTTGTATTTATAGTAAAACTGAATTTCAAAATTCGACGCCAATTGTGAATGGTTACAATGCAACATTAAAATGGCTATTAGATGATGGTGATTCAAGTACGTTATCATCGATTTCGCATACTTGGAAATCTCTTGGTAAGAAAACTATTGCTTTGAAAGTGCTTTTGGATAATGGTTGTTATTCTGAATTGGTTAAAACTATTGAAGTCTTGGATCAACCTATAGCTCAGTTTAGTTTTGATCCAAAATGTTCTTTGGATACCGTGAAATTTGACAATCAAAGTTCCGGAAATGGCACTTTACAATATTTTTGGAATTTTGGAGATAACGATACGTCAAATTTAGAAAAGCCTTTTCATCAATATAAAGTGCAGTCTGCAAAAACATTTAATGTAGAACTAATAGTGACTATGATGGGTGGATGTTCGGCTTCTTTAATTAAGCAACTTGATATTTTTGAATTGCCACGAACGTGCGATTTTAGCTATAAGCCAGATTATTCATTTGCTTTTTATGGGGCAAAGTTGGAGCCGATGGATCTGAATTCAAATGTTGGAGGTCAGAATAATATTGATTATAATTGGACAGTAAAAGGATTGGGAAATCAGTTTTCTAAAGATTTAAATGCTGCTGTGAATTATAATTTAGGCGGTGATGGAACCTATCAGGTTACAATGTTGGCAAAAACTAGAGACAATGGTTGTACATGTTCTTTAACCAAGCAAATTGTAATGGATCGTTTAAGCGTGTCTAAGGTTACCAATTCTGTGAATGTTTATCCAAATCCAGTAAAATCATTGCTCACTTTGACCAGCGAGAATTCTGGAATGATTGAAGGTGTTGAAGTTATCAATTCTTTTGGATCTTTAATTCCTGTTCCTATGAAAAAGTTAAGTGTAGATACATATATTTTAGACTTTTCTGATCTGTCTAGCGGTGTGTATTTTATTCGTTATTCTTTTGAGGGACAATGGCTTTCAACCCAAATAACGGTGTCGCATTAAGATGGGTACATTTATAAATTTCGATCCGGATTTTTTTGAGTTTTTCATTGAATTGTCAATGAATAATCAAAAGACATGGTTTGATTTGAATAGAAAGAGATATGAGGAAAAGGTAAAAGCACCGTTTATTGAATTTGTTGGTTCATTAATTGAACAAATGGCGTTTGTAAATCCTGAATTTTCTGGTTTAATTCCGAAAGAATGTATTTTTAGAATTAATAAGGACATTCGTTTTGCAAAAGACAAAACTCCTTATAAATTGTTTTGTTCCGCTTCAATTCATGTAGGTGGTCGTAAAAGTATGTTTCCGGGTGGTTTATACATTGAAATAGGGGCGGAAGAATGTGCAATTTATACGGGTGTTTATATGCCTGAAAAGGAAGATTTGTTTCGATATAGAGAAAATATTGCAGGCAATATTGCCGAATTTCAAAATGCAATTAGTGAACACGATTTTGTTCAATATTTTGGATCTGTTAAAGGTGAAAAGAATAAGAAAATTGATTCGGTTTTTAAAGATGTTATTGCACAAGAGCCCTTGATTTTGAATAAGCAATTTTATGTTATGCACACATTCGAGGCTGAAAGAACATTCGAATCAGATTTTCTGTTCTACTTGTTAAAAGTTTGGTCGTCAGCAAATAATTTCAATCGTGTTTTGCTCGGTTAAAGAGCTTAATCCCCTATTTTTCATTTTTTTTGGGTTTTTTACATTACTATGACTTATTGCATCTGCTTCTGGATTAGGGCATCTGTAATAGTTTTTTTTAGTTTCTCTTTTTTGGGGAATGTTATAATTTATATTCATTTGATATTTTATTTAATCATTCTATGATTTTTCAAACCTAATAAAATATTAAATATTTTAATTTATTATAGTATTTTTTAGTTTTTACAAATCCGAATCCAATGACTAATTTTAATCATTTGAGGATAGGCTAAAAACCATTAGAACAATACGAATAATATTATTCGTATTAAATTTCTTTTCATTAACTTTTATTTGTGTTTTATTTTAAACTGTTTACACTTTAAAATTCAAAAATGAAACTAAATTGATATGAAAATAATAAAACTACTAAAACTTCTAAAGATTCCTGCAGTCATTGGATGCATTTTTTCTTGGGTCAGTGTAGCTGAAGCCCAGATTTGTTCAGCTACAAACAGTACCGGTTGTTCTCTTGACTATTTTACAGGTGTTTCCTTTAAAAATAGTGCCGGAACAACTTTTGCTGTTTCTGGTTTGAACTGTAACAATACTGGACCGAGTAATAAACTTATGACTACAGGTGCAGTCATGGACATTACCCCAGGTGAACAAATTACAATGACCATTGATAACGGTCCAAGTTATGCAGAGTATGCAGGTGTTTGGATTGATATGGATGGTGACAATAGTTTTACCTCAGCTGAGTGTATTGCTAAGTCTAACACTGCATTTGGTCAAATTGCTGCGAATAGTAGTAAAACAGCAATTCTCACAATTCCATGTACTGGAGCAAAAGCTGGTAAAGCAATCTTGCGTGTTAGGTGTATGTACTTAACTTTTACACCGAGTCAAGGTTGTGGAACATTTGCCAATGAAGGTAATATTATGGATTTTGAGGTTAACATCAAGGCGGTAAATCCACCGGTAGCAGATTTTACAGTACCAACAGGTCCAAATTATATTAAAACACCAATCAACTTCAACTCAACATCAACCAATGGTTCTTACACCCAAACATGGTCTTTCCAATCTGGTAATACCATTGTAGGGAATGGTCCAAAAGGTAAAGGAAGCTGGAACACAACAGGATTTTACAATGTAAAATTGAAGCAAGAGTTTTGTGGATATAAAGATTCAATCACAAAAATAGTAAAGATTGACAACCCAACTGCAGCGCCAGTAGCTGATTTTATTGCGGCGTCGAATCAGGTAGAGGTATGGTATAATACAACAATGTCTGATTTGTCAACAAATGGCCCAACTTCATGGGTATGGGAATCAATTTCTCCAGATGGCTTAACGAAGAATATGTACTACACACAAAATCCATCGATGCAATTTAGCCAAGAGGGATGGTGGGATGTATGTTTAACATCAACAAATGGTATTGGTCCAAGTACGAAAGTATGTAAGAGTAAATATGTAGAGTGTATCCCTCCAGGAGAATTCTTTATGGGTCCAAGTAAAATTGCGACGAACCAAGGTGGTATCATTTATGATAATGGTGGTAAAGACGTGAACTATGGTAACAATAGAAAAGTAACAATTGATTATTTTAAAATATATCCATGTGGAGCGAAAGAGATTCGATTCAATTTCCGTCAATTGAAGTTGGCCTTGGGAGATGGTGGCGACAGATTGAAGATTTATGATGGTCAAGATGAGAGCGGTAAGGAATTGACACCAGCGGGAGGAATTACAGGTGTAAACCAATCATATTTTAGAAGTCAAGTTTTCAAAGCATTTAGTGGTTCAATGTATATGACGTTTGAGTCAAACAGCACAGCGAATGATAGTGGATTTATAGGAGTATGGGATTCTGAATTGTTACCAGTAACAAATCCAAAATCAAACTTCACAACAGATTATACAACAGTTGGAGTAGGAACGGTAGTAACCTACAATAGTGCAGTAACCCAAGCACAAGGAAATGTAACATACAATTGGATGGTAGATGGAAATGACAACTTAGGAAATATGTCACAGTTTACCAATGTATTTAATACGGATGGTACTTACCAAGTATGTTTGATAGCGAGTGTATGTAATGGAACAGATACTTTTTGTAAGAATATTACGGCTCAAACGCCAAGCAGTCCAGTTTTTGTGGATTTCGTAGCAAGCAACCAACGTCCTAAAACAGGAGAAACAGTATCGTTTGAAACAAAGACAGATTTTGGATCAGCATTTGATTGGAGCATCTTCCCATCAACGTATAGTTATGTAGGAGGTACAAATGCAAATTCAAGAAATCCAAAGATTGTATTTACAGCAGGAGGATCATATACGTTCACATTAAGAGCGTGGAACACAGCAGGAACAAGAGCTGTAACAGAGTCAAAAGTGATCAAGACAAAATATGTGATAGCAGTAAAATATTGTACACCAACAACAGATATGTTGTCGAGTGATATTGCAATCTCAAAAGTTGAGTTGTATCAAGATTCAGTGAATATATTGGAGAATACATCCTCAGTTGGTGTAGATGCATATTCAGATTATTCGAACGATTTCAATAATAACTTGTCATTTGGATCCTATTACAATATTGTATTAACAAGAAGAACAAATTCAAACCAAGCGAACTTTAAAGCGTGGATTGATTATAACATCGATGGCAACTTTACCGACAATGAGATGGTGTTGAATTCCGGAGCAATAAGTGGAACAAAATCAAATGCAACGTTTAAGGTACCAGATTTAGCAGATTGTTTTGAAGGAATCACAAAGATGCGTGTAGCAGTATCTTATGGATCATTTAGCAACAGTTCATGTGGTGTAAATATTGTAGGAGAATTTGAGGATTATGGCATAACGTTAAAGAATGATGGTCGTCCACCGGTGATAACATTGATGGGAGATTCAGTGGTACGCGTAGAGAAGTCAATAAGTTCAACAAGCTGTTGGACAGAAGTAGCATCTCAAACATACAAGGCATTGGATCCAACAGAAGGAGATTTAACAAGTAAAGTAAAAGTAGAAACGGATTTAGATTGCACAATCCCTGGAACGTATTTTGTAACATTTAACTTAACAGACGCGGCGGGTAACAAAGCGAAAGAAGTTGTTAGAAAAGTATTGGTAGTGTTGGATAAAACAGCACCAACGTTGACATTGTTAGGTAAAGATACGTTTATGATTGAGCAATGCGATGAGACAGTGATCCCAGGCGCGGTGGCAACAGATTTAACAGATGGCAACTTAACAACAAATATAGTTGTGAGTGGCAATGTAGATAAATCAACTGTTGGAGAATACAAAGTGATGTACAGTGTATCAGATGCACAAGGAAATACAGCCACTAAAGTTAGATTGGTTAAAGTGGTAGATACAAAGAAACCAGGAATTTATAGCTATGGAAAACGAATTGTAAACAACAACATAGTTCCAATTCAAATTGGTTCATTGTTTGTGGATGATGTGAGTGCATATGATACCTGTAATGGAAGTACAATGATTAACAAGGTTCCAGGTTATAATGGGATGGTAAACACATTGGTAAGAGCCACGTATCCTGTAACGTATTATGCAACAGATATCCATGGAAACAAAGCGGTAGAAGATAGTTATGTAATACAATACAAAGTAGATGACTTTATTGCCCCAGAGATTATCTTAAATACATCAGATACAGTGATTCATGACGTGAATACCTATTACAGTTCACAACCGATATCTGTATATGATAATTACTATACAAGCAATAAAGTGAGCGTAGATAAAGTGGGTAAAGTAAATCCATTTGTATTGGGGTTATATATTGAGAAATTCACAGCAACGGATGAAAGTGGCAATGCAGCAATCAGAAACAGATATGTAAAAGTTGTAGATAGAGTTGCACCAAGCATTATCACCACAGCGGTGAATGTATGTGCAGGAACTCCATTCTGGGCAATGAGTGAAGTATCCGTAGAAGATAATTACTACAGTAATGAAGAATTGTTCCCATTGGTAACGATCCATTCACACAATGTAAATATATGGAAAGCAGGAGTTTACTTTATTAACTATCAGGTAACGGATCCAAGTGGTAATAAATCACAAATCATGATGCGTCCAGTATTCGTACAATACCCACCAGATTGTGAGAATAGCTTCATGGCAGTGGATAAAATGCCATTGAACAAACAGGTAGTAATTTCTCCAAATCCAACAAGTGGTAAAGTGAAATTTGATTTTGCAATGAATAACAATGAGCCAGTTCAAATAGTTATTAGCAACATGTTAGGCACTCAAATAGGTCAAATGACAGCAAGAGGCGGATTTGGAACAGAGAGTTTCGACTTTAGCAATTACTCAAGTGGCACGTATTTGGTACGCGTAACCAATAATGGTCAATCATTCACACAAAAGATAGTTGTAAGTCATTAAAAGGAAAAGAAAATTAAAAATTGAACGCAAAGAAAAAAGACATGAAAACGTTTAAAAGTATATTAAAAGCAAGTAAGAACACGATGTTCTTACTTGCGATGATGTTAGGCATCACGAGTGCAAGTGCTCAAATGAATGGTACCTACACGATAGATGCCACACAGGCAGCGAGCTCTACAAACTTTGTGAGTTGGGCAACATTTGCAACAGCGTTTAACGCAGCAGCAATTACAGGTCCGGTTACAGTAGATGTAAAAAGCAATTTAAACATAGGAACAGCATTTGTGGCTTTGAATGCAAATGCGGGAAGTAGTAGTACAAATACATTGACAATCAATGGAAATAATACTACAATGACATATGCAAGTACATATGCAGCCTTGCGATTGAATGGAGTTGATTATATGACAATCAAGAATATGACGATTGAAAATACTACAACAACACCAGGTGCAATTTGGATTACGAATCAAGCGGATTATAACACGATAGATAACGTAACAATGTATTTGAGTGCCAATACAACCGCCACTACAGGTGCATATTATGTTGCGATGAGTACA
>JACCDO010721565.1_pt1 | contig 12249 bp, 10 predicted proteins | sample 7446101 | NCBI WGS metagenome assembly JACCDO01 (sample SAMN15323440, study PRJNA562643) | freshwater metagenome | isolation source: river surface water | place: USA:Blue River Watershed | collected 2017-08-16 | reverse complement strand
GTCATTTCAGACCAACGGGGTATTAATTCGTCGACTATTTGGCACGCTGTTGAGTTCTCAAGTTACGGGCGCACACCAATCACAAAACCTTTTTACAGGTTGTGCTTTTGGGGCGTCTGTAGTGAAAGTACAGGAGATGTGACCCTGGGGTCAAATCCGCTGGTTTTCACAGTGATTATTGCTGAAAAACATAATGTTTTAAGCCGTAATCTTTAATTTTGTTGGGGATTCGAAAATCCATCTGTTTCATCAAAACACCGGCCTAATGTCCGTTCCTGCTTTGAGTAACAGGGGCGGACTCTAGGTGCGTCCTGTGAGTGAGTCAAATTGAGGGGGTGTGAGTTACGTCGCACTCACAAAAACTCTGAATTTATGAGTAAAAAAGCTATTGCCCTGTGTATTTAACTCCGGAAACAGTCTTCTTGCCACGGCGCAGAACGAGCAGTTCTCCCCCAATTAGTTGATCTAACTCAATCGGTGCATCGGCTTGCGAGACTTTTGTGTTGTTTAAGTAGGCGCCACCTTCATCAACTGCTCTTCTGGCGGCGCTTTTTGAATTTACAACTTCTGCACGAACAAACAAATCAGAAATAGAAGGAAGTTTTCCGTCAACTAAATCTTCCTTTTTAATTTCTACAAGACCAGCTTCACGTAACGCGGCTTCAAGCGTTTTAACATTTATTGAATTTAGTTCTGCTTGCCCAAACAATGCAGCACCTGCATTGGCAGCATTTATTGCGGCTTCTTCGCCGTGCACAAGTGTTGTGATTTCATGTGCAAGTTCCCGCTGACCAATTCGCAAATGTGGTTCGGCTTCTGAACGAGAAATGATTTCTGAAATTTCTGCAATTGTTTTAAAACTATAGGTGTTGAAGTAAGTTTGCAAATCGCGGTCATCTGCATTCAACCAGAATTGGTAAAAGGCATACGGACTTGTTAGAGATTCATCAATCCAAACAGTTCCTGATTCAGTCTTTCCAAACTTTGTGCCATCAGCTTTAGTAATCAATGGTGTGGTGAGTGCATGAACTGTTTTTCCTTCAGTTTTTCGCACTAATTCGCAGCCAGATGTGATGTTTCCCCATTGATCTGAACCGCCAATTTGCAACACACAGTTGTGCAATCGATTTAACTCAACAAAGTCTAAGGATTGCAAAATTACATAGGAAAACTCTGTATAACTGATTCCGGCGCCATTTAATCTTGATGCAACGGCGTCACGATCTAGCATTCGATTTACTGAAAAATGCTTACCGATATCACGTAACAGAGAAATGGCTGAATAGTTTTTTGTCCAGTCAAAATTGTTTACAAATACGACAGCGTTCTCGCCCTCAGTTTTGAAAAACTTACGCATTGAAGCAGAAATACGCTCAACCCATTCGTTAACAATATCGTTTGAGTTCAGTGATCTCTCAGCAGTTTTACCGCTTGGATCTCCAATCAAGCCGGTAGCGCCGCCAACCAAAGCGAGTGGGCGGTGACCCGCATTCTGTAATCGACGCATCGTCACGATCTGTGCCAGGTTGCCAAGATGAAGCGCCGGCGCTGTTGGGTCAAAGCCACAATAAAAAGTTATAGACCCACTATTTAACGCTGTTCGCAATTCATCAATATCCGTGGTTTGCGCAATAAGTTTGCGTGCTTCCAACTCAGCCAGTACGTCATAGGTCATAGGCGTATTGTGGCTTAACACTTTGGGTTTATTAGGCAATACCCAATCGACCACGAAGTGTTTGAAGTTGTTCGCGGACACGAATTGGTGCGGTTCCACCAAACGCATTACGAGACTTCAAGGAACCTTCCGTGGTCAACACTTCCCTTACATCCGGGGTTAAATCAGGAGAAATGCTGGCAAAATCAGTATCGCTCATCTCCCAAAGTTCGATTCCTTTAGATTCGCAAAAAGCTACACACGCACCAGCCAATTCATGCGCTACTCGAAACGGAGTTCCATTTCGAACGAGCCACTCAGCAATATCCGTCGCGAGCGCAAAGCCGGTTGGCGCCGACTTTTCCATGATTTCAGTATTGAAAGAAATAGTTTTAATCATTCCGGTGACTGCAGGAAGTAGAACAATAAGTGTGTCCACAGCATCAAATACCGGTTCCTTATCTTCCTGCAGATCTCGGTTATAGCCAAAAGGTAAGGACTTTGCGGTTGCTAGGAATCCTGCAAGGTCGCCAATAAGGCGGCCAGCCTTTCCGCGAGAAAGCTCAGCGATATCAGGGTTTTTCTTTTGCGGCATGATTGAAGAACCAGTTGAGTAGGAATCGTGCAATGTTGCCCAACCAAACTCACGTGAGTTCCACAAAATAACTTCTTCACCAATTCTTGAGAGGTTCACTCCGATTTGTGCGGCAATGAAAAGGAATTCAGAAACAAAATCTCGTGCAGATACCGCGTCAATACTGTTTGCAAGAGCTCCGATAAATTCAAGTTCGCGAGCAACGCCCTGTGGATCGAGCGGTAATGAAGAACCCGCGAGTGCGCCTGCCCCCATCGGAGAATAGTTATGACGATCACGCCAGTCTTTAATTCTTTCAATATCTCGAATGAGAGCATGGCAATGCTTTGCCAACTCATGGCCGAATGAGACTGGTTGTGCGTGTTGCAAATGCGTAAAGCCAGGCGCTGCAGTTTCAACATGTTGTTCAGCTTGCTCTAGGAACGCAATTGCCAATTCGGAGACAAGTTTTTCAATTGCAAAACTATGTTCGCGGATATACATTCGAAAATCTGTAGCCACTTGGTCGTTACGACTGCGACCGGCCCGCAATTTTCCGCCCAAGTCCGCACCTAGCAATTCAATTAACCCTCGTTCCAATGCGGAGTGGACATCTTCGTCTTGGTCAATCGCATTAAAGGAGCCGTCCGCAACTTGAATTGAGAGTTGAGTGATTCCGTCAAGCATCGACTCAAGTTCTTCATCATTTAGCAATTGGGCTGCGTGCAACACCTTTGCATGGGCTGCACTTTGCCGTAAGTCATACGGAGCTAAACGCCAATCGAATTGCACTGAGCGACTTAAGGTTTCCATTTCAAGTGAGGCAGGTTCTTTGAACCTTCCACCCCATAGATTTGATTTGATCTTGTCGCTCATTTGATATGCACCCTATTTTTTCTCTGCTTTAACAATTAATGACAATAGCAAGTCTTGAACCCGAAGAGCCGCATCAACACTTGGCGTAACCACCATCACTGTGTCGTCCCCTGCCACTGACCCAACAACATCTGGCCAAATATTTCGATCTATTGCACCGGCCAAATAGTTTGCCGCTCCGGCTTTCGTGTGGATTACCACTAAATTCATGGCTGCTTCAACGCCTGTAACAACTTCATTTGCAACTCTGCTCAATCTAGCTTGCGCATCGCTATCCAGTAGCGCATGTGGTGTGCGCGACGGATCTCCAGCCTGTGCAATTGCATAAATCGATTGACCAGATTCACTTTGAATCTTTACGGCTCCAATTTCATCAAGGTCACGACTAAGTGTTGCTTGCGTAACATCATAACCTGACTTAGCAAGCTTGCTCTTTAAGTCGCTTTGAGTTCGGATTTCTTCGCGAGTTATTAAATCTACAATTCGCTGTTGTCTTGCAGTGCGCGATGGAATGTTCATGAATTTACCAACTCAGGTAGCGATTCAATAAAGGTTTGCAATTCGTGTCTGCTGACATTTAGGGCTGGCGCAAGACGGAGAACATTCGGTTTGACGGCGTTAATTAAAAAACCTTTTTCGGCTGCAGCCACGACAATTTCACTTGCAGTATCTGATTTGAGCTCGATTCCAAACCAAAGCCCGCTGTAGCGAACAGATGAAATATGAGAGAGATTCAAGTTAAAGATTTCGTCCGCGAACCATTTCGCATTGCTTGAAACATTATTCAAAAATGCTAGGTTGCTAACTTCATCTACCACCACATTCGCGGCAGCTACAGAAATTGGATTACCGCCAAAAGTCGATCCGTGGTCTCCAGCGGCAAAGTGGGATGCAATTTCAGGCTTTGCAATTAGTGCACCAATCGGCAGGCCACCGGCTAGTCCCTTCGCTAGTGTCACCAAGTCTGGTGAAATATCATGTTGCGTGAAGTTAAAAAATGAACCGGTTCGGCCAACTCCAGATTGAACTTCATCAACAACTAGAAGTGCATCGAATTTTCTAGCCTGAATTCCACAAGCCTGCAAAAATTCACGGGTTCCAATGTGCATCCCGCCTTCACCTTGCACAGGTTCAACGAATATCGCAACAACGTCATCAGCCATGGCTGCTTCGAGTGCGTCGACATCATTGAAATCAACAAAACGAACTTCGTAGCCGAACGGGGCAAAGCCATCTCTCTTTGATGGGTTACCAGTGATCGCAAGTGCTCCAGAAGTTCTACCGTGAAAACCATTGTTCATGGCAACAATAACTTGCTTTGAACCATCGGCACGCTTTGAAAAACCATATTTGCGAACTAGTTTTAAGGCCGCTTCGTTTGCGGTGGCACCATCTTGACAAAAGAAAACTCTTGAGTCAGATCCAAACATCGCTGTGAGTTTCTTCGCTAAAACTAGCTCGCCTTCATGAATGTAAAGATTGCTCGTGTGAATTAGTTTTGAGACTTGAGCTGATACGGCTTGCGCAATCGCTGGATGCGCGTGACCAAGTACTGAAACGGCAATCCCGCCTAATAGGTCTAAATATTTCTTTCCTTCAATATCCCAGACGTAGGAACCTTCACCTTTGACTAATGCAATAGATGGAGATCCGTAATTGCCGATAAACAAATCGCTCCACTCTTTTGCGAGCTCTTGATTTGTTGTCATTTTGACTCTGCTAAGACCATTGTGCCGACACCGGAATCTGTGAAAACCTCTAACAACAGACCGTGAGCAAGCCTTCCGTCAATTATGTGGGCGCGCGAAACTCCGCCTTTTACTGCGCGCAAGCAAGCATCCATCTTTGGAATCATGCCACTCGAGAGACTTGGTAAAAGTTCTTCTAAATCTTGAACGCTAATCTGCCGAATAACTTCATCACTTTCGGGCCAATTTTTGTAAAGGCCTTCAACATCTGTAAGTACGATGAGTTTTTCAGCTTTGAGACTCTCTGCCAAAGCGCCAGCTGCTGTATCTGCGTTGATGTTGTAGGTCTGACCATCTTTACCTGATGCAACCGTGCTAATTACTGGAATCATTCCAGATTCAAGCAACGACAAAATGTGATCAGGTCGAACCTCAACCACATCCCCGACAAGACCCACATCAACAAATTCGCCATCCACTTTTGCCAGTCGCTTTTCGGCAGTAAAAATGTTGGCATCCTCACCGCTTACTCCGACTGCACGTGGACCGTGAGTGTTAATCAAACTTACAAGCTGCGGTTGGACTTGACCAGTTAAAACCATTCGAACCACATTCATCACTTCTGGTGTAGTTACGCGTAGACCACCCTTGAATTCACTCGCCACTCCAAGTTTTTCAAGCATTGAAGTGATTTGTGGACCACCCCCGTGAACAACGACTGGCTTGAGCCCCGCAAGCCGCATGAAAACTATGTCCTGTGCAAATGCAGTTTGCAATGCTTCATCAACCATTGCGTTTCCGCCGTACTTCACTACAACTGTCGCACCATTAAATCTTTGCAGCCAAGGAAGCGCTTCTGCCAAAGTGGCGGCTTTTTCTAGTAAGAGTTCTCGATTCATCATGATGAGTAGGCGCTGTTCTCGTGCACGTACATTGCGGTTAAGTCGTTGGTCCAAAGTTCAACTTCGGCGTCTCCGGCGTTTAGATTTACTTCGATATTTACAACTCGGTCTTTCATATCTACCAAATCTCGATCCTCGCCAGTCATACCGTTTTTGCAAACCCAGACGCCGTTAAGTGCCACATCCACTTTGTCTGAGTCAAAAGTCGCGTTTGTGGTTCCAGCAGCGGACAAAACTCGGCCCCAGTTTGGATCTTCTCCATGAATTGCACATTTCAATAAATTACTTCGGCTAATTGCTCTAGCTACTTCTAGCGCTTCAGTTTCGTTGGCGGCGTTTGTGACTCTAATGGCAATATCTTTTGAAGATCCTTCAGCATCCGCAATGAGTTGTCGTGCAAGATCTTTACAAACTGCTAGCAAGGCATTTTCGAATTCTTCGGGTGTTGGCTTAACTCCACTAGCACCGCTTGCTAACAAAATGACAGTATCGTTTGTGGACATACATCCATCACTATCGATTCGATTAAACGAGAGATTTACAACCTTTTGCAAAGCCTTGTCGAGTTCGGAGGGGTCGAGTATCGCGTCTGTGGTTATGCAAACCAACATCGTGGCAAGACCTGGAGCCAGCATTCCTGCCCCTTTAGCCATTCCACCAATTTTCACTCCACCAAATTCGATTTCACTCTTTTTCGAAACCGAGTCAGTTGTCATGATTGCCAGAGCCGCATCAGGGCCACCGTTACGACTCAACTGCGCTGTCGCTTGATTGCATCCGGATAAAAGCTTTTCCATTGGCAATCTGGCTCCAATCAAACCTGTGGAGCACACCGCTACATTGATTGGTGCAATGTCTAATAGACCTGCAATGTGTTCGGCAGTTTTATGAGTGTCTGCGAACCCGTCAGGCCCTGTACATGCATTTGCTCCACCACTATTGAGGATTACGGCTTTAACTTGGGCAGTCTTCATAATCTCTTGAGTCCATAAAACCGGAGCGGCTTTAACTTTGTTGGACGTAAATACCGCTGCGGAAGAAAAAATAGGACCGTCATTAACCACGAGTGCCACATCGTGATTTCCGCTACTTTTGATTTGCGCTTTTACACCACTGGCTTTAAAACCTTCAGCAAATGTCACACTCATGGCGCGAGTCCTATCTTTGAAAGGCCGGTAGTTGAAGGCAAACCAAACATTAGATTCGCATTCTGCAGCGCTTGCCCGGCCGCGCCTTTGACTAAATTGTCAATCACAACTGTAGTAACAACGCGATTTGAGTGAGTATCGATTGTGGTTTGCATTTGCACATAGTTTGATCCAAGCACCGATGATGTTTTTGGCTGTTGTTCACCATCTAGAAGGTTTACAAACGGTGAAGTTGCATATTGTTTTTCATAGGCTTTGCGTAAATCCAGAATGTTTAAATTTCCATTGATTTTTCCGGTGATGGTGGCGTGAATACCGCGAACCATCGGAGCTAGTAAAGGTGTGAAAGAAAGTGTTACATCTAGACCACTAGCATTTTTTAATGTTTGCTCAATTTCTGGTGTGTGCTGGTGAATCCCGCCGGTTTTATATGAAGAAACAGATCCGATAAGTTCCGTGGCTAATAGATTTTCATTTGCAGAGCGACCCGCGCCGCTTGTGCCACTTGCAGCCACAACAACAAGCTCTTGTGCATCCACGAACGGCAGCATCGGCAATGCACCTAAAGCAATAGCCGTCGCATAGCAACCTGGATTAGCGACCCGATCGCTTGTTGCGATTAGTTGCTCACCTACTAATTCACTTAATCCATAAACCCATGTACCGGCATGCGCTGGCGCATCCTTGTAATACATCGACCATGCGTTTGCATCTTCCAATCTAAAATCTGCGCCCAAATCAACAATTTTTGTGCCCTGAGAGATTTGTTTTGCTAATTCTGAAGAAGCGCCATGCGGAAGTGCTAAAAAGACTAGGTCGCATTCGCTCAACGCTTTGGCATCAGTTTCTTGAAAACTACCAAGATTCAAATGCGCAAGATGCGGATGTAGTGAAGCAACATCCTTGCCAACCTTTGAAGAAGCGGCGAGATATTTAATTTCAAAATTTGGGTGCTTACAGATAAGCGCGATCAGCTCGCCACCTGAATAGCCCGATGCTCCAGCAATACCGACAGAAATTTTCATCCCGTAATTATACGCATAAATGCATAAAATACAAGATTATCGGAGTGTGGCACCTAAGGGCTCAGTCGCCGCGATGGCCCTCAAGCGCAGATCTGCAATTTCGGCATCTGTGAACGTGCGGTCAATAGCCCGAAAAGTCAGCGAAAATGCCACTGACTTCGAACCAGACGGTACTTGCTCTCCGGTGTACACATCGAATAAGTCGAGTGAATCAAGTTCGACAATCCCAGCCGCTTCTATCGCCCGTTTTAGGACAGAAACTGGCATCTTCTGATCAACCACAAATGCCAAGTCAATTTTTGCTGGCGGGAAGGTTTTCACCCGGGAAGCTGTTGTGACTTCTTGGTTCAGATATGAAACAGCTTCGACATCGATTTCAAACGCGCAACTTCGAGCAGGAAGTCCATATGCCTCAACCACTCTTGGATGCAGCTCACCTGCAAAACCAACAATGTTGTTACCCATCACAATCGCTGCACATCGTCCCGGATGCCAAGGCGCTTGTTCGGTTTGCAAAACCGTTGGTTGCACGAAATTTAGATTAACAATGTCACATGCTAAAGAAATTGTTTTCTGCCAGTCCCATTTTTCTTTTGTTGCGGTTAGCGGATCTCCAACTTCCCGATCACCACAAAGAACCGCACCTACATACCAAGGTTGCACAGGAACAGCGTCATTAAGCTGTGCAAGGTCATCATCTGATGGCCGAGATGCAACAGAAAGAATTTTCGCTTTAAAACCTTCTGCTGGTAAAACAATCAATCCAAGTTCATAAATTGCAACATTCGTAAATCCTCGACCGACGTTTCGTCGTGCTGTCGATAGCAAAGGAGCCAATATTGTGGTTCGCATATATGGCTGCTCGGCACTCAACGGATTTAACAATTGGGAAGCTACTCGCCTACCATCATCTTGCGGGATACGCATTTGGTCGAGTTCAGATTCGGAAATAAATGGATAGGAAAGAACTTCAACCAACCCATTTTCGCTTAGCATTCTAGATACGCTGCGACGCAGGCGTTGCAAATTAGTTAATCCATTTCCAGCCACCGCGTCGGGAACAATTGAAGGAATACGGTCATAGCCCGTGATCCTGGCAACTTCTTCGCTTAAATCTTCTGCGGTCGATAGGTCGGGTCGCCAGCTTGGAGCTTCAACTTTCAATTTTCCCGTGGCAGTTTGAACTTTGCAACCAACAGACTCCAAAGCTTTTACAACTTCAAGCGCTTGATAATCGACACCGATTCGACGTGATGCAAAATCTGAATCAACACTGATTACTTTTGCAGGTTGACGTAAATCAACTTCGATAGCGCCGATTTCTTTTGCGCCACCAAACTCAGCCAACAATTGGCTGGCTCTGGCTGAAGCAATCGGCCCTAATTCATGATCCACGCCACGTTCAAATCTGCGTCACGCTTCTGAAGAAAGTTTATGAGAACGCGAAGTTCTAGCTATGTCGCCAAAACTGAAACATGCTGCTTCTATCACGATATTTTTTGTAGAGTCAGAAATCTCGGTGGTGGCTCCACCCATAGTTCCAGCAAGCGCAATTGCTCCTGAATCGTCAGCAATCACAATGTCTCGCGCGTCTAATTTACGATCAAAATCATCAAGAGTCTTCAACTTGATGTTTTCACCTGCGCGACGGACTTTTATCCCACCATTCAACTTATCTGCGTCAAAAGCATGAAGTGGTTGCCCAAGTTCGAGCATCACATAGTTTGTAACGTCAACTGCGAGAGAAATTGGTCGCATGCCAGCAAGCGTGATTCGACGTTGCATCCATAAGGGTGATTTGCGATTGGAATCAAAGTCGCTCAAGGTACGAAGCACAATTCGTGATGCAGCCGTTTGGTCAAGAATTTCAGCAGAAACAGCGTTGGGGCTAGATTTCAGATCATTTTTGATGTTGGCAGGGTCTTGCCATTTCCAGCCAGTTGCATTCGCCAGTTCCCGCGCAACACCACGAATAGACATTGCGTATCCGCGATCTGGCAAGACTGAAATATCTAGAACCTCTTCTTTGAGTTGCAACAATTCAATTGCATCTGTACCAAGTTCTGGGTCGAGTCCAAGTTCTTCGAGTCTGATGATTCCGTTGTGATCCTCGCTAAAGCGAAGTTCCTTAGCGCTACAAATCATTCCATCAGAAACGTGACCATAAGTTTTGCGAGCTGCAATTTCAAAACCACCAGGCAGTGATGCGCCAGGTAACGAAACCACAACCTTGTCGCCTATAAAGAAGTTCGACGCTCCACAAACGATACCGTTGATTTGCCCTTGACCAACTTCAACTTGGCACCACCTAATGGTTTTGCCGTTTGCCTGTGGCTCTTCGACGAAATCTAGAACTTTTCCAACTACAACAGGACCGCGCAAATCCTCGCCGTGATGAATAATTTCTTCTTCTTCAAAACCCAATTTGGTCAAAACTGCAGAAATGTCTTCAATTTTTGTTTCGGATGGAATTTCGACAAATTCCTTTAGCCACGAGATGGGAATTCGCATTAGATGTCCATCCCGAATTGACGTGAAAAACGAATATCGCCTTCAACCATGTCGCGCATATCTGTGACAGTGTGGCGGAACATCAATGTTCTTTCAATTCCCATTCCAAAGGCAAAACCAGAATATTCATCCGGGTCTATTCCACACGCTTGCAGCACTAATGGGTTGACCATTCCGCAACCGCCCCATTCGATCCATCGTGCTCCACCTTTTGCAGCTGGAAACCAAAGATCTAATTCAGCGCTTGGTTCAGTGAAAGGGAAAAACGATGGTCGTAACCGAATCTTTGCCTCTTCGCCGAACATGGATCTTGCAAAATGTTCGAGTGTTCCTCGCAGATGCGCCATCGTTAAGCCTTTATCAATCGCAAGACCTTCGATTTGATGAAAAGCTGGCGAGTGGGTGGCATCGAGTTCGTCAGTTCTAAAAACTTTTCCTGGCGAAGCGATATAAATCGGAGGTTTGCGAGACAACATTGTTCTGGCCTGTACAGGAGAGGTTTGAGTTCGCAAAACTAAATGAGAATCCTCAGGTGCGACGAAAAATGTGTCTTGCATTGATCTCGCAGGATGATTTGGTCCGATATTTAAAGCATCGAAGTTGTACCACTCCGCTTCTAGCTCTGGACCTTCAACGATGTCCCAGCCCATCGCTACGAAAACGTCTTCAGCTCGTTCCATTATCAAGCTCAAAGGATGTCGCGCACCACGTGGTGATTTTTGTGCAGCGATAGAAACATCAACCTGCTCTTGAGCCAGCATCCGGTTTTCTTCTTGCGCTAGTAAAACTTCTTCGCGGGCCTTGAGTGCTTCGTTAATTTCTGCGCGAGCTTTTCCAATTCGCGCCCCTGCCTCGGCTTTCGCAGCTGGTGGCAATGCGCCGATTTCCCGGTTGGCTAATGCAATTGGTGACTTATCTCCGGCATGCGCAATTCTGGCTGCTTTCAAATCTTCTAAATTGGTAGCAGATGAAAATGCAGAAATTGCGTCCTTTACAGCATCTTCAACCGCCTGAGCAGAAAGCGGTGTAACAGCAACTGGATCGAAATCCTTATTTGGTGCTGACACTCTTAGCCTCTCTGTTTGCTTGCGTATTGTACAAAATTGAACTTATTTATTTAGCGCTGTGAAACTCGAAAATGCGCATATTCCTAAGGCCATTGCAGCATTTAGGCTTTCAATGTTGGGTTCCATCGGTATCCGGATACTGTTTGTAGAAGCGGATATCAATGAATTTTTGATTCCACCCGCTTCGTTGCCCACTATCCATATGTGAGGCGATGCAAGATCTAAACTGCCAAGAAATTGTGTGCCTTGTCCTGCAAGAGCGAAAGTGCGTATCGCTTGCTTATTTGACCAAGAGAGAAATTCGTTTTCTGAGATATTCGAAAGGATTTGCACTTCTGCAAATGCACCAGCTGTCGAGCGAACTACTTTCCCACTCCACACATCTGCGCAACCAGTCAACGCAACTACCGCATCGGCCCCAAACGCAGCTGCTGTCCGAATTATCGTTCCAACATTTCCAGGATCCGCAATTCGATCTAACACGATTGCAAAACGATTCACTTTAAGATTTTGTAAATCAGATTCAGGAATTTTGCATACTGCATAAATGCCTTGTGGAGTTTTTGTATCGCTTAGGGCTTTGCTCGCAGCATCTGTAATTTTATAAACCTTGATTCGAGACTTTTGCGCAAGTGAAACTGCTTCGCCGTCAGAGATAGTTAAAACGTACTTTGCTAATCCTGAATTAATTGATGCCGCCACATTTTGTGGGCCTTCAACAAGAAAATTTCCAGAAGTCCTTCGGCCCTTAGATTCCAATAAAAGTCGAGCCGTGCTCACCACATCAGAATGAGGACCCAAAGG
>JACCDO010246784.1_pt1 | contig 12249 bp, 8 predicted proteins | sample 7446101 | NCBI WGS metagenome assembly JACCDO01 (sample SAMN15323440, study PRJNA562643) | freshwater metagenome | isolation source: river surface water | place: USA:Blue River Watershed | collected 2017-08-16 | reverse complement strand
TGGTTTTCGTCTGCATGATGGTGCCGCTCGCGCTTACGCAGCCAGAGCCGACAGTTCGCGGCGAGGTGGTGCGCGTGGTGGGGACAGGCGCAATGAGCGTCGTGATGGTAGTCGGGATAGTGGCGGGCTTGATGATCGCCGGTGGTGCGATCGTGGCGGATTTATGGCAACAAGGAGTGCTCGCTTCGTTTCGTCAGCCAGGAGTCTATCACCATTTTGTGCGCTGGCAGCCGACCGCGTGGCCGCTCGCGTTGACTTCGTTGGTGGGCGCGGCCTTTTGGCTGTTAGCTGCGCCGCGTGGCCGTCGTGCGGTGTTGGTGGTTTTGAGAATTCTCGCGTTGGCGAGCCTCGTCTGGGGGTGCTGGCGAGCGGAGTCGGCGGGAATCGAGACGGTATTGTTTCAATATCTTGCGCCCCTCGGTTGGGCGCTGGCGATTCCGTTGGATAGTTGGGGCGCTTCGCCAGGCACAGTGCGAGCGCGCTGGTGGCTCGCTTGGCTGCTGGGCTGGCATTGGCTGCAAGCGTATCCCGTGGCAGGCACGCAGGTGGCGTGGGGCAGTTTTCTGGCGGTGCCGCTCGTGCTGGTAGCTTTGCAAGATTTGATAGCAGGAGCGAAGGGGCAGAGATGGATCCGCGTGGCCGTCGGAGTGGTCGCGTGTTGCGCGGTGGCTAAAGTTGGTGGCTTTGCTTGGGAATATTGGACGAAAGGCCGGCCATTAGATTTGCCGGGCGCAAGGCTGCTACGATTGGAGCCGCGGTTTGCTTCTACCCTGAAGACAATCGCAGGCAATGTGCGCGCCAACGCCCGCCTACTTTTCACATATCCGGGTATGCTGAGTTTCAATCAGTGGACCGGTGTGCCGCCGCCGACGCATGCGAATACTACGCACTGGTTTTCTTTGCTTAGTGACGAGCAACAGGCCGCCATCCGCACCCGCTTGGAGGAGGAGCCGGAGGCGTTGGTCGTCGTGCAACGTGAGCACATCGAATATCTGCTAAAAGAAGGACTGGGACCGACGGGCCTGCTGAAGGATTATTTGCACGCCAATTTTCGTCCGGTGTTGCGGGTGGATGGCTACGACATCTGGAGCCGCCAGCCGGAGCGGTTTGTGCCGCAGTCGGTTGCGCGAGCGTTGGAGGTGGCTGGTCGCGTGACGTTGGTGTTGTGGACGCAGGCGCCGATGGCCGATGTCGCCAGCGTGGAGGTTGTGGATTTTGCGAAAGAGACGGTCTTGATGCAGGCTCCACTCACAAAAGCAGCGTGGGTTGCTGCACCGTGGCCCTTGCCATTGTCGCGAGCTCCGAGTGCGAGCCGGCGTTATTGTTGGTGGCCGGATGGCGAAGCGGATTGGACGCGTCGTCCGGCGGTGGAGTTGCGGTTGCTCGATAAAAGTGGCGCGGTCTTGGAACGGTTGCGCCTAGAGCAAAGCCCGCAGCTTGCACCTGCCTTCACCGACGCACTGCCACTACCAGCAAACTGACGCCGCGCGGGAGCGGCAGGCGCAGCAGGCCGGTCCACACGAATAGGCGTTTGAGCACGGTGTTGAGCCAGCGTGGCGGCACGCGGTCTTCGGCCCGGTTGCCCGCTCCAGAAGGGAATTTTTTTTGCCAACGGCGCACTGCCCAGACGGCGGGATAAACGAGTGCGTTGGTGTAATTCAGATGCACCACGTCCCAGTGGGTGTTAGAAAAAAGAGCGCGAAGCGTCTGACGTGAATAACGACGGCAGTGGTGCAAGGAGGTGTCCCAGTCGCTCCATAATTCCATGCCGGCGGGCACAGTGCCGATGAAGACGCCGCCGGGCTTCAGCACGCGATGCATGTCGGCCAAAGCGCGCGCGTCGTCCGGGATGTGTTCGAGCACGTCGAGGGCGGTGACGAGGTCCACGGTGTGGTCGCCGAGTGGAATGCCATGTGGACCGAGTGCTAACACGTGATCGCGACCGAGCTTTTGGTGCAACAAGGCGAGCGACTCTGCGTGGTCGTCGAGCGCGAGCACGCGACAAAGCGCACTCATCTCGACGGCGAAACGTCCGGTGCCTGCACCGCAGTCGAGTAGCGTGTCATCAGGCGCTGGCCGACCGAGCCGAGCAAACCAGCGTCGCACAAGCTCGCGCTTGCCGGCGTAATACCAGTGCGCGGCTTCTACACGTTCGAGGTTGGCATACTCGTCGGGGTTCATGCTTGCTGAAGGTGCCGCCCACTCCGCACGCTCCATTCGCCCATGTCAAAGCGCATCACCGCTTCTGGACTCCTTGTTGCCCTGTTAGTCGGGGCGCAGGTGTGGTTAGCGGTTGGGCAATCGGAGCGAGTTGGGCTGACGAGCGATGAGTCGGTGCACATCGTCTCGGGCCTCTATTACAACTTGGAATCGGATTACCGCTTTCAGCCGGAGAACGGTTTGCTGCCGCAGAGGTTGGAGGCGTTACCGTGGGTGTGGGCGGGGGTCGAAGTGCCCGCGCGCACGGGGTTGGCGTGGGAGCGGGCGGACATTTGGGCGCTTGGCGAAAAGCTTTTTATGAATGCGGGCGCGCACGGAGCCGTCTTGCTGAAAATGAGTCGGCTTGTCTCGGTGTTGGCCGGGGCGGGATTGCTTCTGTTAATTTATTTCTGGAGCCGATCGATTTATGGTCGAGTCGGTGCGCTGCTGGCGACGGCGTTGGCTGCATTTTGTCCAAACCTGCTCGCGCAAGCCGGGCTCGCGACTTCGGACACGCTTGGCACGTTGATGCTCATTGCGGCTGCGCTGGCGTGGTGGCGGCTGTGTCATCGGGTGACGCTGGCTCGCGTCGCGGTGGCCGGTGTGTTGGCCGGGTTGCTGGCGTTGAGCAAATTCAGCTGTGTGTTGCTTGGGCCGATCGCGTTGCTGTTGGTCGGCGTGCGGCTCATTCGGCGGGCCGCGTTGCCGTGGCAAACCGGTGTGCGCGTGGGTCGGTGGCGCGGCGCGAACCGAGTCTGGTGGCTGCTGGGCGCAGGCTTGTCCGTCGCGCTCGTGGCGGTGGTTGTGATTTGGGCAGGTTATGGTTTTCGCTACCGCGCGGCAACAGACGCGGGCGGAGAGTTCATGAAGTCTTGGGACGTCATTCTGATGCGTGAGGCGCAGCCGATTGGACTGCCGCAACTAGGCGAGTCGCCGGACGCGCAAGTGCGCTTGGTGCTTGCCGGTGCGTTGCAACATGCGATTGGTTTTGCGCGGGATCATCGGTTGCTCCCGGAAGCGTGGCTCTACGGGTTTGGTTTTGTGGCGTATCATTCGCACTATCGGTTGGCGTATTTTGCGGGAGATTACGGCACGGCGGGTTGGTGGAATTATTTTCCAACTGCGCTCGCACTGAAAACGCCGCTCGCGGGAATGTTAGTCTGCTTGCTTGGTTTGGTGGTTTGGGCGCGAATGCGTGAGCGCAAGGCGCTCGCGTATCGAGCCGCACCTTGGCTGGTGCTCGCGGTTGTGGTGTTGGCATTCGGCATCGTGGGAAGCATCAACATCGGCCTGCGCCATGTGTTGCCGGCGGTGGCGGTATTTTGGGTGCTGGCTGGTGCAACGTGCGCCAAGGGGCGTTGGGGCGCGCCCAGAGGGTCGGCGCTGTTGGCCGGTGGGTGTGTTGTGGTGCAAGCGTGGACGGCGTGGACAGTCGCGCCGCATTCTCTGGCTTATTTCAACCCATTGGCCGGCGCGCGTCCCGACCGCTGGTTCGTGGATAGTAATCTCGACTGGGGGCAGGGACTGCCAGAGCTCGCGCGTTGGCACGCCGAACAACCTGAGCAGCCGCTGGTGTTTTTGGCGTATTTTGGTTCGGACATGCCTGCGCGCTATGGGCTGAAAGTTGTGCGTTTTGCCGACCATCATTTTGATCGCGCCCCGCGCCAATTACCTGCGCCGCTGACAGGTGGATGGTATGCCTTTGGCGCAACGATGTATCGTCGGGCCTACAGCCAGACGCGGGGGCCGTGGACCGCAGCCCGCGAGGCGCTATATCAAGACATGCTGCTCAAGATTGGGCACAACGACTTGCCGACGGATGCGGCGGCTCGCGAGGTGCTGTTATTGGACTATGATTGCCTGCGCTTGGCGCGACTGACGCATTTTCTGGAAGGACGCACAGCTGAGGCGACGCTCGCAGGCGGAGCGATGCTACTGTTCAAGCTGAGTGAAGAAGAAGTGACGACAGCGCTCTACGCTCCGCTGCGCGTCGTCAACGAAGCTGTTATTCGCCGGCTCGAAGGCGTTGCCAGCTCCGCCACGCCCAGCCCGTGAGCAACCAAAGCGTCACACCGAGGCTGATGAGCGTGAATGCTTCGGCGAAACCAATACTCGCGGCCCATACGGGTGTTTGCTCTGCCGGACCAAGTTGTTCGACGCGCGTGTGCAGGTAATCCATTAGGCGCCCCGACCAGAAAAGCATCGTCAGTAAGATGGCCAAACCGTGGCCGCCCAGCGTCCGTGCGTGTCGCCATGCGTAAGCAACGAGAGGAAGTAACCAGACAGCGCGGTAAGGATAATTCGAGGCGGCGAGCAGAGAAAAAGTCCAGATGCAGCCCGAGGCGACGGTTAGCAACGCCCACGGGCCTTGGAGAGGAAGCAGGGCCGCCCAATTCCGCGCATGCCCACGTGCGCAGCGAGCTAGCACGAGTAGCGCGAGGAGCGTGCCGAGCCACGTCCAGATGCGCAGCGTGCGCACGCCACCGAGCGCGAGTTGGCAGGCGTAGGCGGCATCGAATGCGAAAATTGTTTTGTCTGCGGGAACTTGCGAGAGGGCGGCGGCGTAGGCTCGCCATTGCCAGAACGCATATAGAGCGACGAGGGCGAGCGGCATCATCAGCCTCGCCCAGCGCCAGCCTCGCCCTGGCAACGCCAGCAAGGCGGGCCAGGCTGCGAGCGGATAGATTTTGAGCAGCGCGCCTGCACCGAGCAAAACCGTGGCAGCGTTTGGGGCGATGCGCTCGCGTCGCCCGGCCAGCCACGCGGCAGCCATGACCAAGACAACCATCAATAGGTCGTTGTTGGCGCGATTTATTCCGAGCAAAACAGGCGGACTGAACAACGCGAGGGCCGTGCAGGCGGCAGCGCCGAGAGTGTGCGGACGAAAGAGTCGCACCATCGCAAAAAAGAACCCCCCCGAAATTAGCAGTCCGAACCACGGCGTATCTGTGACGGTCAGGCCGAGGTCGCCGAGCACGAGCCAGCCTGGGCCGTAGATATGCGGGCGCAAGCCGGGGTCGAAATGGTTGGGCGCTTGATATGCATTGAGGCCGGCGGAATGCGCTTCGCCCGCCGCGAGCAACGCGGCGGCGTCGGCGAAAAGCATCTCCAGATGATGCACGCCAAGGAGCATCCAGCGCGCTCCATGGTTGCCCAGCCAGAGCGCGAGAATGAGCCCGGCTCCGGCTACTACGGCGCTCCAACGCCAGCGTTGCCAGAGAGTTCGCATCAGGGGGTCTGGCGCGGGCGGCGTGGCAAGGTCTGCCGGAAGCAGCGCAATTTCCACAAGCCGAACCACGTCATGCGCAGGAGCAACCAACCGTGGGTGAAGCGTGAGATGTTGGTCTCGCCGTAAGTGCGGTCGCGGTAACGCACGGGCACGTCACGGATGCGGAGGTTGAGGAGGGCCGAGCCGAAAAGCAGATTAAAGTCGCCGAATGGATCGAAGGGGCCGAGCACCTCAATGCGGCGGAGGATGCGCTCGTAGTCGGAACGCAGCAGCATCTTCGTGCCGCAGAGACTGTCTTTGACGCGTTGGCCGAGCACAAATGAGAGCGCGGCAGCGAAGAATTTGTTGCCGAGCAAATTGAGAAAACGCATGGCGCGCTTTTCCATGGGATAAACGAGACGGCTGCCGTTGGCGAACTCGGTGGCTCCGCTGGAAACGGCGGCGTAAAACTTTGGCAGGTCTTCGGGCGGCGCAGTGAGGTCGGCGTCTTGGATGACGAGCACCTCGCCCGTGGCGGCGGCGAAACCCGTGCGCACGGCGTCCCATTTGCCTTTGCCGGGTTGCTGGAGAGCTCGCACTAAATGCGGACCACGGTAAGCGGCAGTCTCGCGCTGGATGGTCTCCCAAGTGTCGTCGCGACTGTTGCCTTCGACAAAGATGACTTCCGTGCGCTTGCCGAGCACCGGAATGCGTTCGAGCGCGGCGCGGATGTTGCCGGACTCGTTGCGCGCGGGCACGATGACAGAGCATGAAATTGGCTGGTGGAGCACGGGAGCCTGCCGCGGGCGGGCGGTCACGCAGAGCGTGATGCCGAAATGGCGGAGCAGGGGCAGGCGCACGAGTAGGCGATTGCACAGAGGTGCGAGCAGTGGCGTTTGCCACGGCCAGAGCTGCTGGCGCTCGAAGCGAACGATTTCCCAGCCCGACATTTCGAGCAGGTTGATGAGATCGTGATCGGCGAGCCATGCACTGAGCGGCTGAGGCATGACGGCCTTCAATGCAGAAGCTGCTCGTAGCGGCCCGAGCCACAGCGTGTTGAGCGAAGTCAGGTGCAGCCGCGTGCGGGCATGCGCGACGGTGCGCAGATTTTCCAATGCGTGCTGGATGTCGCCGAGGTAGCCGGTCAGGTAGTCCAGAACGATGTGGTCGAAGGATTCTCCGTGGCCGTTGAATTCCAGTGCGTCGGCTTCGCGAAACTCCAAGCGGGTGTCGCCGCCGTGGCGGGCGCGAGCTTTGGCAATCATCGCGGGGCTGAAGTCGAGGCCAAGCCCACGCGCGGGTTCGAGCGCGGCGAGTAAGTCGCCTGCGCCGCAACCAATTTCTAGCACTGATGAACCAGCGGGAATTTGGTGGCGGAAATGCGCGTGCAGTTGAGCGTGAAAGCCGGATTGAAGACGGCGGGCACGGGCGTCATGTTGGGCGACCCAGTCGAAGTGCTGGCGCAGGCTTTCCGAAGTTGACGACGTCTCGCTCATGGCTTGGCCAAATTCACAGAGTTGGCGGGCGGTGCGTCCACCCGAATCTCACGCACGCGGCTGATGCGTTGGATTCTCGCGCCGATACGTGTTTCGGCGAGCGGTTCTAGCTCAATGGCGTCAGGCAGGACGCAGCTAGGTTCAAGGCGCAGTTCGCCAGCTGAAGTAGTGGGGCCGAGTCGTTGCAGCACGAGAATTTCGTCAAAGGTGTGTCGTTGCCAATGGTAGGCGATGGCTTCGAGACGATTCTGCACGTTCACGTTGGCGAAGGAGCTGGTGTTGCGTGCGAACCAAAAGAGCGGGCTTTTGTCGGTGATGACCAACCGGCTCTTGGGCGGCAGCGAGGCGATAAAAGCATTCTCCCAGCGCTGCGCAGTATCGACGATGTAGAAAGGCGGTAGGCGCTTGTTGGTCGGTAGTCCCCACGCCATGTAAGCCGCAAGAGCGGCGACGGGTGTGGCGATGCCTATCCAGCGCCAGCCGCGAGCAGCGAGCCATGCTGCGGCTGCGCCTACCGCGAGCGCAAGGAGTGCGTGCAGTGGCAACGATAGACGGGAGACAATCGGATCGCTCAAGTCTCCCCAGTAATACGACAGCAATAATCCCAAGTTGGCGACGACACCCAGAGCCATGGCCGTGACCGCCCATTCGGCGGCGGGAACTGTGCTCCAAGTCAGGCGGCGGCGCAGGCGCCAAACAAACCAACCCACCACGGATAGCAGCCCTGCCCAAGTCAGCCATGGCGAATTGGCGATTTCGGGGCCAAAGTTGAAAAAGAAAGTTTTGGCGAATTCGAGGTTGGCGGAAAAGTAGGCGGCAGAGAAACGCACGGCTTGTCCCTCACGCAGTTCCCAGAGGACGGGCGTGCTAGACAGGTAAATGTTGTGTAGCGCGTAAGGCACGAGCAGGAGTGGCGCCAATATCACCGTGGCCGGTAGCACTACGCGTGCGGCGCGTCGCCAGCCTTCGAGGATGACGAGGGCGGTGCAGAAGATATACATGCTGGATTCGTAACGCGTGTTGGCCAGCAGCACAGCGGTCAGCACTAGCACCGCGAGACGTTCGCTCGAAGGATTTTGTAAATACCATGTGGCAGCCAGAGCCACGCCGACGAAGAGAGCGAGGTTGAGCATCTCCATGCCGGCGCCGGTGGCGTTGAGGGCTAAGAGCGAAAAGGCGCCAAGCGAAACGAGTGCCGTCCAAGCCGCGACCGATCCGGCCAACAGGCGTCCTAGGGCGGCGGTCAGCAGCAGAATGACTGGCATTAGCAGCGTGTTTAGCAGAAAGGCGTTGGCCTCGCGCACTCCCGTGAAGCTGTGCAGTAGGGAGATGAGGAACGGGTGAAACAACGGACGTTTATCGAGGTAGCCCTGCACGAGTTGCAGCCGACCATCGAGTTCGTAGGCGCGGCCCATAGCTTCCGACAAACTCAAGCGGCTCATGTTGAGCGCGGTGCTTTGCAGCACGAGTTCATCAAAGAGCACTTTATAGTGATAGGGCGTGGTCAGGGCGGCAACTAGGGTGAGGCCCGCAGCGGCGAGTGCCATGCGTTGGCCGGTGCGGTGGCGCAGGGCTGCCCATGTGAGTTGAAAAATTCCGGCGCGTCCAAGCGCCCAGAGCCAGAGTCCGAAGGTAACGGCGGTGCTGTAGTAGCCCCATTCGCTCACCCAGCGACGAGCTCTATCTGGCCCGGCGGTTAAAAAACCAAGCCACAGTGCGGCTAAGCCGCACAAGACGAGCAGAAGCAGCCGCGTCGTCGTGCTGGGCTGGCGCAAGCTCCGCGGCAGAAAATCAGCGGAGGCGGACATGGCTCAAGGCAGGTTGCGCATCCACTCCTGCAAGTAGGCGTTGCGCACGACATTGGCTTCGTCGGAAGTGGGCGTGGTCTCCGGCGGGGTGGTGGGCAATGGCGTCTTGGCTATGCCGTCCACCTGAGTGACGCGGCTGATACGAGCGAGATTGAAGAGTGCCACGCGGTGCTCGGCGACTTTCTCTAGCGTGTAGCCCGGTCCGAGTTCGTCCTCCGGCAACACGGAGGCTGTGCCGGTTTCCGGGTCAACTTTCAGCATCTGAAAGACAAAGATGTCATTGAAGCTGTGGTTGCGGAAATGGAAGGCGATGCCGTCGCGGCGCATTTGCGCTTGGGCGATAGGGGTGGCCGAGATGTTGCGGGTGATCCAGAATTGGCTGTCGCGGTCGATGACGAGCAGGTTGCGACTTGTTTGATAGGTGAGGAATTCCTCGCGCCACGCGTAGGCTTGGCGCGGGCTGTATTCGCGTCCGTAGGCGTTGCGGGCCATGACGGGCAAGCTCCAGAGCACGAGGTTGAGCAGAGCGGCGATGGCGAGGCCGAACCAAATTTTTCGTCCGCCACCAGCGAGACGTGCGGCAACCACAATCAGCGCGACGAGCATCAGCAACTGCGTCGGCATGCTGAGACGGCTGATGACGGGGTGATCGAATTGACCCCAGAAGTAGAGCATCATGAGTGCGGTGCCGGCCATCAAGCCGGAGAGCCCCGCGAGCAAGCCGACGTCACCTGCGGCTAAACCTCCGGGCGCACGAGCGATGCGCATGGCCCAAATGAGCAGCAGGGGCAGTGCGATGAGTCCCAGCGCGCCAAAGCCGGGCGAGTTTGGCTGAAATCCGTCGAAGGAAAAAAAGTGGGCGAGGGCGTGGCCCAGATTTTCTGGTAGAAACCCAAGGCCAAAGGGGTGCTGGGCACCGACGGATTGCATTTCCCAAAAACCTTGGTTGGCGGAGAAGGCTTGGTTCAACCAGAGCGTCGGCAAAAGCAGCACCGGTGCCAGCCAAGTCAGTGGCGTGAGACGGGCACGACCTTCTTGGCTCCAAGCCCAGAGCAGCAAGATTGCCGTCGGGATGAGGTAGAGCAGTGATTCGTAGCGCGTGGAGCCGAGCATCACTGCGACGAGAATAAAGGCGTCTTGGGTGCGAGGGTCGCGTTGTTCGGCGTAGAAAATCGCTAGCCATAACCATGCGGCCACGAGGGTGACATTCAGCAGGTCGAAACCACCGCTCGCCGCTTGTTGGGCAAAAAGCGGGATGCCGGCGAGCCAGAGCACCGCGACGACTCCGGCGGCAGTATGCCCGCCGAGTCGGCGACCCAATCCGTAAATTAAAGCCAGTAAGACAACGCCGAGTCCGGTATTCAGCCAGAATGGATTAGTCGGACGGTAACCGGTCCAGTCGTGCAACGTGGAGACAAGGAACGGGAAAAAGAGCGGGCGTTTATCGAGGACGGTTTGGAGAAGTTCGAATGGGCCGCGGACATCTGTGGCGCGGACACCGTAGCCAGCCTCGCGTTGTAGGTGCAGGCCCTGCGAAGTGCCGAGCAGCAGCGCTTCGTCGGCGAGAATTTTGAAGCCTTGTTTCTCGTGGGCGTGCCAGACCAACGTGGCCAATCCGAGTAAAGCCCAAGCCCGCCAATCTCGCCATGCAGTCCAGCTCTCTGTCGGGATATTTCGGAGGAAACGCCAAAGCGCGGCGAGGCTGGCTACAAACAGAGCGAGCATGAACCAGAAGCCTGTCCGTTTAACCCAGTCCAGCGCGAGGGTGTCCGGCAGAGCGAATCGTCCAACGATGAGAACCAGCAGAGAAAAAAGCGCGAGTAACCAGAGGCGACGGTCTTTAAGCAGCGAAAGGAGCATGGAGTCGGAGCGTAGCTCGCGGGGACGTGGGCCGGAGAGGGTGCAGCCCGTCAATTAGCAAACGTGACTGTGCGGGCACCAGCGATGCCGGTGGCAGTGAGGGGAACTCCTTGAGTCAAGTTGGCAGGGTAGGTTTCGCCTGCGACCGTGGCGATGAGCTTGATGTATTGAGTGGAGTTGGTGCCCACCAAATCATCCGAAGCGACGGTGGTGCGGCCCTGTTCAAGGAAGTATTGGTCGGCAGCGAACGAGAGCTGGCGGAGATTGTTGAGGACGGCTTTGTCCTGCGAGCTTGCGCGGATTTTTTGGAAGCCCGGCACAGCCAACGCTGCCAGCAGTCCGATGATGACGACCACGACCATGATTTCTACGAGCGTAAAGCCACGGCGAGAGAAAGCGGGTGTTTTCATGGGGGAAATGGGTGGTGCGCTTGCTGATGCAACTCTCTGGTTTCGTCGCGCGCAAGGGCGAAACCTTTAACCTGAATATTTCACGACTCGGGTCGTGAAAAAGACATGAAATGTTCGCCTGTTCGCCCTGAATGGCACGGTTTTATCTAGGCTGAGCACGGCGGATTTTTGTGAAAGGGCGTGTGCTCTTATGCGGACGTGAAAAACAAAAAAGCCGCCTTCCTTGAGGGAAGGCGGCTCGAAAGATAAACAACCTTAGTTGTTATAGGTGACCGTGCGGGCACCGGCGACGCCAGTGGCGGTGAGGGTCGTGCCTTGCGTGAGGTTGGTGGGATAGGTTTCACCCGCGACCGTGGCGATAGCCTTGATGTATTGGCTGGAGTTGGTGCCGACGAGGTCGCTGGAAGCGACGGTGCTGCGGCCCTGCTCAAGGAAGTATTGGTCGGCAGCGGCGGACAGCTGGCGGAGGTTATTGGTAACGGCTTTGTCCTGCGAGGAAGCGCGGACCTTTTGGAAGGCCGGGATCGCCATGGCGGCCAAGAGACCGATGATGACGACGACGATCATGATTTCGACAAGGGTAAAGCCCTTGGTGGAACGAATACGGGTATTCATATGATTATGTTGATTATGAGTTGGAGTGATAACTAACGGCCAAAGGGAAAAAAATTACGGACGAAACGACAAGAGCATTCTGACGGCCGATGGTAAAAGACCAGTTAAGCATAACAAACGGCGCCGGTGGGGTTGTATGGAAGCGAATAAACCGAGCGCCTGAAAGCCTGGTTAGAGGTAATTCCGGGCTGCTCGGTTAAGATAATAAACTGCTTATATCCAATTTCTTGGCGTCATTCCAGAGCAGCTCAAGGCGGTATTTGTCGCGATTGGCCGCAGTGAGTAGGTGCACCATGACGTCAAAGGCGTCCACCACGGTCCAACCACTCTCAGGGCCGGTCTCCATCCCGAGAATTTTGGCTTTTTCGGCGTCCAACACTTTCTCAAGTTCGATGCGCAGAGCCCGCAGATGCGGGTCGGAGTTGGCCGTGGCGATGACCAAAAAGTCGGTGATACTGGAGACGTGACTCACGTCCAAGACCTGCAAGTGCTCTGCTTTTTTTGCGTCGAGCGCGCGAACGACGAGCCCGAGCAAACGGGTGGAGGGCGCTGGCCGCGTGGCTGGTGCTTTGACGGGTTTCTTGCGGGCGGCGGGGGTGCGTCCAGCCGGGCTGGCTTTTTTGGCCCGGGTGGGCTTGGCGGAGGTGCGGGCG
>JACCDO010205120.1_pt1 | contig 12249 bp, 7 predicted proteins | sample 7446101 | NCBI WGS metagenome assembly JACCDO01 (sample SAMN15323440, study PRJNA562643) | freshwater metagenome | isolation source: river surface water | place: USA:Blue River Watershed | collected 2017-08-16 | reverse complement strand
GGTGCGTACCTTCCGAGGATACCACTTTTGACATAGTATATATTCTTATACGATGACGATAGATCCTAGTAAAATAAAACCAGCTCAAATACAGAAAACGCTTTTATTGGTGAATAATTTTGTAGTCTCATCAATATCATTTTTGAATAGTTTTTCCGAGTCATGTGAGAAAAAAATATCTACAATTTCAAGTAAAGTTACAGAGCTAGAGATACTGCTTGCAGTATTGGAAGCTAAATTGAATTCCATATCAAATATTGATAACAATTCTTGTAATAGTGAAGCAACTGTTCCAGATAATATACCCAATGTACCTAATAGTGATAGTAAGCCTCCTCCACCACCACAAGTAAATAGTATAAATAGTAGTAGTAATAGTTCAGAAGTACCACCCTCTGAATCTACATCTTTAGTTGCAGAGGGTATGGTTATGGCTAAAGACCACCCTGATTATGCACCATTTTTTAAGATGTTAAAAGTCGGTGTTCCTTTACCTGTTGTATCAAATAAAGTACTTGCTGCTGGTCTTGACCCTGCATTACTAGAGAATCCTGAAATTCAAATTCAAGGACCGTAATGAGGTTTTATTTTACTTTTTTATATATTGTATATAATTTTTTAACAAGGATACATTTAATTACAATTTATTTCAAGTTACGTCCTAACGATAATATGACCTATTGCGGAAATATTTGCGAATCGTTTACAATAGCGCTAATATTGGTAAAATTCATCATATTTCCTTTAACGACACTAGATTTACCAGTATTTTGTGATGCAGCATCACTATTATCATATTCATCGTCTATATTTGACATATCATCGGGCCTTTTACCAGAGAAATATCTACTTTTTGGATACTTATTAGCAGTAGCATTTTTTAAGAGTTCTAAACCAAAACCACTTCCAAATGCATTTGATTTTTCGTCAGAATTCATATTTAGACCTTTTAATTTAGTACTCCATTGTGGTTTCCAACCTTCACCTCCAAATGGCATATCATCTTTTTCTTCATCATTTAAAATTTCATAAGGCAAATTTAATGGTTCTAAGGCCAACTCATCTGCTCTAATTTTAACTCGTCGCCAAGCTTGTACTTCAGATTGTGGCACTCTTTTTTCATCAGCTAACCATTCTAAATTTTGAACTACGGAATTTTCATCATACCATCCAATAATGCTATATATATTCATTGAAAGGTCAAATAATTCATGACGTCTTCTTGTTTGGACACGCCAAAAATATGGATGAACTAAATTAGACTGAATTTTTTTTCTTATCTCACGAATTGGATTTAAAATCGAAGGATGACATTTAATAAAAAGTATAAATTCTCCCAATGTTACAACTCCATCATTATTATCATCTAATTTTTTCATAATTTTCTGTATATTGATGGGAACTTTAAAATCAAATACTAACTTTATAATATATTTAATTTCAATAACGTCTAATGCTGTTGATCGTAAAGGATTAAATACAGCAAACAGAAAACTCGCTGTTGCTTCATCATTTAAAGTCATTAAATTCCAAACAGTAACTAAGTATTGGATAAAATAAAGTCTTCCGGTTTTTAATAAATCAAATTGTCTCATTAAAAAGTCTAATAATATTGATGTTGGTAGATTATGCTGGATATAAAATTCCTGTAAATCAATAAAACCACTTGTGCCTTCCAATTTATTGAATTCATGATAAAGACGATTTAATTCTCCTCGTCGTAATCTGAGTTTCTTAGCTTTTATTAGAACATCTTTACCCTGGCCTTGTAAATCATCACGTCTTTTGAATCTCTTACTTGCAAATACACCCATCGTATTTTGATAATTCACGTGATAAGAATGAATGTGAACATATTAATGTAATAATGACAACAAAGACACTTTAGTACATGATACAATTTGAGCAGCCTGTCCTAATGCTAAATTATTTTCGATGTTCACGGTCAAGACAAGAGCAAAACGTTTTCCATCGTTTCGAAGGTACCCCAGGGCCGGGAATCAAAAAATTTTCCTCTTCAGCTGCTGAAGTTCAGCAGACTTACTGCACCGTACCATGTGGTTTCAGTGACTTACTTCACTCTTCTGGATTGACAACAAAATGAAAGAATTAAATCCAATGAATATAAATACTTCATTTGAAAAAGGAAATGAAATTTCTCAAATACTTAAATCAAAGTACATAAAAATTGTTTTTATTGTTCTTATACTTTTCTTAGTTTATGCGAGTATTTTACCATTATTTGAAAGTAAAAGTGCAAAATTTCCAAAAAATTTAAGGCAATTAATACGTGATACAACTAATAATGCTATTGATAATGGAAATATTGAGACAATTGCAATAGCGAAACCGAAATATATTCTGGATAATCAAATCGAATTCTGCATATCATATACAATCAAAGAATCGACTAAACCAATAATTATTAGCAATAATAATAATAATAATAATAATAATAATAATAATAATAATAATAATTTAAATGACCCATTTCAGGAATCATCACTTGAAAAATCACTTATTGTTTCCAAAATTGGTAAATCTCATACTATGATTCTAAATAAATTTAATACCATCAAAGATCATTCTCTATTAATAACAAATAATTTTATTGAGCAAAGTTTGCCACTAAATAAAATTGATTTAGATGTTTGGTTCTGGTGTATCAGTGAAACGAACTCATTAGGATTTTATAACTCTAATTATTTAGCTGGGGCTTCGGTATCACACAAACATATGCAAATAGTCCCTATGGATGAATTATGGGTTTATAGACAAGAAGATTCAGCATATCCAATTCCAATTGATGATGCCATTATGCCAAATATTGAAAGTGATATTTGGACACCTTACGATAATAATAAAAGTAATTTATATAGTATCAAATCTGTCAACTTTATTCACAAAATTGCCATACTAGATGATAATAACAAAATGTATTTAGAAAATATTTATAACGTTTTACGCAGCAGTATAAAAACTAATAGTTATAATTTTATCGTTACTAAATCTTGGTGTATGATAGTACCTAGAAGTAAAAGAGAATTTTCAAATGAATTAGGTATTAATGGATTTGGTTTTGTGGGATTATTATTAGGTAGAAATCCAAATATTGTAGATACTATAGATGATTTTGGTGGTCCAAATAAAGTTTTAGTAGATGTCGGATATCCAAATATATGAAAAAAATGCATCAACTATCAACATATAATTAATTATATATTTTTACAAAATGTACATAATCAAATACTAATTCTGCGCCGAATTTTTTACTATGATCGATGCTATTTCTGAATCTAAACTAAATACTTTAGATTTTGCCATGTCTAATTGTTTGGTAATATGATCATGTGCTTCTGCCATTTTTTGTAAATCATTAGAATCATCAAACATAACATAATACTCACTAAGGTGAGAAGATACTTTAATTAATGGTGGTCGATACAACATCAACAATCGTTTGAATTCATTTGTTGGATCCGTAAAAATAACTTCATCATAGGCCTCTGACACCACAGGTTTCTTTGTATTTATACTCGTTGATACAGCATCTGTATGATATAGTTTAATAAAATGTTTTAAATCAACAGGTTGCTCGTCTGGATCATGCCAAAAAATTCTGACACCTGCATCAAATTCACCCCAACCATATTCTGTTACTTCAAAAGGTGGTGTGAATATTTCTTTAATTGGTACCTCAAAACTTGGATGTAATACAAATGCGACTTTTGATACTATCAATGACAAGTCTTCGTCATTAGGACCACGAATATAAAATGTCCATTTATGTGTCGCTTGGGACGAGATTTGTTGCTTGTTCTCAGTAGGATTACTAGTAGTTACAGCTGAAGTATCTGTCGCATTACCGGATTTTTTACCCAAAAAATGTGCACAGCTACCAATTATTATTGGTACTGAAATGGTAGTACCTTCTATCCTCCGCCTTTTAAAAATATCTGACATTTTTCTCCCTTTTGGTACTATTTTTATGGAACCTATTTAAAAAAAAAAAAGTTTAGGAAAAATACTACCATAGATCAGGTCAGCATTTCAAGTAAGTTAGTTAGTGAGTAAGTTAGTAAGTTAGTAAGTTAGTAAGTAAGTAAGTGCGAGCCTGTGATAGTCAGCATTTGCACTGTTAGTGACCAATGTTTGCAATTTCAGTGACGATTATATTAATTATAATTCAATGCCCTATTATTTTAAGTTATCGACTCCCACTAATAAAGCAAAGTTATTGCAATACTATTAAAGCAACTAGCAATAATGATGATTTTATAAATAAAAAGGAGACAAGTAATGTTTTACCACCATGGTTACCTTCTTTTTCTACAGCCGCGATTGGTGGGTTATTATTTGGATCAGATATTGGTTCATCCTCATCTGTTGTTAGAATATTAGGTTCGCCAAATGGTGAATTTGGTTCATTAGATACTTTACAATTAGGTCAAATTGCTAGCACAAGTTTATTTGGTGCAATGATCGCATCTGGATTATTAATTTATTTAGGTGATAGTAAAATAGGAAGAAAATTAGAATTACAAGTTGCATCCATATTATTTACTTTTGGCACTGTGATCCAATCATTTTCTCCCTCCTTGAATTTAATTTTTATTGGCAGAATAATATATGGATTAGGAATAGGGACTGCAATGCATGTTGCACCATTATTTATAGCAGAAACGTCACCAAATAATTTAAGAGGTAAATTAGTTTCATTAAAAGAAGCTGCTATAGTCCTAGGAATAGTATTAGGTTATGGAGCTGGCGCATTATTTGGAAACTCTATTAATGGTGACAGTTGGAGAGCAGTATATGAAAGTGTAATACCTCTAGAATTTTTAATGATTTTAGGTGCTAATAGTGTACCTGAATCGCCTCGTTGGTTAGCATTGCGTCAGAGACCTGATGAAGCTATTAAATCATTACAACAAATACAAGGATTATCAGAAGAAGAGGCAATTGTAGAAGTTAATAAAATGGTAATGATGACATTTTCTTCAAATGAAGATAAAAATGATATTGAACCATCATTAGGCGATAAAATGAATGAAATTTTTTCTTCTCCTTATAATAAACAAGCATTAATTATTGGAGTTGGATTAGTATTATTTCAACAACTTTCAGGTCAACCATCTGTATTATATTTTGCAAATAGAATATTTGAAAATGCAGGCCTAGGATTTGAAGCTGCTCTAGGTGTAGGAATATTTAAGTTTCTTATGACTCTAGTTTCTGCTAATTTAGTTGAATCACCTAAATGGGGCAGAAGAAGTTTATTATTGGTTGGTAATGCTGGTGTTACATTAAGCTTACTATCCTTGACATTGCTTTACTATTTTGGCGAAGGAACAACTGACGGACCAAATCAAATAGGTATTATTGCATGTATTTTAGCATTTGTAGGTAGCTATCAAATAGGTTTTGGTCCAATTACTTGGTTAGTATTATCTGAAATATTTCCTTTACGGATAAGATCAGCAGCTGTTTCTATTGGCACATTATCTAACTTTGCATCAAATTTATTAGTCGCTGGAGTATTTGAGTCTGAACGTAAGTATTTCGGCGAATCATTATTGTTTGGTCAATTTACTATAATTGGTTTTATTGCTCTTATTTTTACCTATATTTATGTTTTTGAAACTAGAGGATTATCTCTCGAAGAAATTGAAAAAAAATTGAAAGAAATAGTTGATGGAAAGTGATTGGTATACAAAACTAATTGTTATTTTAATTTTTTCTTTCATAAATTAGCATATACGTTTCTGATAATGCAACAATTTGTGGCATTGTTTCAGTTACTATCAAATCTTGAATCTCATACCATTGTCCATTGGCATTATTTTTTGTATGTATTCTATAACTACCAAAATCAATCTCGTCATTACTCAAAGATTCAACAGTAGTCGAAGACGTTGTTGCATTTTTATTAACTTCATATAATTTAGATGACACTTCTAAACCTTGAAGACCAGCTGTATCATGGCATATATTGGAAATAAGATCATATTTTGTGGAATCATTCGTTGATATTGATGGAATAATTTCTTTTAATTCTAAATTCTTAACAGGAAATGATACTAAAGTACTATTTTTCTCTTTTTTAGATCCAAAATTAGTTTTAGAAAATCTAGCAATATGCAATATTAAATATTTTGGAAGTGTTTTTAAGTGGTATTGCTTCCTTGTAAATTTACCATCGCTACTAATATGATCGGTCCACGTAACACCGTCATATTTCTTTAATAATTCAAATAATGGAATTTGTGTAATTTGACTCACATTGGTATTCGTGCCTATTCCTGTGGTAACATTATTTGCATTAGCATTTCCAAATAATGGTGCCGGTGGTAACGATATAGATAAAAAATTATATGGTAGTATTTGCCTTTCTTCAACCCATTCATCATCAACTACGACAAAATTTTTCAATTTCTTTTCCATTACATCGGCTGCCTTGTGTAATGTAACTATTTCTATTTTTCCTTGTAAAGAATTTTGTATTACTTTATTATATTTAATATCTTTAGCACTCAGCAATCCTTTATTTAATTCATTTATTAACCAAACAAAAAAATCAATGACTTCTGAACACTTCCCAGTATTGAAACGTTTTTTAGTATGAATTGAGACTGCTTGAACAAATTCTATAGGAGATATAAACGATTTCAAATTATTTCGAGACCATAACTTTCGCACAATAACACCAAACCTTTGGCATATATCATTACTGCATAAATTATAATTATTGGGGTCTAAAAAAAAATTACGCAAAGGTGTAATATGAGACAAAGCATGTAGTGTAACGTTAATAAAGTCCGTATGTTTCAAGTTATTTAATCCTATGAATCCAGGTAAATAACTACCGCCATGAACATCTCGAGCGAGTAAAGTATTTTGGTTTAAATCCTCAATTTCTTTAGTAGAATGCGATGGTAAAAACGATCGTTTCAAGTCATCTAATGATTGATCAACTATTTCATAAGAGTCGGGTAAACAAAAAATTCTACTATCTGTCAAATTCATAAAGACAAAATGACCTTGTTGAAGTGAGTGAGTATAAGCGGGAGTTGTATTAGACTTTCCAACATAAAATTTTCCGCATACCAAACACGCGTATACATTAACATTTGACATAGTCACTGAGCATACTTTCAATTGATCGAAATCTAATAAATTGCGATTAATTGTGTCCAAATAAGGACATTTACGACGACTTCCAAAATTATCAGGTATAGACGTATTCGTATTTGTCGCTGCCTTCTTTGACGTTTTATCATCAAATTCATTCAACGGCTCTTCTAGAGTAAGTTGACGTTTAAGCATCGTGATATTTAATTCTTTAAATATAGCAAATTTCGAATTGCTTAGACTATACCAAACATGGGACAAATGGACAAAGCAAGTTTCAAGGAGTGATTATCAGTGATACCAAATTTTCGGCATTGTACCGGCGAACCCGGAACTAAGAGTCTGATATTGAGTCATGACATAGTTAATTATATTAAATTCAAACTTACAAATACTATGAATACATACTTAACAATTTGGTACCTATAACAATGCATTCTTGTTACTTCCAAAATTAGTGAATCTCAAACATTAAGGTCATATACAAAAAAGTAAGAAAGAAAAAGAAAATATTATTATATATAACAAAGCCTTTATTGTACTACCTGAAGTTATATCGTATCGTAACAGCTCGGCCTACAACAACCATTGCAATGTCTCAGATTATGTCAGATTGCATGTCGCCTTGTGCGGTACCGGTATTAAAAAAAATTTAAAAAAAAATTGGCGAAATTTTGAGAGTCAAATTGAGACTCAATCAGAGATTAGAGACTCTGACGGAGAGTACATCAATTTAAGGGCTTATATAGATTCGACGGTATTCTCAATAAGTAATATGTATAAACTTATTTGTCTTGATTTAGACGGGACTACTCTGAATAGTCATCATGAATTATCGTCAGAAACAATCATTAATATATAAGAACAGCGATAATTCTATACTTTAATCGGTGGTTCCGAGTGTTGGCAGCTGCTGCACTGAGGTAGGGCCGATCACAACCCCTCAATATAAGAGTAGGAAATGTTATCTATATCTTGTATTGCTATTTTATCTCTAATTGAATTAATCTGGATTTCCTGATGCAGGACCCGGCCTAAAATTTGGTCTCTAAAGTTTTTGAAAATGTACCCGGGTAATGCTTTTGTCATGATATCCGCAGACATTGCGGTAGTAGATATGTATTCAATACGTACTTCATTGCGTGCTGCAAGGTCGGTTAACCAAAAATACCGAATGTTGATATGACGTGAATATTTACCATCAGGGCGACCATTTTTAATCATCTTGATTGTACTCTTGTTATCTTGAAGTAACGTGACTGAGTCAAATGAAATGTTGAATTCCATGAGAAATTGTATAACACCTAGTGCAATCGATGCCATATCGGATAGTGCAACAATTTCCGCTTCCGTTGACGATTTGACGTTTATTTTTTGTTTGTGACTGCGGCAAATAAATGATCCGCGACCGAAATACATAATTAGTCCACTCTGAGATTTGAAATCATTGTTGGTAGCATATGAGGCATCTATGAAAATTTTTGGTGTTGCAAAATGAGATGCATCCAATGTTAATACTTCATCTTGATGATGTTTAATATATGCGAGTAAATGATACAATTTGTTGAGATCATCCATTGTTGGCGCATGAACGCGTTGGCATAGTTTGTTGGCGTAATAACATAACTCGCCATGAAGATGGTTGGATAAATATAAAATTTGTGCAGTCTTGGTATGAAAAAAATCGTGCATTTCCTTGTTCAACCGTGGTGAGTCAGGTGGTATCGTGTCAAAGGTGCTGTGATTGCAAGGTGTCGTTATGCCGTCATCCAAGGTAATGCCTTCAACAATGTCACGCTTATATTGGGACATTGATAATGTGATTTCTAACGGATTGCTTGTATCAATAAGGACGTTTAAATATGAAAGTCGTTTACCAGATTCCAGTTTAATGTCGCCGAAAGCTGTGGTTAGTCCGTCGGTGATGTAGTTGATGATAGTGTCACTTGATCCGGCAAATAGAAAATCATCTACGTAGACTGTAATATAAACCGTATCATTGGACTTAGGGTCAATGTATTGGAATATACAAGGTTCACGAGGATTGCGTGTGCAACCCAGCTTTAATAACGTTTCGGTAACAGTTTGGTTCCATAAGAATCCAGATGCTTCAAATCCATAAAGTGCACGAGCTACCTCGCAATACATGTGTCCTTTTTGATTGCGATATTGCGACCATGTTGGATTAATTTGGCATAGGATCTCAGCTTGTTTAGAGTCGACGCGGATATAATGAGATTTCGGTGGTAGTGATGCTTGTAAATAGGCATTCTTGACATCGCCAGTTTTGATTATGTATCCTAGGTTATGGCAGGACAATAATAGTGATACGATATGTTCATAACGCGGTGTGGGTGAGCTGGTTTCCAATGACTCGTAGTTGTATTGGTATTGGTTCCCCAGGGCAATGAATCTAGATTTGTGTCCAAGCAATGTGCCAGTAACTAGGTCGTGTTTTTGTGTACGTATCATCGCGGATCCGACTATTTTACCATTGTTATCAATTTCGTGGTGAAATCGAGGAATAAACGTACCCATATTACATATTGTAGTTAGTTCCTGATAGTCGGATTCTTGGGTAGATTGAGCTCGAAGGGTAGCACCAGTAATGACGACGTCACTTATGTTATCGCATACGAATCGTGCTGCAGTGAATATTGTCGCGCAAGCTATAGCGAATAATCCCTTTGGTTTCAGTGTGTTAGTTACTTGGTGGTCAAGGGTTGCGGCCGATACGATTTTTCGTGACTTCGTTTTTCTTGGTGGTTGACGTCTAATTTGGCTATCGTCCGGTAGTGTGGAAGTATTTATTGGAACTGTTGGAACTGTATTATCAACCCCTGCATTCAACTCAACCGCTGCTTTTGGTGCATGGTTTGTTGTGGCGTCTGCTATTGGCACGTGGTTTGGTGCAACTGTGTCGGCATGTGGTGCAACCCCTGCTTCTGGGGCGTGGTTTGTTGCAACCCCTTCGTCCACCGTATTGATGTTATCTGTTGATGTTACGGCGGTGTCGGCAGCGTTGACACTTGTCATAGGTACGTTCCTTGCTGGTGGTGCGTGAAGTACTGCAGCTACTGGTTGATATCGTACAGCGCGAGTGAATACAGTACTACCGAGTTCGGCGTGGTCAATTTCGGATGCAATATCGTCAAGGTTGAATGGTGTTATAGCAATTTTGTCATTTATATATGCCGTGTATTGCTGGTATATGTGCTCATCTAATCGATCTAACTTGGTGTACGATCCTGCTGCGCGTCTGATGACCTTTTTGGTGGTTAGATTGTAGAAGTAATAACCGCCGCGTCCATCACCTACTGGTTCTAGTGATAAGCATGTATTTGTTAACGCCAGGTTGGTGTTATTGCGTTGCGTCAAATGACTGATGTCCGAGATTTCGACTGGGGTCAAAAATGGGAGCGCAAAGTCAGCGTAGGTGGGCATCACGCCCGTTAAGGCCTCGCTAGCGCTGGTGGTTGCCCCTTTACGTACAGTCATCAAATATCGTTGTACAACGTATGCTATGGCATGTGGAATTAAGTCGTATCTCATCGTATACGTATTCGATGTGTTGGAAACTTTGGTACCGTATCGAAGTAGTAATGATCGGAGTTTGTACTTGAGGACTCGTATCATGGTTTCTGCCGTGGCTGTGTGTTCGCCGCCGTGTACTGGGTCATTGCGTATGCCAAGCTGTGCCATGGCAATGGCTAGATTACGACCAAATTCGGTGCCCATGTCTACCGCATATGCTGCTACCCGGTATCCTGCGGCATGGTATCTATTTACCATGGTGATTACATGTCGTTTGGTGACCATGGAGTCTTTAACATCAAGTAATTGTACATCGCAAATGTTGCCGCCGATTCCGATTAAGCAATTGTGCTTGAGGAGAAGTCCAGTGTCAAAGGACACGGTAATCTCCTGTAGCTGAACGGTAGGTGGAATTGGTGGGATTGGCGTAGATAGCTGGTTTAATTGATTAGTTCCACCGAGCCATGATCGATCATATCCTAATACCAGTTTAGCATTGGCGATATCAGAAAGGTTGATATTCGTAATATGCTTGGTTCTGACCAGTGTTTCTAATTCACCGTATGATAGGCCACTTTCAAGCAATGGGTATATTCGCATTAGTCCATGTTTCTCTGCCGAGTTGAATGTTAGCTGGGCAATGTTGTCAATGTACTGCTGTGGTAATGTGGTGCTGGCAGATGCCTGATAGTTACTGTGACGCATCATGGCTGGTACTGGCGCTGCGTGCATTGGTGTGAGTATATGCATGAATACCCCAGCATTGTCAATGAATTTCATGCTGAATCCTGTATGATGTGTCAGTATGTAGCACGGTTTGTCTTCACATATGCCCTCAGTTAGTGTCCAATTCTTATCCTGTTTGATCTTTCCTTTGCTAATGATGTTGAATGGGGCTAGTGGTGTATGATCACATTGTAATCCCGTTGCCATCATTATACCACATTTGTCAGTCTTCACCCAGCCGCCGATAGTTCCAACGTATTTTGGTGGAGTGTCAACTAAGGTTGTGAAGTCGATCATTGCGTTATTGGCGCAGTGAATATGCGAGCCCTCGTCTAACATGATTGTGTTGGGTGGAAACCATGGGGTAAGGGATGATGCTGCAGGGGCTGATCCTGCCATGGTGACTTTGCCAATGCACGGGATGTCAGTAGAATAATCAGAGTGAGATTGCGAGTATTTGGTATCTTGTTTAGTTACAGCTTTTGCCGCTTTGGCTTCTTGTGCCTTCATCGCGACCGCTATAAACTTATCAATTGCCAATTGTATTACAACACTGTTATGATTAAATGAACACTTGGATCGTCCACATAAGACCACATCTGAATTGAGCAAGTCGGGTGATAACATTGCTTTATCTCGGCTTTTGTTGCATGCTTCTGAGTAATCCGCCTTGTATGGTGCGGTTGCAGTTGTACTTCCACCGCTCGTGCGTGTATCATTGCGTGCGTTACCAGTCGTTGGTACTTTGCCAGTTGATGGAATTGTGGTGGCTGCAGCAGTAATGAATGATGAAGTGTGTTGCTTCTGTCGAATTGCATATGCGGATGTTCCAGCTTGTTGGATTGTTTGCGCTTGTTG
>JACCDO011093913.1_pt1 | contig 12255 bp, 19 predicted proteins | sample 7446101 | NCBI WGS metagenome assembly JACCDO01 (sample SAMN15323440, study PRJNA562643) | freshwater metagenome | isolation source: river surface water | place: USA:Blue River Watershed | collected 2017-08-16 | reverse complement strand
TGCACACAAAGACAAGTCTGCAATCTCTAGGTACTTTGCATTCTTCAAGTCTTCGTTATAACCTGTATACTCTTCTTCTTCGTCACGCGACTCTACCCAATAGTCATAGCCGTATGCGCGTAGGTTGAATTGTTCAAAATACTGAACAAATTCATCACCAGTCTTGAATTTCTTTTTGTGCGTACCAATCTCAACTACTTCGCCTACCTTGATGGTGTTTGAATAGTGATAGAAAGAATCACGCTTGTAGTGTCGCCTTGCGTACTTGAGAGTCTTCTCTAGCAGATCATCACGAAAAAAGTGATCGTAGATGGACAAGCCATCATCGTTTTTAGTATAGTTAATGCGTGTCTTCATCATGGTAGGAAACCATTGATTCGCGGCATTGCCAACTACACTAGTGTTTCGAATTACGTCTTTCTCTCCGGTAAGTTCGTCTGTCTGTTCGAATTCGTGAACAGGAAAGCCGTACATTTCCCTAAACTGTTTTCGAATCTCGTTCTCATCCCAACCAACCCGCGGAGGCTGACCGAGAGTATCCCATGCGTGAACAACCGCCTTACGCAAGTCAATAAACCATTGTCTGAATTCATCTTCATTCATCCTTTGAATCTGTTCAAACGTCTTGTTTGTTTCATGGTTCAACAACCAATCGTTTCGTTCGTAAAAATGTTTTATCATAAGTCCCATTCACAGTTAGCAGACCAAATGGCATCATCGACACTTACGCCTTGCTTGAATTCTTCAAGAAAACTCATAAGAAATTCAGTTTCAAGTCCATGTTGTTTTGCCCATTCAATCGCTTCAAAAAGTGTTTTTGCTTCTTTCATCGATTGTTCAATAGTTTCGTCAATCATTTATTTCTTTCTCAATTTCACGCCCGCACTTGAACGCGGCTTCAAGCCATTCTACCATTCGTTTGCGCCTTTCATAAGGCACTTCAGAAAACTCTTCATGAAATCTTTCAAGTCTCAAGCAATAATTTTCTATTTCTTCAAAATAATCTTTAAAAGTAGAATATTTGTAATCATATATCATTTAAACAAAACTCCAATTATAATTCCTATCATGGGTATGATCATTAGCAACATGCCAAATATCAGTATGAGTGATAAACTTAACTTAACTGCTTTACTGATAAGCCACATTTATTTAGGAATTCAATGCCATCACGGCTTCGGTATTCCTCTCCATAAAAAACTTCTTTAATGCCAGACTGATATATCATTTTAGCACATTCTACGCATGGGGCGCAAGTGATAAACATACTTGCGCCATTACCGCTTTCGGTAGACTTTGCAAGTTTGGCAATTGCATTAGACTCTGCATGAATCACTTCTGGTTTTGTTTTTAGATTGTATCTCATCCATTGATTTGCATCTTTAGGATAAAGTTGCTGAGAATATTCGCCATCATCACAATAGATTTTATCTTCACATGTATTGTCCCAACCTGCTGGCATACCATTGTAGCCAATGGAAATAATGCGGTCATCTTTAACAATGACGGCACCAACTTTCTTTCTGACTGCACTACTATGACTAGCAAACAATCGCGCAGTCTTCATGTAAGTACCAAGGTATTTTTCTTTAATCATAATGTAGCCAAAGCACCATTTGTGATTACATAACAGCCGTGATATTGTACAGAGATAGATGCAAGTCTGTTTGCGTAAGGCAACGCTTTTTCAATTGAGCCTGTCAACAAGTAGAATACAGCAAGCGCGGCAAGATGAACATCACCCGCACCAGTTACATCATGCACTTCAACTTTCTTTGTTGGATATGTTTTACCTTCGTATTGAGTGCCGTCTGCGCCTCTTGTGACGATCAAATACTTAGAACTAGGCAATGTTTGTGCCGCATTGTATTCCGACTCATTGATCTTCACATAGCAACCGTCAAACTCCATCATGCTAGGTTTCTTTGTATCAATGAAGATTGGACCTCTAAACATAGAACGAATCTCACGCACAGTTTCGTATGTGACGCTACCTTTGTTGTAGTCTGATATAACAACTGCATCATAGTTTGGTATGATTGTAGCGAAACTGATTGGTGCATTTTTGTGATCTTCATCAACTCGCAATAGTTGATAGCCACTCTTTACATCTACAAATCGTGTTTTCTTTGATGGTATGCCACTCAACTGTTGTACATCACAATGCAATGCTTTTAGATTCTCATAAACATTGCTTGCCATGCCAGGACGCAACTCTTCTTTCCCGTTTAGTTTCAGTACGGGTACAGGTGCTTCAGGTGAGATTCTTTCTACTGTGCCGTAGATGTATCGATCAATGCAAGCATCACCGACTAGTAATATCTTGAATTTTCTTTGTTGAAGAGTAGCCACCAAATCGTTCATAAAATATAACCTCTTTACAATACTGTTTAGACAATTGACTTGTCTCTCTATGATCACTTCCTTTGACAATAATATCTGGCTTGTATGCCTGCATAATATGTATCAAGTCTTCATTACTATCAAATACTAGAACCTCATCAACGCATCTCAAGTTGGCTAACATTGATTTGCGTTCGTACAAACTATTGATAGGGCGATTGTCACCCTTTAATTCACGAATGCGTCTGTCTGTATCAATTGCAACGCAAAGATGGTCACCTAGGCTTCTTGCATAATTCAGAAGCCGTAGATGACCTAGGTGCAAAACATCAAACGATCCGTTAACAAATATTCTCTTTTTGGCTATCACCTGGCATCACCCTATAGTTGTCTTCCACCGAATCAGGTGTACTTACTTCAATTATACTACCTTCCTCAACACAAATCAAGCGATGAGGCAGTAATGGTGGGTTATGCCATGTGTCACCTACTTCTAGATATTTGTCTTTGACTGTTGCATCTTTTGTATCAATATACTGCACAACAAATCTACCACTCAGCACATACCAAGTTTCATCCTTCCCTGCATGAAAGTGCATGGAGAACTTTGCACCTTCATTGAAGTTTAAAAACTTACCACAGTACTTATCATTAGTGGCGAAGATTACTTCTCCGCCCCATCCTTTCTTCACTTCACCATTAAGTCTCGTCATACAACTCCCTCTGTTCAAATTTCTTTTCTTGAATTGTTTTTTCTTTAAATGTTTTTCTTGGATTTGCACACATAACGCAACCTGGGATTCCACAATTCAAAGCATGATGTTTTATATATCGATGCGCTTCGGTTACTGGGAATCCGTGCGCTTTTGCAATTTTAACCTGTTTACGAATAGCGTTTTCATCTTTCATGATACGCTTGCCATGTTTCTCTTTATCTCTGTCGTTACTCATTAATTTCTCCTTAATTGAAAACTAGGCTACATTCCAGATTAATGCTCCTTTCTTTCCATTGGCAACTACAAAATCCCATAACTTCGCATCATAGTATGGTTCTGAAGGATATGGGGGCATTCGATCAGGTTCTACTTTCTGATCGTAAGCATATGATGAACGCATTGTGATAGCACGACCTTTTTCATAGTCACTCATCTTGTGTCCTACTTCTACTGCATATGCAGGCACAGTAGGAAATGCTAGTTGTAGCCCGCGGTTAAGAGTGCCGCTTGATGCTACAGTCCAAATTTCAGTTGGTTTGATTTTTAAGTTTCGTGCTACTTTGACGATTGATGCAAGCACAGTTGGGTGTTCAAGACCAAGAGGCAAGACTCTACGACTCTTCGTATCTTCTTCGTAGTAGTTTCTTGCTTTCGCTTTTGTTACATTCAGCATACCATTTGCTACCCAATGAATTGTGCCACCCATGTCTAAGACTTGCTGTTGATGCCACGTTGGCTCTTTGCGCTTAGCCATGAAGAATGTTGCTTTCCTTCCATACTTATTACAAACGTGTGTCAGAGAAATAGGTCCCCACCCAACTTTGTTTGCACCACCAAAAACCCATTCGTCACCTTCAGTCGCTACAAGATAATCAATGAATCTTGCTTTGCTACCATAGCCTAATTTATCATCACGCACAACATGAAAGCCATTATACTCTTCCACAACTGGTGGTGGGTTTGGGTCTTCCCATCCTTCTATTGTAGCAAGTAATTGTTCAGTTGACAAGTTTATCATGTAATTTCTTTTCAGTAATAATGTCTACGACAAGATGAATACGTTCTTCATCTCCACCATTGATTGCCATGTGCGGTTTGCGTGTATCTAGAAACCAGCACTCACCTTTCTTCATATGTATGTTTTGCGGATCACCTTTTGAGTCCCATACAGTAAACTTAACCTTTTCGTTTGTCTTGATTGGAAAGTGTATTCGTGCTAACTTATTTAACGATCCACCAGAGTCGGGATCAACTTGATCGGTGTGACGTTCTAGTTCACCGCCACCTGGTTTCAGTCGCATGAATCGCACTCGGTGAACATTGTCACCATACGGGCGAATCAGTTCACGCACTTCAGGAAACAAATCAAACAAAGGCGTATCTTGTAGATAAAACTCTTTGTCTTTATTTTCTTCTTTCCATGCGTCATTCATTTCGATTGGTTTTGTGATAAATGATGGGTCTGCGGTATAACCACGCAATGATAATGCGCCCCACGATTTACCTTTGTTATAGTTGCTATAGTGATTTGTAAATGTAGGCAACTCAGTCAGTTTGTTATAAATTGCTTCAATCAACTTAACGTCAATGTTCTCAACTTTCTTGATTGACAAATATTCAGCACGATCAACCTTAGGAAATTCTCTTTGCTTGCCGCGATAGTAGATGGCATACACTTCACCGTATGTTGTAATCTTAGGACCAACAAAACAAAAACCAGAATCTTCTGCTAACTTGCAATGTTCTTTGTTCTCTGCCCACACATATAACCAAACGTCCCTAGGCGCAAGCCCATGCATATCTGTGGGATAATCTAAACATTTTTTGATTGTATCTAAGTTACCTACTAATTTGCCTACTGTCATATCGCCTTTTTGTTTTTTTGCGATAACAGTATCACCGTGCATGGTGATATTAGATGCAGACTTTGATTCGACTACCTCAAGCATTGCATCATCAAGAATTGTTAGAGTACCTTTGAACAAACCTTCAGCAATGTTATTCTTTTTGTACTTTGCAAATGGCGACAAAGTGTACTTGTTGTAGTCTTCGTATTTTTTCTCTAGACCTTTGAGATAGTCTAGTTCAAATCCATGTTGCCAATCTTTCAATTGTATTCTCCTTTATCGTTCTTCACTGCTGGTCTGCGGCGTAGCATACGACTCAAAGCGAATAGCCAAGTCCATTGCCATACATGATGAAAGCCGATGAAGATTCTCAAGTAAGGAACGACAAAGCCAATCGTTATGCTATCTGGTGCAAGATTAACTTCGGCACTAAAAGCAAAATTTTCTAGCGTCCAAATCTGAAAAATCAACCAATGTAGATGCCATCCGTTTGCATTCCATTCATCACCTGGTCTGTATTCAAACCGAGGCACTAGAGGACAAGCATCATTACACCACAATTTGTGTAGTGGGTAATGTTCCCACCAATTCAATTCGCGTTTAGCAATCATATCTTCATTCATTCAAATGCCCCATCTTCTAAATGTTTTTTCCAAACTTTCATTGCTTCTTTCAACTTCTGCATCTGCTCCAGTCGAATGTGATCCATGATGCCCCATTCAGTATTGTGTTCGCACATCTTCCACAACTTGTCATAGTGTTTCTGTAAAACATCAACGACAACATCATAATCTTCTTCGCTCACTTCTTTGCCTTTTTAACTCTACGCTGAAGAATCATGCGCTTGCGCTTTGATCGTTCTACTTCATGCGATGAAGCAACTTGAGTGAATACTTTACCTTCAAGGTGATCATATTCATGTAATGCAATTCTTGCACTCATGCCAATAAATGTAGAAGTGTCAGTAATGTTCTCCCACGTTTGATAACGCACACGAATTGAATCTGGTCGCTTCACACTCAAAAACAATAAAGGAAAACTCAAGCATCCTTCTTTCATTGACAAAATGTTTGAAGATTCAAAAACAATGCGCGGATTGAACAATACAATTGGGTCCTTATCATTACGCATTGCAAAGACACGATATGGGTATCCAACTTGCACAGCAGACAATCCAAGTCCATCATGTCGAGCCATCGTATTATATAGGCTTTCTGCAAACTCTTTTGGATCAAAAGGTGGGTTCTCAAAATCAAACTCCATTGATGGCTGAAGTAGCATCGGAGAACTTTCTGGTATCAGTTTCATATCAATCATTTTACAATCCTCGAAAAATTATTTACCTTTTCAAATCGAATCACGTTTCTAAACTTATCTTGTAGTATATCACCTTTATGACTAATCACAAAGAGATTTGTATTCTCAAGCATGGCAAGAATCTTCATTAAGTCTTCCGTGCCATTTGCATCAAGTGACGAATCAAAAATCTCATCCAATATCAGAATGTTTGTATTGGTAGAGTTTTTCAACTTCGCTACTGCACGCCATGTCAACATCAATGCCATATCAATACGTTGCTTTTCACCCTCAGAGAATGATGCGTAACTAAAGTCATCACGATGGCGAGACTTAATTGTTTCTTTGAACGATTCATCCAAATTGAAATTCACAAAGAAATCCAATGTGGTCAAATACTTGTTGACAAGTTTGTTGATAACAGGTAGATATTGTTTAACAATCTTTGTCTTGATACCTGTATCTTTCAACATCAACGCGGCAGTATTGTAGTAGTTCAGTTCATCGATAAACGTGCTTATATGATTCTTTAAGTCACTTAACTGTTCTTTTATGAGTGTTAATTCTTGTTCATCTTTGTCAGATACCGATGACGCATTGCGAATGTCTTCAATCTGTTTGTTCAGTTTTGCAATCTGTTTATTCATCTCAGTAATCGATGAGTTGTCGGATGCAATCTTTACTTGTAACGTATTGATCTTCTTTTGCGTTTCGGTGATCTTATCTAACTTACCTTGCTCTGCGGTAAGTTTTGTCAAGAGTTGTTCGAGTGCGGTGTTGCATTCTTCAGCCTTGGTAGTGAGACTGCTAAGTTGCGCTTCTTTAAACCCCAAGGCAATGGCTTGCCTACAGGTTGGGCAATTATCATTGTGCCCGAAGAAATGGATATCCTTTCGAAACTTGGATACATTGCTTTCAATTTGCGATTCAAGTTTTGAAAGTTTCTTGACCTTATTCTCAATTTCAATTTTATTTTCCACAACGGCATTGAGGGTCTCAATCTGCCCGGTGGTGGTAGATATTTCTTCAAGAAGGGTTTGTATAGCACTCTGATTACTCTGTATCTCTTCAACATACTCTGCAATCCTATCTTCGTTGTTGCGTTTCAGTTCATCAACATATTCTTTTTTCAAATTGTACTTCTGTTCAAGCAGACCAATCTCATGTTTCTTCTCTGATATATTTTCTTTCGCAATCTGCACTTTGTCTTTTACAATGCCATTCATGCGCGAGAAAATTTGAATGTCAAGCAAATCTTCAATGATTGCTCTACGATCAGAGGCAGACAATTGCATGAACGGCGTGAATGATGCACTACCAAGAATCACAATCTGCGTGAATGACTTGTAGTTCAGTTTAAGAATAAACTTCTCAAGGTACTCTTGATAGTCTTTGATTGCGGCATCTTGCGATAGCAGATTGCCGTTACAATAAATCTCAAACAAATTAGGCTTGATGCCACGCACCACTTTGTATGACTTGCTACCAATGTCAAACTCTACTTCAATTACAGTATCTTTGCTGTTAATTGAATTTACAAGTTGCAGTTTGTTAATGTTGCGAAACGGCTTACCAAAAAGACAAAAACATAACGCATCAAGCATAGTTGACTTGCCTGATCCGTTTGTACCAACAATGAGTGTTGTTGACTCGGCGCTTAAATCTAGTTCAGTAAAGAAGTTACCTGTACTCAGTAAATTCTTCCAACGAAGTTTACGAAATAAAATCATTCAATAGTTTCCGATGACAATGCTTCAAGGTATAGTTCACGCATGACTGTTTTTAGTTTCTGCGGTTCAACTTGAATTGTTTGCTGATCAATATAGTTAGATAAAATTGTAAGTGTATCTTGTGCCTGATCAACCACATCTTCTTCGTTGTTGACCATCTCGTTTACATCTTCAACAATGGTTACATCAATAGGATTCATCTTGTAAATATTATCCATAAACGTATCAAACTGTTGCGGATTTGTTTTCTGTGCTACTACTATCTTTATGTATTTGTTTTGTAGATTTGTAAAGTCTTGATTCATCTCTTTGGTATCATCATACGTCAACTTGTAGAACATACGATGAGGGTTCGTCACAAACTTGAACACTTTACTTTGTGTATCAAACACACCAAAACCTTTTTGATCTTTGTAGTCTGACCAGAACAGTTCGTATGGTGTGCCAAGATATGCAATCTTACCATCTACTGATGCAGAACGCGAGTGATAATGACCACTATAGACTTGATCATATTCTTTTAGGAATGCATCTTCATAGCCTTCGTGACTGACTTGTCCGCGTTGCATGTAGTAACCAACAAGTTCAAAGTGCCCAACACAATACGGTGATGTACTCTTTGAAACAAACTCGCGAATCTCTTTTTCGTTCTCGCTACACATCCATGGAATCATATCAAATACAGCACCATCTAATTCAAGTGTGCCGTGCTTTGTCCATAGCGTGATGTTATCGTAGTCGCGCAAGAGCAAGTCTGGAGAATTAATCTCCAAACTGTTACGCCAGAAAATATCATGGTTACCAATCAACGCATGAAGGCGAATGTTTCTCTTTTGACACTCATCAAAAAAGTATCGTCTGCTTTCTGCAAGCGAAAGAAAGTTGATATACTTTCTACGATCAAACAAATCACCAAGTTGAATAATGGTATCAATACCATGCTCTTCTAGGTATGGAAAGAAAACCTCGCTGTAAAACTTCTCATAGTATTCATGGAAGTGCCGTGCATCGTTTCTTACGCCAAAGTGTGTATCTCCAAGTAGGGCAATTTTCATCTCTTATTGTTACTCTTCCAATTATGATTACCTCTTCCGTTTTCACGGATTACCTGGTCAATTATATCACGAATGTTCTTTAAATGCAAGATAGAAGCCTCGCGCAAATCATATGGCGATCTTTTATTTTGTACCGTCTTGATCCATTGTTCAAGTTGTACTGGAATCGGCGTCTGCATCTTCCACCTCCTTCTTTTTCTTTCTGGCGTTTGTTTTCTTACGCTTGGTATCTTCAAAGGTTTGAATAAAATCACTAATGAAATGTTCGCTATAAGATTCGTGCATCATGCCTTGCATATGTGATGCCACAATGTCTTCGCCATTGTTTTCAATTAGAGCATTTACAATTTCATTCTCCATGCTCTTGTACTTGATGTACATGTGCTTCTTTTCTTTTTGAATTCTTCGCAAGAAAGCATAGTAAATAATTTGCGTGAAATACGCGAATGGATTTTTTGACTTTTCAGGATCAAAGTTATCGATGTAGAGCAAACAGTTTTCTACACCATCGGAAATCATATCTTCTTTGAAGGTATAATTTGCGAAGTTTGGTTTTCGCGCTAAGTGCGTGGCGATCTTAAACAAACAAGAGCCAATGTATTCTGGCACCCTTGGTCTTTCTGTTTTCTCGCTAATGGCAGTCTTAACTAAGTTTTTATAAGCAACCATCTCTTGGAGAAATTGCTCGTTGTTTACATAATGATTTGTTCCCATATTCACCTCTCATTCTATTGACATTTGCTTGACAAGCGTGTACAATCAGGGTGTTGCCTTTCAATGCATAGTACTAGGTTTAACCTTTCTAAGTAACTCTTGCATCAAATCCCCAATCTCTGTAGTTTCATTGTCTTGCTCTTCTTCAGGCTTATTCGCCTGTTCCAACACATCGTTGTAATTCTTCACCATCATTTCATTTGGTTCTGCACACGCTACGATTGAATTCTTATACACTCGTATTGGTAAAGCGTAGTCAAACGTAGGGTCCCACCTCATAACAGACATATTCATTTGAGATAAGTCAGGGCGAACCATAATGAGAATCTTTAACGGTCTATTCACATCAATATACGAAACAGTTTCCTTGGTGATATTACCAATGATTGTTTCTCCGTTTGACAGTTTCAGCACTTTGCAAATTGTTGTGTTGGGTGAAACACCCTGTTCTTCTTGCATGGTCAGCCTTTTAGGTTGATTGAGTAGATTTTATATTCAAACTTCTCTTCATTATATATTTTCATTCTTTCTACGAAATGATCAAGAGTGAAGTTCTTTCTACTTTTGTAAGTTAAATCGTCTGCTATATCAAATAGCGTTGCAGTCTCCTTGTTTTCGCCAAGTCTCAGTACACGCCCTATCGATTGTAGTGTGCGAATCTTGCTTTTGCTAGGGGACGCAAAGACAATGTTGTGTAAGTTTCTTATATTTATACCTGTTGAGAATGTCCCATATGACGCAATGATGATAGCATCGGATTCTTTCTCGGTAATTTCTCGTACAAGTTCACGTTCTTCTGCTTCTACATTACCATGAACATAGAAGACTTTTCTATCTTTGGCTTTGTCGAGAATCATACGGTGAAGTACATCACCATGTTTGTGTACAAACTGAAACAACACTAGTGTATTACCTTTTAGGGAAATAGTCAAGTTTGTAATAAATTTGTTCCGTACTTCTGATGATACCAGATAGTCTATTTCTTCTTGGTACTTTGCTTTTTTAATTGCTTCACATGAAACTTCATCATGTTTGAGTACCAATGCTTTGATTTTGAAATCTGCAAGTTTTTTGGAATCAATCAGTTCTTTTGTTGTTGTTACATTCTTTACTCGACCGAACAAACCTTCAAGCACCAACCGATGCGTTTGTGTGCCATCAAGTGTACCAGTCAAGCCAAAGCGATAGCCACACTCTGTTAGATTTGTCATAATCTTCGTGAGTGATTGTGCTTTGAATAAGTGTGCTTCGTCACCAATGACTAGATCAAATTGTGCAAACCATTCTTTTGGCATCTTGTAGATTGACTGCCACGTTGATACGATGATTGGTTTGTTTGATACTTTATCTGCGCCAGCAGTAATCTTATGCATGTATGTTTCGCTATCGAGTCCATAGTCTTTAAAGTCTTTGAACATTTGTGATACAAGCGAAATAGTAGGCACAATGATAAGTGTCTTACCTTTGAGGTATCGTGTGATAAGATAGATGATAAGCGATTTACCTGATGCAGTTGGAGAAACTAGAAGCCCTCTTCTATTTCTGATTGCGTAGATAAATGCTTTCTTTTGATAGTCTCTTACTTCATGCGGCAGTTTGAGTTTAGCAATAAACTCGTCTGCTTCATTCTCTGAAAATTCATCTGCAAGATCAATTGATGCATCGTACTCTATAAGGTAATCGCGTTCGTGACAAAACTTTTCTATGTACGGCATCAAGCCATAATAGATGTTATGATTCTGTGTATTGAATAGGCGAATCTTTCCATCCCAGATTTTATTCCTGAATGCAGGCATAAATTTATATCCTGGGACATAGAACGTGAAGTACTCGCTAAGTTCCATTGCTTCTCCACGTTCGCAATGTATTTTAGCATATACTTCATTTACCTTAGAGATTGTGATAGAGTTATGCGACACCTTGAGTAAACTTTCTCCATTCAATTGCATTCTTTATCTGAAAGTTTCTTTGATTGAGATTCTTGATCACCTCTTCAAGGAAGTCTAGTTTTTCCTTTTGCATGACGATTCTCATATTCTTCTCAATGATTTCCTTGTCAGAATCAATATACATGTCAATTTCATTTTTCATTAGGCGTTTCATGAAAGGTTCCCAACCAAGTTGTTGTAACTCTTCTTCTGACATACGCCCATTATAATATTCATATTTCTTCAAAAACAATTCTTTAGACTGAAACTCTAAACCTTTGAGTTTGCGTCTTTCTTCAAAATAAATTTTGAGGTACTTACTATGTAGTTCGGGAATTTTAAGCGAAGCAATGGCTAACTCAGTAGAATCTACTGGCGCATCTTTCTTCCATTCTTCCATCAACTGATCTAAAGTCATCACACTCCTCCATATGGATCCAATTACATAACATAATAACACAAACTGCTATAAATGTCAAATTGAATCTACGGTGTAATGACTGTATAGGAAAGAAATAGTTGAGGTAAGAAACTCTTGCCCTTCGGTGCTGGACAATGTTACACCACCAAGTGTGGTAGGAAACATGTCTTTAAAGGTAAACTTTACGCGAGGGTTGTTTGCATTT
>JACCDO012431126.1_pt1 | contig 12256 bp, 6 predicted proteins | sample 7446101 | NCBI WGS metagenome assembly JACCDO01 (sample SAMN15323440, study PRJNA562643) | freshwater metagenome | isolation source: river surface water | place: USA:Blue River Watershed | collected 2017-08-16 | reverse complement strand
TGTTTATAAGAATAAAAAACCAGGAACTACTACAGGAACCACAACAGGAACAACAACAGGAACAACAACAGGAACTACAAAAGGAACAACTACAGGAACTACTACAGGAACAACTACAGGAACCACAACAGGAACAACAACAGGAACAACAACAGGAACAACAACAGGAACTACAACAGGAACTACAACAGGAACAACAACAGGAACAACAACAGGAACAACAACAGGAACAACAACAGGAACAGGAACTACTACTCCGAAAAAACTTGATTGTAGTAAACAAACTGAACAATATGATTTTTGTAAATCGCCTAATAGTTTCATAAAAGACTGTAAAGAAGTAACATTGACAAACTATGATTCTTATTCTAAAAAAATGAAAGAATGTATAAAGGATAAATATAGAATTATAGATGAGAATGAATATAAAGCAGCAAGAGACTTATTAATATCTGATAATTCTAAATATGGAGACTTAACTTCAACCTGGTATTTACCAGTTTATTTAAAAGATCTTGACTGTAATGATAGTTGGAAAAACATAAAGAGACTTTATACCTATGTTACAACTTGTGAAAGTGATAGTTTTTCTGAGAAAATAACTTTTTTAAATGATGCTGTTACTTCCCCTCAAAAATATAGCGAAGTAGATAAGGATGATTATAATAAAGCAAGAGAATATTTAAGAAACTTATTACCAAACTTAGGAGCAAGTAAAGAAGCTGCGGATAAGCCTGGTATATACTATATAATACCTTATCCTTCTTTAAATTGCACTATAGCTAGTGTTGATTCTTCATACTTTAGAAAAAATATTTATGGGTATGTTCAAGATTGTATGAAGTATAATACAGTAGTTGAGACTATAAATAAAATAAAAGGTTTTATAGATAATCCACAGTCATTAGCAGAGATAAACGAAGAAGAATATATAAAGACATATAAATATTTGATTGACTTTGAAAAGAAAGATAATCCTAGCATAGAAAAAACATCAACAGAAAGAATTCTTCCTCCTAGATTGCCAAAAAGTGTTTGTAGTAATGAAGAAAATCCTACAAAGTTTTGTGAATCCCCATATAATTTTATTAAAGATTGTGGTATAAATGTCCCTAATAAGAACGTTTATAAATGTAAAGATTTTCCTTCTAATTTACCAGTAGATATTAGCAATAAAAAAGAAACTATAAATATAGCATCAGGACAAACCTATAATATAAAGAATGATTGTACTTTAGTTAAGAATACCTTTGATGAACATTATATAAATAAGTTAAAAGGATGTTTGACAGATGGTGCTTTATTTAAATATACAAATAAAGACGAGTATAATAAGGCTAGAGATGAGTTAATTAAAATAAATTCTAAAAATTCAGAAGTTATTCCTAATTTTCCTTCGATTGATTGTTCAACCGAATCTAACAGTTATTATTTCTGTAAAGATCCTTCTACCTTTATTAAAGATTGTAAAATAGGTAATGGAACTTCATATGATAAATATAGTGATATGGTTAAAGATTGTTTATCTATATCTAATATAAGATATACTACTAAAGATACTTATGATAAAGCCAGAAATTTATTAATAACACAAGATATAAAATATGAAACTAAGGTTCCTATATATAGTCAGATTAGTTGTAGTAGTTTATTTTCTAAAGAACAAGTATTAAATAGTTCTGCTCATTTTTGTAAGTATAATAAGCCTTATGATGTTATAACACAATGCGGATCTTATTATGGGGTTACTCCAAAAGAATATGCAGATGTTCTTCTTAAATGTTACCCTGGAAATATAAATAATAAACCAGAGGAACATTTATCAGAAGAAGACTGGAATAAAGCACGTGATGAATTAATTAAAAAAGATTCTTCTTTAAGGGAATATATACCTGAATTTAATAACCTTGATTGTGAAACTTTTAAATATAGAAAAGATGAAAATGCATTTTGCAATATACCTCATAAGTATATAGAGCAATGTAAAATTTATGATATAAAAAATAGAGGTTCTTATAACGATACTTTAAAGATGTATAGAGATAAAATTAAAAATTGTATCTTACCTAGTGGTTATAGAGAACCTACGAATAATGAAAATTTATTAAAGGCTAAAGATATATTAGAGAATCAAGGAGTTTTAGTAGGTGATTTTGAAAATATAAAATGGTGTTTTAACAAAGATATAAGCACAAATACTTCATCTGGACAAAATTTTTGTAATTACCCTAACGAATATATTACAAAGTGTGAAAATATAGATAATAATTATCCTTCTATTAAGAGTGAATTTTCATTAAAACTTAAAGATTGTTTAAAAGAAGATTCTAATGTTTCTCGTTTAAAAAGCAATAGCAATAGCTATAAAGAAGCTGTTGATTATATTACTAAAAATTACCCTAATATTAAGTTATCAAACATAATACCAGATAGAGCTTGTTCTGTTAAAACTTTATTTGAAAGAGGTTCATTAGGATCTCCTCCTGACTTTTTAAATTTAAATACAATTAAAGGTTGTGAACACTCTGACTTAAGTATAGATAAGCCTTATTATGATAAGATTATTGAAACATTAACAAAATATAGAGGAGATCCTACTATTAGAAGTAGAAAAGACACTTATAATTCAATAAAGAACTTTTTAGTTACAGAAAAAGGTTATAAATCTTCAAAAATACCTGAAGTTCCAGACGTATCGTGTGATGACAATGATAATAGAATGTGCGGAGAAGCTTATAAGTTTATAACACAGTGTCCTTTAGAAGATACTGATAAAGATTTTGTATTCTGGGCTAAACTTTTAGACAGTGAAACAGGTAACTGTAGAAGAAGTTTAATTAGTGGAAAAAGTATAGATATAACAGAGATAGATAAGGCTATGAAATATGTTCAAGATAATTCTGATAAATTTTGTAATTATAAAGAAGCTATAAATAATAATAGTTGTAATGAAAATGGTGTTAAGGTTACTTTAAAAGAACTCGAATCTTCCGTTCCAGAAGAGCTCAAAAGATTTTGTAAATCTGAAGTTAGTATAGATATAACAGGATGTTCTACTAATCCTGTAGAAAAGAGTAAAACACCTTTAGTTCCAAACTTTGGAGATGATTCTTATATAATTCTTTATTCTGGTATAAATTATACCCAAGAAGTTAAAAGAGTAAAAATGAATGAGACATTCATTATAGACCCTTCTAATATTAAATCTATGAAGATTATTCCAGGAACAAAAATAAGTATAGATTATGATAATTCTAGTGTAATAGGAGGTAAAACTAGCGTTGGAACATTTGTTCTTTCACATCATATTCCTGATGTTTATAGTTGGTTTAGAAGTATAGAATTTGGTTTTATCGAAAGTAAAAAAGGTTCTAAAATTAATAGTTCAACTTTAAATATAACTGTTGTAAAAAGAGAATTAGAATTTGAAAGTAAAGAGGTTGTTTCGAGCTTAATGCCTTCAAAATATTTTAAAGGATCTCCTATTCCATTATACTTAAATGAACCTTCTATAATAGCTATTGCAGATCAAGCAGATAAAGGAGATATAATATACAGTTGGTTATATAACAGTCTATTTTCAATTAGAAAATTAAACTATAAAATATCTAGAAGAATAGATAGTTCTGTAAATTCTGATATTTTAAAGAAAGATATAACGGTAAACATAGATAATATAGCTGAATTATCCTCTAGTTTTCCATTTGGAGATAATGATTTAAAGGTTCCTTGGAGTCAAGGAGGAACTATTAGAGTTTACTTCTTTATAACACCTATAGATACAAGTATTAAAGTTGAAACTAAAAAGATGTTAATACCAGGTCCAAGTATGTATAATACAACTACAAAAAGTTTTGACGTTTGCTTAGATAATGATTATAAGAATTCTAATCCTTTAGAATGTTATTCAAAGCAAGATGTATGTAAGTTATTTCCAGATGTTGGACTAACTATAAAAGACGAGTGTTTAACGTTAGGAATAGATCCTTTAAGAGAAGGTTGTAAGAATATAGAAGAATTTGCTTTTAGAAAAGAGGCTGATTGTAAAGCTATAGGTTTAGATCCAAATATTGAAATAAATTGTAAGAAGAAGATAGATGGTATAGTTGATTTAGCTGTTAGAGAAAAATGTTTACAATTATCTAACGGCGAAGTTGATCCTTGTGTTATACATTCAAATCAAGTTCAAAGTAGAATTATTGGAGGAGATAGAAATGTTATTAATACTTGTCAAACTTCTTTACTTAAACAAAAATGTGAGAGTGATCCTATGTATGGAAATTCTTTAATGCAAAGTGGAAATGTTGCTTTTTATTCTAGATGTTATGAATTATGGAATAAAGGGGAAATTGATTTTTGTAAAAATCCTAAATTTTTTAGCGATAATAAACAATTGTGTTTAAGAGACTGTTTTCAAAACCCTGAAAAAGAGTGGACTACTCCTGAAGGTATTGCTAAGTGTAAACAAATAGAATCGAATCCTTGTATTAATGGTTTAAGAACAATTTCAGGGGGTGAAATATTTACACAAATGACACCTGAAAAATTTAGAAAGACATTTCCTGAAGTATGTATTGAAAATGGAAAACTTGTTTCAGGAATAAATCACCCTTGTTCAGAGTTTCCAGATTTATATTATGATAACAAAGATAGATGTGATGCTATGGGATTTGACGTTTGTAAAGGAGTTCCTGGATATATCTTTCAACATCCTGAAAAATGTAAAATATGTGAATATGGAGGTTGGGATAACATTGATAAATATCTTAAAAAACCATCTACAAAAATAGAAGTTGACAAATTTAAGGATAGATTAAGAAAAGAAAGAGAAGGTATGGGATGTCAATATGATAGATTTCAAAATAAACAAGTATGTGTAAACAACCCTATTACTAAAGAAAAACAATTAGGAAGTTCTTCAGAATCAGTTTTAGATGACCCTTTAACTAGTTTTAAAAATGCAGGTCAAGCAAGTTGGTATGCTGGTCAATTATCTAAAGCTACTGTAAAAAATCCTGAAGAAGCTCAGTTGTGTAGAACCCAAGGAACAGAGTTATGTAATAATATGAGCTATTTTGATAGATTTACTCAAGACTGTGAAAATAGGGTAAATGGTTGTGATATAAGCACTAATTACGTTGTTGCAGCTCCGAAAAAATGTAAAGGTAAAATTAAAAATCAATGTGATACAAATCTTACTTTTAAAGAAAGTGAAAATAAAAAAGGTGATAGAAGCTTATGTGGAACTTGTGATACCTCAAGTTTGGTTAGAGATGTTTTCTTAGAAGAATGTAATTATAAAGCTTGTGAAGACAATGGTTTTATAACTTTTAATTCGGAATTATGTAAAGAAAAATACCCTGGAAATGTCTGTGATATACCTGTTGTAAAGAATAATTATAACTTATTAAAGTCATTAAACTGTGAACAAGAGATAAAAGACAAATGTAAAGATAATACTTATTTTAAAGCTAATAATATTTGTTCTACTTTAGGAATTAGAGAAGAAGACACTATAAATAGAACTATGGCTAATGAGATATGTAATAACCCTAAAGGAATGAAAAAAGAAATAACAAGATTTTATGCAGATGGAAGAAAAGAAGATGAAACAATATACGAATGGAATAATAAGATTAAAGAAAAGTGTAGAGAATTTAATATTGAACCTTGTAATATGGAAGAATATAGGGCAAACAATCCAGAAGAATGTTCTACTCGTGGTTTTAAAGTATGTAATACCGACTCTTTTATATCTGGAGATAATATAGATCCAAATAATACAACTCCTGACAAATACTATAAAGGTCAACATTTAAGTTTCATAGATGCTAGAAGAATGTATTGTAACGATGTTGAAAAGGTTGAACTATGTGATAATCCTAAGTTCTTAGAAATAAATAAAGAGTATTGTTCTGATAGAGGTCTAGGAGACTGTGATGATGAAAAGGTTATGTTTATAAATAGAAATGGAAAATGTAAAACAGCCTTTATTGATAAATGCGATAATGATGATTCTTTTTATAATTCTACTAAAGACGGAATAGATATGAAATTGCAATGCGATTCAGTAACTGGAAAACAAGATTGTGAATTTATAACATTTCAAGACTCTCAGTGTATGCCTGAAGGTAATGTTATAGATAACAAAACAAAATGGTATAAAGAAAAGAAAAGAATATTTAAACAATCTGTTGGTAAAAGAGCAATACAATGTCCTCCTGAAAGTGAATTAAAAGAAGATTGTGCTGTAGATTGTGTTTTAGATCCTAATAGAACTCGTGAAGAAATAAGTCAATGTTTACCAGAAAATAGATTTTATCCTTATACTGGTTCTGACAATAAATGGTATAAACAGAGTCGTATAAAACATATTTCAGATGCTCAATATGGAGGTAAGTGTGAAGATGAAACTAAATTAGAATTTTGTCCTCCTGTAGATTGTCAATATACTTCTCCTTCTCTTTATAATCTTGTATGTTATCCACAAGACCTTACTAAAGAACTTAAAGATATGTCTACAGAAGGACCTGTTCAAACAGTATATACTCAACGTCAACAAGAATTTACAACCGAATATATGGGTCCTAGATATGGTGGTAAACAATGCGAAGAAAATAAAATAATAAGAGATACTTTCAATAATCTTGAAGACTGTAAAAAATCTTTTAAAGATATGTGTAAGAAAGAAGAATTTATTACATCAAGTAAGTTTACTGCTGATAAATGCAGACTTGTTGGAGAAGAGCCTTGTAATAATGAAACATATTTAATTAGAAATGCTACTGAGTGTAGATCTAAGGGGGTTGAACCTTGTAATAACCAAACTTATTTAACAATTAATCCAAATGAATGTAAAGACAAGGGGGTAGATAAATGTTCTTTTGTAAATTATTTATATGGTCACGAAGAAGAGTGTAGAAATAAAGGATTTGAACCATGTAATAATAAAGACTATTTACTTTTACAAGGAGTAGGACCTGCATTTTGCAGACCTAAAGGGATTGAACCATGTAATAATCCTGATTATTATGCTAAATATCCTGGAGACTGTGACTGTAATATAAGTCATTTAGGACCTTGTGAAAAATCTTCAAAAGATAATAAATGGTATAAAACACCTTATATTAATTCTGAAAAAAGAGGATTAGGTAAAGAATGTAAAACTCTTGAAGAAGGTCCTAAATGCGAGCCTGAAGATTGTGTATATGGTGGAGAAGATACAGATGTTGGTTGTCAAAAATACGAAGATAATAAATTTTATAAAACTAAATATAGAGATATAAGAAGACCTGCATTGTTTGGAGGTAAAGAATGTGTTGATAAAATAAAAGGAGAAGAATGTCCTTCTAGAGACTGTGAAATAGAAGGTTGGGTTCCTGTTGGTAGTTGTTCTTTAGATGAAAATAAAAAATGTATTCAAGAATTTGGACCTAATAAATTTAATCTTATTAAAGATGGTATGGTTCAACCTACATATGGAGGTAAAGAATGCGACTTTAATGCAAGAAAAATTGATGAATGTCAAGATATTAATGGAATAAATTATTGTAATTCACTCTTACCACAAGACTGTAAAGTTGTATCTTGGGGAGTTGAATCTCAAACAAATTGTGCTTATAATCAAAATGGTAAATGTACTTCTAAAAGTGTATTTTATCCTTTAAGTTTTGAAGGAGGAATAAACGGAGGAAAAGCGTGTGATCAAAACGAAAGAAAGACAATTGAAAATGATTGTGACGAGATGCAATGTTCTCAAAGCAGTTGTTTAAATCAAACTCCATTAAATAAAAAACCATCTTCTCAAATAGATTGTCCTCAAGGATATACATATATTGATGACTTATACATGACCTATAATCAACAACAAAAACCAATATTATATCCTAGTTGTGTTAAAGTTACAAATGATAATAAAGCTATATGTTTTTCAGATATGAATGGAAACTTTAACATAGATCAAACAAATGATACAGTAAATAAAAGAAAAGAAGGAAATGCTTTGATGTTTAACTGTATTAATAATACAAAAACAATTAAACCAACATCTCAAACAGATTGTCCTCAAGGGTTTAAATTTGATTCTGAGTTCTCTATAAACGATACTCAAGATGAAAATGGAAACTGGAAAATGAGTATTGGAAACAGTTGTGTTCAAACAGATAAAGATAATAATGTTATTTGTTACTCTTCATTAGACTGGAGAGACAATACAAAGTATCAATATAACTATACATACTATCACCAATACCAAGATAAAACACCTCTTAAATTTGAAACAATAAAACAACAAAATAAAAATATGGTTAATCAATATCAACAACCAATCCAACAACCAATCCAACAACGTATTAAAACAACCCCAAAACAACATCTTAAATTTAGTGATTACAACTCCTTAATGAGAACTATGGCAATATCAATTTAAAAACCTCGTTATTCTTTAATAAATAATGTTGTATAGATCATTATTTATTACACGTAAGTTCTTTTCGACTTCTTCGACTCAAGCTCACGCATTCACGAAAGATCTTGGGTCTTTCACCATAAAAGGTACTCAATTTAATGCGAGAAGTCTTTATCTTGATATGCAGGCAACTACACCTATAGATCCTCGTGTTTTAGATAAAATGATGCCTTATCTATTAGAACAATTTGGTAACTCTCATTCAAGAACTCATCTTTATGGTTGGGAGAATGATGAAGCAGTAGAAGTTGCAAGAGAACATGTAGCATCACTTATTAACGCAGATCCTAAAGAAATTATATTTACTTCAGGAGCGACAGAGAGTAATAATATAGCTATTAAAGGAGTTCCTCTTTTTAGAAAAGATAAAAAGTGTCATATTATAACAACTCAAACAGAACATAAATGTATTCTTGATAGCTGTAGATGGTTAACCAGTAATTTAAAAAATATAGAAGTAACATATCTTCCTGTAAAAAACGATGGTTTAATTGATCTCGAACTCCTTGAAAAAAGTATTAAACCTGAAACTTGTCTTGTCAGTGTTATGGCTGTTAATAACGAAATAGGTGTTATTCAACCTCTTAAAGATATTGGAGATATGTGTAGAAAAAGGGGAATTTTCTTTCATACAGATGCAGCTCAAGCTTTTGGAAAGATCCCTATTGATGTTGAAAAAATGAATATTGATATGTTGAGTTTATCCTCTCATAAAATTTATGGTCCAAAAGGTATTGGAGCTTTATATATTAGAAGAAAACCAAGAGTTCGTTTATCAAGTATTATTTCAGGAGGTGGTCAAGAACGTGGTATGAGAAGTGGAACTCTTGCTGTTCCTATAATAGTAGGGTTAGGAGAAGCTTCAAGAATAGCAAAAAGAGAAATGGCTAGTGATCATGCTTATATATCTAAATTAAGTAAAATAATGTATGAAAACATATCTTCTAGGTTACCTATGGTTTATTTAAACGGTTCATCAACAAATAGATATCCTGGTAATCTTAATTTATCATTTGAAGCCGTAGAAGGAGAAAGTTTACTTATGGCTTTAAAGGAAATTGCTGTATCATCAGGTTCAGCTTGTACATCAGCTAGTCTTGAACCGTCATATGTTTTAAGAGCTTTAGGTATGAGAGAAGATTTAGCACATACATCTTTGAGATTTGGTATAGGTAAATTTACAACAGAAGAAGAGGTTAAATATGCGTGTGATTTAGTAGTTAAAAATGTAGAGAGATTAAGAGAGTTATCACCTTTATGGGATATGATACAAGAAGGAGTTGATTTGAATACGATAAAATGGAGTTAAATAGAGTTTAAAATTAAGTAGTATAATAATAAAGATGAGTTCAGTTTTATTATTACTTTATAGACAAAGCTTAAAAGAGGCTAAAAAAATCCCTAATGAAAACGTTAAACAGTTTGCAATAAGAAGAATAAGGGAGGAATACCGGATTTCCGGGTTAGAAAATCAAGAAAATATAAGTATTAAAGAAGCACAAGATTGTATTGATGTGTTAAAGAGATACTCTTTAATAAGTAAATTATATTGGTCTAATTATTATACAAACGTATTAAAAAATGAATACACCCTTTGAAATTATTCCTCGTAAAACAGCAGGATATTTATACTGCTTATATAATCCTGTATTTAAATCATTTGGTGAGAATGTTTATAAGTTGGGTAGAAGCGGAAATTTGGATAATAGATTGGCTTCATATACAACCTATTATGTAGAACCTTCTAATTTCGTAGTTACAAGCGAGACATATGATAGAAAATTTAAAGATTGTATTAAGGCTGAAAGAGTCCTCTTTTATATATTGAGAAAGTATAGAGTTAGTAATAAAAGAGAGTTTTTTATGTGTGATATAGAACTGATAAGGGAGACTTTTGAAAGAATGTGTAAATTTTCTAATAAAATGATAGATGCAATGTATAAGGGAGTGATGGGAAGAATAGTTCCTGTTGATATTATTGAACGTATAGAAAGAGGTAATCAACAAATAACAGATAAAGAATGGTTTCAGTTTGAGAAGGGAAATAATGAATCAATATTTGCTTATTTAGAACAGTTTCGTTTTAGGCCTAAAAACCCAAGTATGTATCCTGGATATATGACACCAGCCGAAGAAGAGTTAAATAAAATAGTATGGAGTGTAGACCCTACTATTCCTATGTATATAGATGAAGTTGAAAAAGTAAGGGTAAAAATAAAGTTTTTAGAAGTTTAATTATTTTTTCTATTTAATAATAAATAGAAAAAATGGTTCTTAGTTTATATTTAAACGTTAATAAACATAACCACGATAGTTATGTTATAGACTATTTATGTATAGGTCATCTTTTATTTGGATATGTTCTTTATATGCTTAGATTTCCATTAGTATATGCTATTATTACTGACATAATTTTTCAGTTGATTTTAAGAACAGAAAGAGGTTTTATAATATTAAAAAATATATTTGGAGATACTATAAAACAAGATATGAACTTAGCATATAGGTATTGTGATACGTTATTTATAGCAATTGGTTGGTTTGTTGGTAAAAAAACACTACAGCGATAGTTAATTAAAATAATTATTCATTCTTAAGTAATGACCTAAAATCATACCTAATACATTAGCAAAGATATCATCCCACTTACCATACCAATAATCCTTTTCTCGGGCTATATGATCACACCAAATTTCTTTAAATGTTTGCTTCCAAGAATTAACATATACTTTATTACAGTCTACTAATCCTTTAGAATGAGGAGGTGCTAGAGCGTCTTCTATAATTTCCCAAATGACTCCAACAACTAATAGTTCAAAAAGATGATCAGGGAATATATAACCAAGGATACAAAATAAACCAAAGTGAGATACACTCCACCAATCTATTTCAGTTTCAGGAAGTTTAAAAAGAGGTCTTTTAAGAACGGCTTGAATTTCTCCAGGATAAACATGACCTATTAAAATAAAAGCAATAGCTATAAAAATAATGGTAGAACTAAGGTGAAAAGCTCCTTTATCTATAACTCTTGTCTTTTGTTTAAGAAAAACATCAAACATTATCTTTTAATATTAATAAATGAAAAAGATTACATTCTTAATTTTTGTTATATTCTTTTTCTTAGCTTTCTTTTATCGTTATCCAACAGAAACTATAAGAGAAGGGAGTGTAGATAGAGTATACTCTCCAGCTTATGGTAAAATTATGAGTATAAAGAGAAGGGATGATAATACCTTATATATTGCGATATTCTTATCACCATTAGATATACATTATCAATTTTTTCCAGTTTCAGGTAGAGTAAAGGATATAAAATATGATGCTACTGGTAAGTTCGAATTAGCTTATGAGCTTAATAAGAGTAATGAAAATGAAAAATGTATTCACGTTATAAATAATAAACACGGAGATTTTGTAGTATATCAGATAGCTGGGTTTTTAGTTAGAAGAATAACTCCTTACGATAAGGTAGGGGAAAGTTATAATAGCGGAGAGAAATTAGGATTAATTCACTTTGGAAGTAGGGTTGATTTAATAATTCCAAAAGCTGATGTTTTTAGATTATATGTTAAAGAAGGTGATTATATGAGTGGTAGTGAGAGTTTAATTGGAGAATATATTTAATTTAAAAGAATAATTTACCTTAAAATAAAGGATGAATCAACCTCAAAAAAGTAAAACCGGAGGAGGAGCTGCTGAAGTTGGTGGAAATTCGGCTTAAAGAAAGAATAATATTTGATTATAACGAGTGAGATGAATCAAATATTAGAAATTATGTTTAAAAGAGAG
>JACCDO011157523.1_pt1 | contig 12256 bp, 9 predicted proteins | sample 7446101 | NCBI WGS metagenome assembly JACCDO01 (sample SAMN15323440, study PRJNA562643) | freshwater metagenome | isolation source: river surface water | place: USA:Blue River Watershed | collected 2017-08-16 | reverse complement strand
CCAGGCTTACCGCCTCTGCCCTGATGCGTGAAGCCGTTATGGCCGCTGGCAAGAGTTAAGGCATCACGTGAACCCCAGTATGAAACAGATGTTTGCATCGGATCTGGCTGAAAATCAGCGCCCGCTGGATTGCGGTCACGACCCTGTGAATTTGGATTACGGCCTTTATCTTGTGGTTGCGGCATCTTCAATCCCGCAAACTTCATCAAGTTATAGATGCCACCCGCCTCAACTTCCTCCCATTTACCGCGTCTTAGGCGTGGAGGTAATAAGAAAATGCCATAACGAGTTCGAATCAAACGAGAAACCGTGTGGCCGACTGCTTCAAACATACGGCGCACTTCGCGGTTGCGTCCTTCAGTCAGAGCAACGTGGTACCAACGATTTGCACCGTCACCACCGCCCATAGCTAGACGTAAGAATTTAGCCTGACCATCATCTAACTGAATACCGGTTTTCAGTTGAGAAGTATTTTCTTGGCTTAACTCACCCAAAATACGAACAGCATATTCACGCTCTACTCCGTAGCGTGGATGCATTAAGCGATTTGCCAATTCACCTGAAGTGGTAAACAGTAATAGACCTTCCGTATTGAAGTCCAAGCGACCGACTGCAATCCAACGCCCTTGACGTGGCTTGGGGAGACGATCAAAAACAGTTGGCCGCCCCTCTGGATCAGATTGACTCACAATCTCCCCTGATGGCTTGTGATACAAAATGACGCGCGGTGGCTTAGTTTGTATCTTGCGATGTACTGGCTTACCATTGATGCGCACTTGATCTGTAGGTCCGATCCGCTGGCCAATGTGGGCAGGCAATCCATTAACAGATACACGACCCTGGATGATTAAATCCTCCATATCGCGGCGAGAGCCCATGCCTACATCTGCTAATACTTTGTGTAATTTGACGGTGTCTTCATCGTCTGCTTCATCATCCAATCCATCGAGATCAGACCAAACCTCATCACGCAAACTGAGAGGCAATTCATCTACGTTTGCAAATTGCAAACTACTCATCTCTTCTTCAGTAGGTATATCTGAATCTTCGTCTTCACGAGATCCTTGTGCACGTTGTGCGCGACGCTCTGCGCCTGTTGCATGAGAAATCGCTTGCTCATCGAGGCCTTCTGAACTTTTTACCTCCAAAGCTTCAGGTGCATCTAAGGCGGCATCAAACTCACCAGACACTACTGATGCAAACAAGGCTTCAATATCAGCAGGGTTAGGCGCTAACTTCGCAGATTGATTACCGCCGCCTTCTCTTGGCCCATTGGATGAGTCACCTTCGCGGCGCGGCTTATCTTTATTGAAGGGGCGCTTCTTATTAAAGGGATGCTTGCCAGTGCCTGGACGGCGTGGACGACGTTCGCCACGGTCGTTACCAGTACGGCCCTCAACCTTAGCGCCGCCCTCTGAGGATGGCGTGCTATCAGTATTTGTAGGGGCTGCCGATGAATTTACTACCGGAGATGAATCGTTTTCGTTTGAGCTTGTCATTAATAATTATTTTGCTTCGTCTGACTTTTCATCAGACTCTGGAGTAACTTCTTCTACTGCTTCGCTTGCTTCATCAGTGATTTCCACTGAGATGGTTTCTGTAACTTCTATTGTTAATTCTTCTGTCACTACTTCGGTCACTTCACCCTCATTGATGACAACTGTTTCGACTGTTGCATCAGGATCAAATTCCATCACTGCCTGACCTAATTGTTCTGCGGCTGCCATTGGTGCTGCATCTTCCAAAATCGGCAGACTTTGCAAATTGGTCAAACTCAAGTCATCTAAAAATTGCTTTGTAGTTGCATATAAACCAGGACGACCGATCGTTTCTTTGTGACCAATCACTTCAACCCAACCGCGATCTTCTAGTTGCTTCATCACATTACTACTGACAGCCACACCACGAATTTCTTCAATCTCTCCACGGGTCACTGGCTGACGATACGCAATGATTGCCAAGGTTTCCATCACAGCACGTGAATATTTTGGCGGTTTTTCTGGTGTTAAGCGATCCAAATACTCGCGCATGGATAAACGACTTTGGAAACGCCAGCCGGTTGCAATATGAACCAACTCCATCCCCTTGTCATCCCAAGCGCGTTGAATTTCTACCAGCGCCTCATCAATATCAGCTGTCGAAATGTCTTCAATAAATAAGCGTGACAGATCAGCAACTGTGATTGGCTCCTGCGCGCACAGGAGGGCTGTTTCAATTACGCGCTTGTTGTGATCATCCATAAAAGTCGGGCTACCAGGAATAATCCTGATGAAGCTTTAAAAAATGTATTTCAGTAATGGGTTTTGGGTGTTCTTTGGCTACTACGGACCACTTATCTCAAAAAGCTTATTAGAAGATATGCCCGCACTTAAACGAAGTCCTTTTCGTTCACCGTGTGCTCATTATAAGGTAGGCTGAATACAATAGCCAAATGCGTCAATTTACAGATAAGCCCCCTGCTACTCCAGTCACCTCCCAGGTAAAACGTCGCTCCTTAGGGCTTGGCATTGGTTTGGGCGCCTTCATTGGAGCAGGTGGTTTGAGCTCTTGTAGCCTTTTTAGTACCCGTAAACCGGTTATTGGTCTGGCATTAGGGGCTGGGGCGGCACGTGGCTTTGCCCATGTGGGCGTGATTAAAGCTTTGGAATCTGCTGGAATCAGACCCGATATCGTAGTTGGCAGCAGTGCTGGCAGCGTCATAGCAGCCCTCCTTGCTTCTGGCGCAACCGGAAATGAACTCAATCGCCTTGCCCTCAATTTGGATGAAGCTACGATTGCCGATTGGGGACTTCCTTTTGCCGGTCGCTTTGGCGGTCTTATTAAAGGCGATGCATTACAAAATATGGTGAACCGCGAAGTTCAAAATAAATCTATTGAACAAATGCGGATCCCCTTAGGTATCGTTGCCACCGACCTTCAATCCGGAAAAGGAATCTTGTTTCGATCTGGTAATACCGGTCTTGCAGTCCGTGCATCTTGCAGTGTTCCTGGTGTATTTCAGCCAGCTGTGATCAGCGGTAAAGAATATGTGGATGGTGGTCTTGTTGCTCCAGTGCCTGTTAGTTATGCGAGACAGATGGGGGCAACGCTGGTGATTGCCGTCAATATTTCTTCTGAACCTGTTCATCAAGATGCCAGCGGTACCTTAGGGGTACTTCAGCAAACAATCTCCATCATGCAGCGAAGCATTAATCAGTACGAACTCAAAAGTGCTGATGTCATCATTCAACCCCATCTTTTGCAAATGGGTGGCAGTGATTTCCGATCCAGAAATGCAGCCATCCTAGCTGGAGAGGTAGCAGCACAAGAGCAAATAGCTTTAATTAAAGAGAAGCTCAAGGCCTGAGCAGCAAGGCTGATACCTATTGGCTTAGAGGCTGCGTGACTTACGCTTGAGGTTTTTTACTTCATTGAGAAGCTCTTGACGTTCAGCATCATTTAGATTGTCACTACCATCCAAACGACGTGCGCCATCAAAGCGCTTATCCCAATACAAACTTCCCAGATCGTCTACACGAACGCTGGTTCCCTTAGAGGGAGAATGTATAAATTTGTTGTCGCCAACATAAATTCCAACGTGCGAAAAAGTCAGGCGCATCGTATTGAAGAAAACTAAATCACCAGGCTGCAGCTCATCACGATTAATTGGTTTACCCACCCTACTCATCTGAGTAGATTTACGTGGCAATAAAAATCCGAGCTTATCTTTAAATACATAGCCAACAAAGCTGCTACCATCCAAACCGGACTGAGGTAACTCAGCATCCCAGCGATAGCGCACTCCAATCACTTCCATTGCCCGATTAATCAACTCATCCGATTTTCCAGAAACGGTATCGACCAAGCGATCAGAAACTCTAGAGATGTACGATTTACCAGCTTGAAACATGCTCTCTTTTGGAGTGACTAATTCTGGAGCTGACTCTGCCACCGTATCGGCAGCTTGCGCATTCACTGCAAACGCTAAACACAAAGCGCAGCCCAAGCGCAGGAGGAAGCCTCGCTTTGGCAGGGGTGTGTTTTTCAACGACATTTACTCAGTTTAACAAACAATGAGTGATTAACCAACTTTAGACATTAAGCCCAAAGCATTGTTTATATTGATATTTTTTCATTTAAATAGCACGCTTGCACCAAATTAGCACATTCGGAAGAGAATTTGAGGGGTGTTAAACCAACTGAGCAGCTGCAAAAAGCGCTTGGGTGTAGACCTGCTTTGGATGCCGAATCAAGCTTTCGGTGTCGCCAAACTCAATTACTCTCCCCTCTTTTAAAACCATGACTTCATGCGACATGGCGCGAATGACCGCTAGATCATGACTAATCATGAGATATGCCAAGTTATATTTCTTCTGCAATTCAGTTAGCAAAGCCAGCACCTGCTTCTGAATGGATACATCCAATGCTGAAGTGGGCTCATCCAAAACCAAAATTTGTGGGCGCAGAATTAAGGCTCTGGCAATCGCAATCCGTTGTCGCTGACCTCCTGAAAACTCATGGGGGTAACGCGTTAAGGCTGATCGCTCAATACCAACCTCACGCAACATATCGATCACCCGGGTCTCACGTTCAGCGCTCGACAGTTTAGGAAAATGAATATCTAAACCTTCGGAAACAATCTGCATCACATTCATACGCGGAGAAAGAGAACCAAAAGGATCTTGAAAGATCACTTGCAAACTAGAGCGCATTGCGCGTCGCTCCACTGGCTTAAGGGCTTGCCAATCATTGCCGAGTACATCAACCGTTCCACTCACTTGTGCCGCTGAATCACCAAGTAGTCCTAAAACCGCCATACCTAATGTAGTTTTACCTGAGCCTGACTCTCCAATCACGCCGATCGTCTGACCTTGCTTTAATGAAAAACTCACCTTGCGCAACACTTTGTTTGGTGGAGATTTTTTGAACCAGGAACTAGACTGGTTGCTGGGATAAGCTACTGACAAGTCTTCGGTATTCAGTAGCACTGGCGCCAAAGGCATCACAGGCGCCAAATCTCTTACCGGCTCACTATTAACCAAGGCGCGGGTGTAAGCATCGCTTGGATGATCAAAGACTTGCTTGGTGGACCCTGTTTCCATGAGATTGCCTTGATTGAGAACGGCAACGCGTTGGGCAAAATGCTTTACAAGATTAAGGTCATGGGTAATGAGCAAGATCCCCATACCGCCATCATCTTTGGATTCTTCTTGAAGCTCAATCAGCAACTCCAAGATTTGTAGCCTAAGGCTGACGTCTAGGGCTGTAGTAGGTTCATCTGCAATTAAGAGACGCGGCTTACAGGCAAGCGCCATGGCAATCATGGCCCGCTGTCTTTGACCGCCAGAAAGTTGGTGCGGATAAGAATGTAAACGCCGATCTGGCTCAGGGATGCCTGTCTTTTTTAACAAATCAATTGCTGCATCAACGCAATCCGATTTAGAAATCAGTGGCTGATAAATCTGTACTGCTTCAATAATTTGATTGCCTACGGTGAACAAAGGATTTAGGGCCGTCATTGGCTCTTGAAAAACCATCGCAATCTCACGGCCACGAATCTGGCGAATATCCTGCATCGGCAATGACAATAAATCGACTGGCACCTGATTGCCCTGCTGATTCCACCAAATACGACCTGTTACTTTGGCACCTTCGGGCTCCAACCTCAAGGGCGCCAATGCAGTCAGCGTCTTACCAGAGCCTGATTCCCCAACCAAAGCAACCCGCTCACCAATACCGATTTCTAAATCGAGATTTTTAACGGCAAACTTTTCACGACGTCCCGACCCAAACGAAATACTGAGATCTTCGTATTTCAATAAAGCGTTATTGCTAGGAGTCTTGCTCATGAGCGCCCTCCACTCATTAAGCCAGCCTTGCGAGAATCAAAGGCATTACGTAATGCCTCACCCATGAAGGTTAAGAGCAACAAGGTAGTAACGAGCACGACAAAGGTTGATAAAGAGATCCACCATGCATCTAAATTACTTTTACCTTGAGAAAGGAGCTCGCCCAAACTGGGTGTGCCTGGTGGAACACCAAGCCCTAAAAAATCTAAGCTGGTTAAGGACAAAATGGCTGCACTCATGCGAAACGGTAAAAAGGTGATCACCGGCGTCAAACTATTGGGAAGAATATGACGCCACATAATTTGTAAGTTGGTTAAACCTAAAGCGCGTGCAGCGCGCACATACTCCAGTGCTCGGTTACGGAAAAATTCAGCCCGCACATAGTCTGAGAGTCCCATCCAACCAAATGCAGCCAATAAAATAATCAGCAGCCAAATGCTGGGATTGAAAATAGAGGCAAAAATAATCAGTAGGTAAAGCTCTGGCATCGCTGACCAAATTTCAATGATTCGCTGGGAGATCAAATCAAACTTGCCACCAAAAAAACCCATTAGGGCACCAGTCAAGATGCCAACACTCACACCCACGATCGTTAAAGCTAGACCAAACAAAATAGACAAACGAAATCCGTAAATTAAGCGAGCCAATACATCGCGCCCTCGATCATCAGTTCCCAACCAGTTATCCCAAGATGGTGCTGCTGGATTGGGTGATTTAGAAAAGTAATTTAGGGTTTCATAGCTATACGGGATGGGCGGGTAAATTGCCCAATTGCCATTCGTAGTGATATTGCGTCGAATATCAGGATCTAAAAAATCGGTCGGTGTAGCAAAGTCCCCACCAAATACTGTCTCGGGCTGACTTTTAATAATCGGAAAATAAAAATTACCTTGATAACGAACCAATAGCGGTTTGTCGTTCGCAATGAACTCTGCGCATAAGGAAATGCCAAATAGAATCAAAAAGATCCATAGGCTCGCATAACCCATGCGACTATTTTTAAAGCGCTGCCAACGGTTCATGAACCCCCTCCGGCACCGAATTGAATTCGAGGGTCAACGTAGACATAACAAAGATCAGAGATCAGCTTCGTAAACAAGCCAATTAAGGTAAAGAGATAAAGCGTCCCAAATACAACGGGGTAATCCCTGCGCATTACGGACTCATAAGAAAGCAGCCCTAAGCCATCTAAAGAAAACAGGGTTTCAATCAACAATGAGCCTGTAAAAAAGGCGCCGATAAAGGCTGCAGGAAATCCAGTAACCAAAGGCAGTAGAGCATTGCGGAATACATGCTTCCATAGCACTTGTTTTTCCGTTAACCCTTTGGCTCTCGCCGTCAACACATATTGTTTACGAATTTCTTCTAAGAAAGAATTTTTCGTCAACATAGTAACAACTGCAAAACTGCCTAAGACTGAAGCAGTAATCGGCAATACCAAATGCCAGAGATAGTCCATTACCTTGCCCATCAGGCTCAGCTCACTCCAATTGTCAGAAGTCAGACCTCGCAAGGGAAATATTTGCAAGAAACTACCGCCGCCAAAAATCACCAACAGCAGGACACCAAGAACAAAGCCTGGTATCGCATATCCCACCAAAATCATAGTGCTTGTCACTGCATCAAAACGAGACCCATCTCTCACTGCCTTAGCAATGCCCAGAGGTATCGATACCAAATACGTTAAGAAGAAAGTCCAAAGACCAATACTGATCGACACCGGGAGTTTAGAGACCACCAACTGCCAAACACTTTGATGCTGGTAATAGCTTTGCCCTAAATCAAATTGAGCAAAGCGCTTCAGCATCATGAAATAACGTTCTAATGGCGGCTTATCAAATCCATATAAAGCCTTCACCTCTGCCAGTCGCTCTGCATCAATACCTTGACGCCCACGATAATTGCTACCTCCCCCTGAGGATTCAGCCCCACTAACCCCGGCATCACCCTTCCCCTTGAGCTCCAACATCATCTGCTCAACTGGTCCTCCAGGAACAAACTGCACAACTGCAAAGGTAAGCGTTAGCACCCCTAATAAAGTAGGAATCATGAGAAGCACGCGCTTGAGAATGTAAGACCACATTTGACCTTGCATTATTGGGCATTCCCTTTCCACCAGTTCATCAAAATCCACATTTCTGCGCTGTAATACAAAGGCGGCGTTGGATATTGCATTTCTTTGCGATAGGCAATCCGATGAGTTGGGTTGTACCACTGAGGAATCACTAAATAACTATTCCACAGAACGCGATCAAGCGCTCTAGTAGCCGCGCTCAATTGTTCGCGGGTTTCTGCTTTTGTGATGGCATCCACTAATGCATCAACAACTGGCGATTGAATGCCAATCACGTTATCTGAACCCTTTTCTTTAGCAGCCTGACTACCAAAGCGATCCCATAACTCATTACCTGGACTTTGCGAATCTGGAAAACGGATTGTGGTCATATCAAAATCATATTCATCCATGCGCTTTTGGTGCAAAGCAAAGTCGCTCGTACGAATATCAACTTGAATACCGAGTTTTTCTAAATTACGCACATAAGCCGATATCACCCTCAAGAAGAATGGGCCATCTTCAACCATCTCAAATCGGAATGGCTCACCTTTTTCATTTCTCAATGCGCCGTCACGATATTGCCAGCCGGCATGCATCAACAACTCTCTCGCCTTGCGTAAGTTTTGACGTAAGCTTGAAGGTGCCACTGTTGTAGGCGCTGGCGGCATCGGCCCAAAGACTGCATCAGGCACCCATTGCGGATACTTTTCTTTAAGCGGTCTGAGCAATTTCAATTCTGCATCAGTAGGCTTGCGCGGACCATCGAAATTAGCACTCAAATCGCTATTAGTGAAATAGCTATTAATGCGACTGTATTGATCAAAGAAGAGTTGACGATTTAGCCATTCAAAGTCCAAGGCATAACCCAAAGCTTGACGGACTCTAGAGTCTTGAAACAGGGGCCGGCGTAAATTCATGGCAAAGCCCTGCATTCCAGCGCCATTATGATTTAGAAATGCTTTTTTAATAAGGGTACCGTCATTAAAGCGCGGTCCAACATAACTCTTGGCCCAATTCTTTGCGCGGTATTCCACTAAGGCGTCAAACTCGCCTGCCTTGAATGCTTCTAGACGAACAGTGTCATCACTGTAGAGTTTGTATAGGATGCGATCAAAATTAAAAAATCCTACGCGTACATTTAAAGTTTTGCCGCCCCGATCTGCCCAGTAATTCGGGTTGCGCTTAAAGACTATGGTCTTACCTGCTTTATAAGACTCAATCAAATATGGGCCACTAGCAATGGGATGCTCAAAACTCAATTTATCAAATGAGGTAAATGTTCCATCTACTTTCTTTCCCCAATTACGAGAAAAAACTGGCAAGGTTCCCACCATGACTGGTAATTCGGGATTGCGATTTTTAAAGTCGTAACGAATGACGCGCTCTGAAACTACTACCGCTTGCTTGACATCAGCATAGACCGTACGAAATTGCGGATTTGCAAGTGTGCTCATCAAAGTATCGAAACTGTATTTGACATCACTCGCCAGGATGGGGCTACCATCAGAAAAAGTAGCTTCAGGACGAATACGAAAGGTCACCGACATCTTGTCAGGTGCAACTGCAATATCTTCCGCAATCAAACCATAGGCACTAGAAACCTCATCGGCACTACCAACAGCCAATGATTCGAACATCAGCTGGGCCACTCCAGGTGCATTTACCCCGCGCAATGTGAATGGGTTGAACTTATCAAAACTGGTCCGCCTATCCGGATTGGGTAAAACTAAAGTGCCGCCCCTTGGCGCATTGGGATTAACGTAATCAAAGTGACTGAAGCCATCCGCGTACTTTGGCTTGCCGTACTGCGCTATGCCTTGAGAAGCCTGTGCTGCCTTCACCCCCACCACGACAAGTAGGGCCAGAAGGCAGAAATGGGCAATTTGGCGAATGAGTCTTGGGCTAGGCATATATGCAACAATTGTAGTTAGCAAATCATATTTGAAGCAAAGGACATCACATGGGCTTTCTCTCCGGCAAAAAAATTCTCATTACCGGCCTCCTCTCCAACCGCTCGATTGCCTATGGCATTGCCAAGGCCTGTCATCGCGAGGGCGCCGAATTGGCCTTCACCTATGTAGGTGAACGCTTTAAGGACCGAATTGTGGATTTTGCAAAAGAATTCAATACGGAACTCATTTTTGACTGTGATGTAGGGAGCGATGAGCAAATTTCTGCCCTATTTAAGGATCTGGCAAAAACCTGGCCCCAGTTTGACGGTTTTGTGCATGCGATTGGTTTTGCCCCACGTGAGGCGATTGCTGGTGACTTCCTGGACGGCTTATCAAGAGAAGGTTTCAAAATTGCCCACGATATTTCAGCTTATAGCTTCCCTGCGATGGCTAAAGAAGCGCTACCAATGTTGCGCGATAAATCGGCATTACTGACCTTGACTTACTTAGGTTCACTTCGCAACGTTCCAAACTACAACACAATGGGATTGGCTAAAGCTTCTTTAGAAGCTTCTGTGCGTTACCTTGCTGGCTCTGTTGGTCCAAAAGGAATTCGCGTGAACGGCATTTCAGCTGGTCCTATTAAAACGCTAGCTGCCTCAGGCATCAAAGGCTTTGGGAAAATTTTGGAAGCTGTTGAACAAACTGCACCACTACGTCGCAATGTCACTATTGATGATGTAGGTAACACTGCTGCATTCCTGTTATCAGATTTAGCTAATGGCATCACAGCTGAAATCATTTATGTGGATAACGGATTTAGTCAAGTCGTTGGTGGAATGGACGAAGCTTGAGTGTTTCATTAGGTGAGGCTGTAAAGTTTTGGGCCAAGCTCGGCTTTATCAGCTTTGGTGGCCCTGTAGGACAGATTGCAGTTCTCCATCAAGAGTTAGTTGAAAAGCGTCGCTGGATTTCTGAGCGGCGCTTTTTACATGCACTGAACTACTGCATGCTCCTTCCGGGACCAGAGGCTCAGCAACTGGTGACCTATATCGGCTGGCTCATGCACCGCAGCTGGGGCGGGATCCTAGCGGGAACACTTTTTGTTTTACCTTCTCTAGTGATTTTAATTGCTCTATCCTGGATCTACCTAAGCTTTGGACAGGTTCCCTGGATTGCGGCCATCTTCTTTGGCATCAAACCAGCAGTAGTAGCTATCGTGATACACGCAGCAATTCGCATTGGCAAGCGGACACTCCATAATCAAGTACTTAAATGGATAGCGCTTGTTTCCTTTCTAGCGATTTTCATTTTGAACTTATCTTTTCCGATCATCGTCCTCATTACTGCTGCTATTGGATTTTGGGGTGGCAAGCGTTACCCAGAATATTTTCAACAGACTGGCGGCCATGGAAATACCAATAACAAGCATTATGGCAAGGCCATCATTGATGATCACACTCCCACCCCTGCTCATGCACTATTTAGTATGCAGAGAACATTGCGACATAGTGCCATTGCATTGAGTTGCTGGCTCTTACCTATGGGCGCGCTTCTAGCGATCTTTGGCTGGAAGACACTGTATCCACAACTGGCTTGGTTCTTTACCAAAGCAGCACTTCTGACTTTTGGTGGAGCCTATGCAGTCTTACCTTATGTTTATCAGGGGGCAGTTGACCATTTTCACTGGCTCAGTGCCAATCAAATGATTGATGGTCTTGCTCTTGGCGAAACTACGCCCGGCCCGCTCATCATGGTGGTTGCCTTTGTAGGATATCTCGCGGGATATATTCAAAACCTCATTGGTAGCAGTAATCCATTTTGGTTTGGTGCACTTGGCGCTTGTGTTGCCACTTGGTTTACTTTTTTACCCTCCTTCTTTTTTATTTTGGTTGGAGGTCCTTTGATTGAATCAACCTACGGCAAGTTGAGCTTTACCGCACCACTTACCGCCATTACGTCAGCTGTAGTTGGCGTCATTGCCAATTTAGGTCTATTTTTTGCCTATCACGTGTTTTTACCCCGAGGTATTGGAGGGTCGATCTCCTGGATATCGATTGTGATTTGTATATTTGCAGGCTTGGCCTTAATGAAGTATCAAAAAGGGGTAGTGACGGTCATTGCAGGCTCTGCGCTAGCGGGCTTATTGAGCTACTTGGCGGCAATGTTGCTGGCATAAGTATTTCCTTAAGATTGGCATAATGGTACTTATGCGAATCGAACCTCAAACCATTACCCATCTTCAAGAGTGGCTCGGAAAATCCGAGACTCTTTCTGACACAGTTACTGCGGCTCCTTTACGAGCGCTTTCAGCAACCTTAGATCGTGAAGACCCCGCTCCCGACAAAGGGACTTTTTTGCCTGAGCTGTGGCATTGGCTCTATTTTTTACCCCATGCGCGTGAGTCAGAAATTGGGCCTGATGGTCATCCTAAGCGCGGTGGATTTTTACCGCCAGTTCCTCTACCACGACGGATGTGG
>JACCDO010843025.1_pt1 | contig 12256 bp, 16 predicted proteins | sample 7446101 | NCBI WGS metagenome assembly JACCDO01 (sample SAMN15323440, study PRJNA562643) | freshwater metagenome | isolation source: river surface water | place: USA:Blue River Watershed | collected 2017-08-16 | reverse complement strand
TGCTTGGAGAAGTAGACGCTGAGTTGCTTGGAGAAGTTGAAGCAGTGTTGCTTGGAGAAGTTGACGCTGAGTTGCTTGGAGAAGTTGAAGCAGAGTTGCTTGGAGAAGTAGACGCTGAGTTGCTTGGAGAAGTAGACGCTGAGTTGCTTGGAGAAGTTGAAGCTGAGTTGCTTGGAGAAGTTGAAGCAGAGTTGCTTGGAGAAGTTGAAGCAGAGTTGCTTGGAGAAGCAGAACTACTACTTGTCAAACTAGCACTCGGTGTGACCGTCCTTGATTGGCTTCCACTTGTGGAAGGTGAACTTGTCGCAGTCGACGACTGACTTCCACTTGTGGAAGATGAAGCAGAAGGGCTTTGACTAGTAGAAGTTGTTACAGATGGTGTAATTGTCGGGGATGAGGTCTGACTAGTAGAATGGGTTACAGAAGCTGAAGTTGACGACGTAACAGATGGGCTACGCGACGGATCTTGATCCCAGAAGCCGACGGATTCAGATTCCGAAATAGTCGGTGTGGAGCTCTCTGTTATACTACTTGTCGGTGTTACTGTGCGGGTTTTAGTGCGGGTTGGAGTAATTGATCGGCTTGGGCTTGGTGACTTCGGTGGAGTGAAGTTTGGAGTGAGTGTAATAGAGGAAGAGGGCGTTGGTGTAATTGTTTGCGTATGCGTAACAGAAGTGGTTTTAGTTGAGGTTCTAGAAGGCGTTCTTGTACTTGTTTGTGTGGGTGATGGTGACTTTGAGGGAGTTGGCCCAGGGCTGGCCGGATCAATATCAATACGCACAACAATGCCGTTACCAATTATTGAAAAATCAGTTGTCCATGTAATTAACATTTCCTCTTGTGTGGCATAAATCTCATTTTGTGAAGGTACTGAATTACCGGTTGTTGAAGATAAAAGCGGTGCTGCTGTGGTTGGACCATTGTATGCGCGCCAGAAATCACAGCAAGGCTCAGCATCAACTTGTAGGATGGTCATCTTAGGAACCATTCCTTTTGGTGCGATCACATGATACTGGCAGTTCATATTATCCACATACTGAGAGGAAGCAGGATTAGATCGTAATATAACGCGGCTTGTAATTGTCAGACCAGGTTGATTCATACAATTATATTCTGGCGCCTCGCCATAAATTGGTGTATTAGTTGGAGTTACAGAACTCGTAGGTGTATTAGTAGAAGTGATGGATGAACTTACAGAAAATCCAGGACTAACACTGGATGATTCCGATTGTGAACTAGAAGGACTCGCTGAGGTTGAAGTTGTACTTGATGGTGTCACAGATATTGACATACTCACGCTGCGACTTGGACTTATAGAAGATGTTAAAGATGGTGTTCGTGTACTTGACGGCGAAGAGCTTGCTGAATGGCTCGGGGATGTTGAGGATGATGGGCTATTTGTTAGTGATGACGAGAGTGACGGACTTGTAGAGGGTGATATTGTTTCTGAAGGCGTCACAGAAGAAGATAAACTCTTTGAAGGAGTAATTGAAGGAGTAATGCTTTCTGAAGGTGTAACTGACGCGGAGAAACTCTTGGAAGGTGTAATGGAAGGTGAAACACTTTCAGAAGAAGTAACTGAGGGTGTTACACTCTCAGATGGAGTTACTGATGACGAAAAACTCTTTGACGGCGTTATAGATGAGGATACTGACACAGATGGTGATACACTTGAAGTGAGTGATGACGATGCTGTTATAGAGGGTGTTACAGAAGGACTTGTAGATGTTGATTGTGTCGGTGATGGTGAAGATGTAGTGGATGGTGTCGGAGAGGATGATGGAGGGATCATTGAGCAGCAAGAAACATATTGTAAGGCCGCACAGGCGACATCGTCAAGTGTTCGAGAGGTTGCTTTGACGATAACGCAGTTTTCACCGAAGTAGTTATTTGGCTGATTGGGTTGCCAGAGTGTTTGGCCAGCCTCGCTGAAAATATACGCAGTGTCTGCGCTGTCGTACCATTCCCATCCGGTTGTTCTCGCTGCGACTGAGCCGGCAGTCCTTGTACGTGTGACAGATTCTTGATTGTTATCATTGAGACCAATCCAGAATGCCTGACTAGTAGGGATTTGATCACCGCATCCTTGCGTGACGAGGCTGGCTTCGGCCGATGTGGTGAAAGAGGCCATTGTTGCGTTATAGCCGAGGTCGGCGCAGGCTGTTGGGGCGTCAATCCAATTGCTTTCTGTAGTGATCGGTGCGAAGCATAACGGTGAACCTTCGGTGGTCTGCCAACCATCTGGGCAGGATGTCTGCTGCCCCCTAGTCAGCGGAATAAGGGCGGCGGCAAAGAAGAGAAATCGCTGCATCTAAACGCAGTTGCGGGGGAAAAATTTGAAAAAACACCGCGTGGCTGGTGGGGGGTGTGCCGCCGCCGCGAAAATGCTATTCCGCTTCGAGAATTTGTCTATCAAGCCTGGGGCCCGCGACTCCTGGAATGTGGAGCGCGGAACAATTAGGGAGATGTGGGAGAGCTTCCTAGAGCGCTACAAGACGCCCGAGGAGGTCGAGAAGTTCCGTACCTCTGAGCATCTCCTACGATTCAGTACTCGTCATTCGGGTCAGCCAGGGCGTCAGTTCCTTGGCTGGGATGATACACCGGCCGCCGAGTGTGACTTTCTGTGGGCACGATATGATCTGTCGCGTGCAAAGTGGGCCGAGGATGACTTTAAAGCAGAGCAAGACAAGCAGAACATTGTAAAGGAGATGGAGAAGACAAAGCTGGATTAAGGTGTGCGGTCTTGAGCAATCTAAAAAAGAACAACCATGAGTAATGTTGGAGCGGGCATTACCATGGGTACAAAATCTTATGACAACGATACCACCGTGGTAATTAGACTAGTAGAAAAGTGGGTATTTGGCTGGTTCTATTTGGCTTTTACGACAGTGTCGTGGATCTTCGGTGGTGGTCTATGGAACTGGATTTTGAGTAATTTTATATTTTTAATTGGTGCGTATTATGTTGGTAGTATATTATTTGATTTCATTTCACATTATATTGTTGAAAAAGTGGAACTCAATGAATTAACACGCAACCCTGCTATTAAAGATTTAATGATGCGTGCTCAGTATCCGCCGTATTCACGTGCATTATATGACAAGTACAAAGGTTGGGAGGTTTGCCAAGTTATAGTTGGACGCCATCCGATTCTGAATTTCTTCAAACGATGTTTGAATTTCTTCAGCAACGGGCGCTGGGACGAAGTTGCGCAAGAGCTCTTCAAATCCGAAGTCAACCACGTCCTTCTTCTACTTGTCCTGCGATCACCACGTGGTGATATTAAAATGGTGAGACTTCATAAAACAGAGGTTGTGGCAATTTCCGATGAATTCACTCTTTGGTCATCAACAACTATGAAAAATGTGCCGCATGTTCGCGGAGCAGGGTTGACTCTGGAGAAACTGTTGGATGTTGGTAATAAAAACTCTTTTTTAAATTTCAAGGTTCTAGATAATAATTGCCAGCGATTTACTGAGTATATTCTTGAGAAAAATGGCTTGCTTACAGATGAACTCCGCGAGTTCATTGTTCAAGATCTGACACGTATGGAAAATAGAATACCAATGTATATCACCCCAGTTAGTGAGTTTTTCATATTTTTATCCCGACTAGTGATTTATATCTTATACTTGAAGTAAGAGAATGCTTTCTTCGGGCGCGGCAGCAGGAGGAGTATTGTATGCGGAGACAGTACTGTCGCTATATCCGCAGCTTGTAAAAATCGTACGGGCCCCGCTTGAGTCACAGGTCGCTGTGCGTTGCGTGGTTTACGCAGTGCTTGCGCTGGTCATCGGAGGCATCGGCTCTCTGATGAAGGCAGTTACAGGCGTTGGTGGTGCGGCCACATTCTTTGGCCTGGGTTTGGTCAACCTCCTACATGTCTGGACTTCATATTACGCATTTCAGAAGCTGCCCTCCGGTGTTGCGTTGACCTTATTCTACACGTATCCTATTCTGAATATCATTGGTGCTTGGTTATTCTTCGGTCAGAGTGTTGGCTTGAAGGCGATCCCTTTCTTTTTGCTGGCGATGGTCGGTGTATGGATGGTCGCGACAGCTTCTGGTAAAATGAAAACGGCAGCTTCTGATGACACCGCCGGCAAAGAAGGATATGAGGACAAAAAAGAGTTTGACTTCAGAGGTATTCTGGCGGCGTTTGGTGCGGCGGCTACGGAGACGGCGATCTATTTGACGCTGTATGGTCTACGCGCTGAAAAAGGCGCAAGTATGTTCACAAGTATACATCGCGTCTATACCTCTTCTGCTTTACTCCTGTTGCCATTCTTGGGTTCTCTTATCAAGATCCCTGACATGAAGGACTTGAGTGTTATGGGGCTGTGGAACTCGTTGCTTGGGTTCACGGGGTACGGGGCACGCTTTGCGGCGATCCCCGCAGTGTCGCCTGTGATTTACTCTGCTTTGTCGCTCTTCGGTATCTTCGCATCGTATATTTGGGGTTTTTTGTTTGGCCGTGAGACAATTACTGGGAAGGGACTTGTAGGGAGTGGATTGGTTGGTTTGTCCGTTTTCCTTATGCGTCAGTTTGGAGGGTTTAGTGTCGAGGTGTAACACCTCGTCAAATAAACCCAGAACCTTAGATGCCTGGCATGCTGTCAGGCATATCGGGGGATTTTCTGTTGAAGTCTAGCCAAAGCGAGCCAGGCGTGCTTTGCGCATGCGCTCTTTTTCATCTTCTGTTGGGATAATGACTTCTTTCTTTGGTGCTGACATGTAGGCTGGTGGTGTGTAATCGCCAATCATTGGGCAGATGGGTTCTGGGGCTTCCACAACGGGAGCAACTGGCTGTGGCGCCGCTTCGGGCGCGGGAAGCATCTCCTCCTCTTCCTCAACGCGGAGGATTTCGAGTTCAGTATCGCCGTTCTGAATGCGTCCCATGCCTAGTGCTGTCTGCGGATGAAGCCGTTCAACGAAGACAGGCACAGTGACGCCCATATCAGTCTGAAGATTCAAGGTAACATTCTCCTGGAGAACATAATAGTCTTCGAGGTATATCTGAAGAGCCTCTACTGGGTCTTGGAGAGCCCAGCCATTGTCCAGAATCCGCAGTTCAATCTTATTGATCAGCGGAAGTGGATCTGCTATGAACTCAATACGCACCTGCTCAGGAGCGCCTAGGACTTCCAGCATGTAGGTTGGCATGTAAATCTCATCTTGATTGCCTGTATGCGGGGCCTCAACAGAGGCAATTAGACGGTGCTCTGGGTCCGCGAAAGCGGGTCCTCTTGGCCGTAGCGACGCGCTACTATGAGAGGCCACGCATCGCTCTGGATTATCTTCTGCGAAGATGTGAACAACTAAGAGTGGCTGTTCTGTGTCCTCTTGTTGGTTTGTGAGGTCTTGGTATGTGTGGCGAGGTACGAAGATCTTATTTTCATTTTCATACTTTTCGAGAGGAACTTCCGCAGGATGGTAGCAGAGTGGACGAGGCGTGAAAGTCGCAGGGCGCTGGCGCTGTGGAATGGGTAGCGCCATGTCAGGCTCTGCGAGCGGATTGCGTCTGCGGCGTGGAGGCATTCTTACTTGTCAGGGTCGGTGGCAAGGGCTTTAGGTAGCCTGGGTCACATGGCAAATTTATTTCGGAGTCTAAGCAACAAGAAAACTGACATGTAGAGAATGCCTAACATATGTCAGAACTATGTACGTATTGGTGGACCAGAAGAGGTGCTAGTGGCGCTGGCCGCGCGCGAGTTTCACTGGGCTGCGTGGTTTAAGGAAGTCCCAGAGGAGGCGCAGGTGCGGATGGCAACGGCGAGAGGTGATGATGCGCCGCCGATCCATCTCCAGCGTTGTGCTGAAGGTGGTATAGAGGCATTTTTCATTTCGGCATGGTGCCCTCCACTGGAATTCTACAACCGACTTTTAGAAGAGTTCAAGGACATTCGCATTGAATATGAATATCATGAGTGGCAGATGGCATTTGCCGGCTTTGGTGTGGCTGGACGCGGCATGGAACCAACGCACTATTCCTACGAGTCAGCAGAAGATATTGAATTAATGAAACGGGACCACAAATGGCGTTTGGAGATATCAAATCCGCATTTTGAGGAAGGCGAAGAAACTATCTATTCCACTGATGAAGAAGGTGCCAGTGCGGGCAAGTGAATTTGGTGAAATTCTTACGTGGGGCAGGAGAGATGACAGAGCCGCTCGCCGATCCTGAGTTCGTGCGGCAACCGATGATTACAATGATTGGCAACAAAAGAAAACTCGTTTGCGGGATTTATTCTGTTGTGAAGGATATCTGGCGGGTTCTAGGGGAGAGACCCTTGCGTGTGTTAGATGGCTTCGCAGGCTCCGGTGTTGTGTCACGCATGCTCGCTTCATCGCCAGAAGTTGGGGCGGTCTTTTCGAATGATCTTGAGACCTATTCGCGGCTCTGCGGAGAGTGTTATTTGAAAGTTCCCTCTGAAGCAGAGCAGCGGCGGATTGCAGAGCACATTGCTGAGGCGAATCGGCTTGCGGCTGAGGGGCCATTTGTGGAGGGCGCTGTGAGCCGTTTGTATGCTCCTCGTGTGACATCATCTGTGCAAGAAGGTGAACGGTGCTTCTATACACGGGAAAATGCGCTGGCAATTGATACCATAAGAGACTACGTGGAAAGACACGTAGAGGTTGGGTTGAGATCGTGGGTACTGGCACCACTTCTTGTGAAAGCCTCTATTCATACAAACACAGGTGGTGTCTTCAAGGGATTTTATAAAAAGGACGGTGTGGGACACTTTGGGGGAGAGGGCGAGAATGCACTGGAGAGGATTATGGCGCCTATTCGACTGGAGATGGTTCGGTGGCCTTTGGTGGCGGCAGAGACTTTGGTCTTTCAAGAGGACATAAACTCTCTGCTTGAGAGTGATCGCGTTAGGCAGTTAGATCTGATCTACTTGGATCCACCCTACAACCAACATCCCTACGGGTCCAACTACTTCATGTTGAATGTGATCGCCTCAGGGGTTGAGCCCCGCGACATCTCAGGTGTTTCAGGTATACCGCGAGGATGGAATAAGAGCCGTTACAATAAGGCAGCAGAGGCTTTGGTGGCGATGAAAGATCTGCTTGAGAAGGCTTTGGCGAAGGCAACTTATGTGTTAATATCATATAATAACGAAGGGATTATTGAGCCAGCTGCGTGGGAGAAGCTCCTTGCGGGGTATCGCTGGCGAGTTTATGAACGGCCATATGACACATATAAGGCTTCACGGAATTTGGAGGCTCGGGCACCGAAAGTGGTGGAGAAGATGTACTTGGTCTGTTCACAGGAGAATAATCTGCCTTGACAAGTAGGATGGTGCGACGGTCGCGAAGACAAAGGCGCACTCGGCGAAAACAGAAAGGTGGTGCGCTAATGGATAATTTCTATTTTGAGCACAATGATACCGATGAATATAAAGTATTAGAGTTATTTGAAAAAGACACAAATAACAGGAATTGTATAATAGTATATAGTATTAAAAAAAATAGTATATGTTATATTGACAATCTGGAATGTGAGATAAAATCACAAAAATTTCAACCAATTTCATATTTAATTGTAAGAGAATTAATTAATATTCTTGAAAGCAAGGGTATAAAATATATTTATTTGGCTGTCGCAGCAAGTGGTAAAAGATTTTATAGATTATATGAACTTTACAGATCAATGGGGTTTATATGCGTACCCGATGATTTTAATATTAACACATTTAATGGCTATAATAAAATTAATACAACAGAGAGTTTCTTAAATTCAGAATATGCTTTGCGTGCCAAAAATGAAACAATTACAAATGAACATAGGCGGACCTTACGTGACCTTTATATGATTAATTGTGGTATAATGATTGGTAGTGTTAATCATATTAAGGCAACACTTGATAATAAGATTGGCAAAGCCTAAGTAACTGACAAGTAGGTAGAAATAATGCCATGTCAGCAGGACATCACTGAGAGCACAATCAATACATTAACTCTCAATGAGAATAGTAAAGCTATTATTAAGGAGAGATATCTGGCTGTGCTCGGCAACTACCAGCGCCGCGCCTGCCGCTATGGGCGTTCCTTTCATTCAGCGCGTGTGGTCGTGGCCGTCGGATCATTGCTTGTGCCCGCCTTGTTGAGTATTCAGTATATTCCTGGAACGGGCTCAGCAGGAAGCGGTGCGACCACGGCAAATGCGATTGTCCTATACTGGATCACGTGGGTCATTTCCCTACTTGTCACGGTCGCAAATGGATTAGCAACTCTCATGAAAGTTGACAAGAAGTATTATTTTTTGAATACACTTGTGGAGCAACTGCGATCTGAGGGATGGCAGTATGTGAGCCTGACAGGTAGGTATGCTGGTAGTGCTGTAGCACAGAGAACACATGAATATCAATTTATCTATTTTTGTCACATGATCGAAAAGATCAAAATGCATCAAGTGGAGGAGGAGTATTTCAAGTTAACTGACGAGTATAGTAAGCAAGGTGGTGGCGTGGCGGCGGCGCCGGCGACGGGAGGAGCGGATACATCTATTCGCGCTCTTGCGCGCGGGGCTCTCCAGCCACCGACGCCACAACAACCACTGGAAGCCGTCTTGGCGCGGCTACCGACAGATCTTCGCATTGATATTGAGAATTTACTTGCGGGTGTTCGAGGGGCTACAGGTCCAGCAGGGCAATAATCTCTGCTACAAGCAAGAGGATGCCTCGGGGGCGAAGGAAGACACGAAAGATAAGAAATCGCTGCCAGTGTATTACGGGCTGTACACGCGAGGCACTGCCTGGTGGTGCGATGTGCCGCATTCACCAGAACGACGGATGCCAACGCGTGTCACCGGTGTCAGGATCTGAACCCGCGTTTGCGCCAGGTATGTACAATGATTATAAGATTGTGAAAGACAATTATAATTGTTTTGCGTATGCTTTTGATATCCGTGACAATGTGCGCAAGCGTTGTTCTGGCAAAGAATCGTGCTCTTTGTCATTCCATCAACCTGGTGCGGCATCGGGCTACAAACGATTCCGCGAAATCAAAAAACTCCAGTGCCCGGATTTAGTCGGTCGTTTGAAGGCGGAAATTTCAGACATGAAACCGGCGAAGTTTGACGAGCGCTGCCCTGTCGGCACATCAAAGATTGCGCTGGTAACGGATTCTGACTCAGATTACCACTTTTACCGTCAAGATCGGGGCGGAATGTGGTCTCACAAGCCAGGTGGCGGGGCGGTGACAAATAGAGATGCCGCGGGCAACTTGATTTATGATCCTGCTCTTGCCGACCGAAACTACGCACGGCATAAGAAGGGAAAATTGAATTATGAGAACTTCTGCTCGTATTTCTGCGTACGTCGGTCGCCGGCTACAACGCGGCGCGTTCGACGGAGCTAGCCGCCTTGCGGCGGACAGCAGAGCCATACCGTGCTATGGCGGAGCTAGCTACCTGGCGGCTAAGTCGCCTTGCCTTCGGCCTGGCGCTTCTTTTTCATGCGCTCGAGAGCAAAATCAACATTCTTCTGAAGACGATCCTTCGCATAGGCTGGTCCATTTTGAAGTGCTCTCAAAGCAGCATCGGCAGATCGCTTGTCGTGATTCATCCAATAGGCGATAACAGCAACCTCGTCATCATATTGCCACTTGTACACTTCAGGCTCGGGGAAGAGGAAATTGTCGCGTGGTTCTCTATTCTCAACTACGCAAGCGAGCGCATACGCCTCTTGACTGAACTTATTCATGGTACGTGCGGCATGTAGAGTGTAGTAAGGGGCTTCAAGGCGATCTGAGTCAATCTGGAGGGCTTTCCAACATAGCTGGATCTTCTCTTCGACCGTTGGGGCAAGCTTGATAAGATTTACATATGACATATACTTCTCCTGGAACCATCCTGAGTCAATCTCAATCCGCTTCTTGTAGGCAAGTTTGGCCTCTTCTAAGAGGCCGGCGTCACGGAAACTCTGGGCCATGTAAAAGGCTGCGCGAGGCTCATTCGGCGTCTTTACGAGCTCTTCACGAAGGGCGAGCGCATCACGAACGTACTTCAGAGGATCTGATGAACGCGCACCTTCGCAGCGTGCTGTGTGCCAGACCTGATCAGGCATCATGGCCTGGATCTCCTCGCCTTCGCCCTCAGCGAGAGCGGGATATTCGTGAACAGCCCCTTTGAATGTCCAGCGCTTCTTGTTGGAGAAAACTTGTGTGCGCTGGTGCTTGATATTACCATGATGAATGCGCACGCGGAAAGCATTAATGTTCGGGGCAATAGACTTCCAGAACTGCTCAGGCATTGGCTTGCCTTCGAGCGAATCATCGGCGTCGAGCATCCAGGACCAACCCTTCCCATCGCAGTGCTTGCGGGCTTCTTCGAGCGCAACGCTGCGATTATGCCCGAAATTAACCCAAGGACTATCAATAATCTTGCCCTGGATGCTGTGCTTGTCCATTGTCTCCTTGATCAACTCCTTCGTCTTATCTGTGGAGCCGGTATCGCAGATTACGTAAGTCGTAATGAAAGGCGCGGCGGAGTTCAGTGAACGCTCAATGACGTGTTGCTCATTCTTCACAATCATACACAGACAAATAGGGATGGGTTCATTTGCCTTAGCGATCAGTGATGCGATTGTGTCAATCTTGATGAGAGGCTGAGCTGGTGCTTCAGCAGGTGCTGTTTCAACAGGTGCTTCTGCCACAGGAACAGGGTCAGTCTTCACACGCTCAACCAATACCTTTTTCTTGTTCATTCTGATGGTTGTTCATTATACATCCTTAAACCTTCTTTTCGCTGGTAGTATAGTACCAATGAAAAGCACCCCCAGTAGGGCTCGAACCTACAACCTTTTTCTTAGAAGGAAAACGAACTGTCCATTGTTCTATGGGGGTGTTGAAGCATATGCTTCAATCTAGGTGATAAAAAAACTTTAAACTCTCTTACTGCGGATAAAAAGGTATAAGAAAATACCATAAGCATTTTTGGCAAATAGATCAAGTACATTATACATTATATTCTTTGGTGCGAATGGCAAGAATGCAGCTGCGCCATATAATCCCCAAACGACAAAAGACAAATTAAATACAGTTTTGGCTAAGCTATTGAACTGCGCGTATTCAGTATATAATAAATAAAACATGTAGAAAAATGGAATAAATCCAATTGTTATACCAGCAGTTGTATTTATAAAGCCTCGTTCAGCAATAAATCCAAAAAATAACATCGCGGCATTTGCCAAAACAATTTTAATAATATTTGTTTTTTCTTCTGATACTGATTCTAAAAGTCTTATATTACGATCTGGGTTTTTCAAATACTTGAAAAATAATAAAAAACTAATTAGCATTGTTGGCGTTGTTAATGACCAATCCATGTAACGATGGCTTGTAACATCTTTGTGTAAAGAATTTTTAATAATTAAAGAGACAAGATATATGTAAAAAATAAATTCTATTGTTTGAACAAATAATTCAATTGTAAGGATGTCACGCAAAATTAAATCACTTTCTTTAATATTTAAAAAAAGGCCATCTGTTTCAATTGCACCTGTAATAAACTGTACAGCCAAACTAATATATGCTGATGTGTTCAGAGCGCTCATCTAATTACTTTTTGATTTTACAAAAGCAAAAAGTAAAATGCCTCTTAGCGGAATCGAACCGCCGACCTTATCATTACAAATGACACGCTCTCACCCCTGAGCTAAAAAGGCACTGTGCCCCCTGACGGAATCGCACCGTCGACCTTTTCATGTATCCGCAAGGCTACTAATGAAATGCTCTACTGCTAAGCTAAGGGGGCAAGGGAGGATTAACTCCAACTGACCCGTAGGGATTATTTTCGAGATCTGGACGCACTTTTTGTCTTATTTTATCAAATAAGGCAAATATCTCCACAGCCGGAATCGAACCAGCGACCTTTTGATAACAGTAATTAGGAATATAATTCCTACAGTCAAACACTCTAGCCATCTGAGTTATGCGGAGATGGAGCATACGCTCCAATAGACCCGTAGAGATTATTTTCGGCGGCGGGACGCAGCGCCGCGGCGTTGCTTCAGACGACGGGATTTGTTGCGGCGCCTTTTACCACCTCCCCATTCATTAGAACCCTTCAGTACTGGTTTTGGTACACCCATAACTTCATAAGGATCTTTTCCAATATGTTGAAGTATTCCAAATACACCACTCCAAATTTGCCCTACTTGTCTTATAAGGTGATCCATTGCTTTTATTTTAAATTAGATTTTCTTTTCTGTGTTTTTCTCTTGGATCCAGCCTTTCTTGTTCTCCTTCT
>JACCDO010019086.1_pt1 | contig 12256 bp, 8 predicted proteins | sample 7446101 | NCBI WGS metagenome assembly JACCDO01 (sample SAMN15323440, study PRJNA562643) | freshwater metagenome | isolation source: river surface water | place: USA:Blue River Watershed | collected 2017-08-16 | reverse complement strand
AAGCTGCCGACGAGCTTTGGTGGCCTTCAACACATTGTAGACTGCGGCAGCCTTCGAGATGATGGCCGTTACGCGGTGTTAACGCTCAGTAAGGAAGACAGCTCTGACGGAAGTTGGTCAGTGGTCAATGTGGAGCAATGTTCCCTATAGTTTAGCATCCCGGTCACTCGGCCAAGTGGACATAAGTCCCTAAAGTACTGTTATTGTTGTAAATAGTTTATCTTATTTTTCTGCTGAGGACAATAACTCTTATTTATTTTGGAATGCACAGGTTACACATGTCAAGTTTGGATTGCAACATTGGCGCATGAATACATGTGCATTACATGTTCGGTCGTGTCTCGTGGCATATCTGAATATTTTCAGAACTGAATGAAGGGATATCTTTTCGCAAAAATATATCCACTAAATATAGGAATTTACGATTTTTAATTCAGATAATTGAAAACATACTACTTAGTGTACATAAGAAATAATTGATAGTTCTGTAATATTCGGTAATGTAGTAACATGACTACATTTTAAGAATGGCCCACATCGGCCGTCGTGGTTCGGGGATCCCAGCGACCGTCGGTGGTCTTACCGACAGGTATTGATCAGCGAATGTATTCAGCTCTCTGTTGACACAATGGCTGTTCGTATTGCGCTTCGCAACAGCTCACGCGCCCTGTTGGGCCTTAAGAATGTATGTGCTGCATAGTATGCCTGCATAAAGCTAGTTTTGATGAAAATATGTCCCTAAGAAAGACTTTCGCTTGTGCTGGCAGTAAAACTGTTGGGTGACTTGTGCAACTACATGCGCGGACTTCCCCTTTTGGAATTTGCTCTTGGCACTATCAAATAAGCGAGTCCGTTGGGTGTAGTTGCATCAATTGCATTTCTTGACATTTTCTAATCATATATTCTTTTATTGTTTTCACAATATTCTTTTCTTTTTACTAATTAGGTTGCCCCCATGGTCACCAAGCGTGGCATGGCAGGTGCTGCCGGCTCTGTTGTAGAGCTTACAAGCTTCCTTGAAAAGAAGCTTTCATCTAAATCCGCTGAGTATGCTGCCGTAAGTAACATTTTTCGCTTAATCGCATTTTCTGTTTGAACTCTTTCCTTCATAATATGTGACCATGTCTAACTTATTTTTAAATTCAAATACGATATTATAGTCTGCTGCTTCTTTCGACGAAATTGGTAACGTTATCAGCGTTGGTGACGGTATCGCCCGTGTGTATGGACTTAACAAGGTCCAGGCCGGAGAAATGGTTATCTTTTCTTCCGGTATCCGTGGTATGGCCCTCAACCTTGAGGATTCCAACGTAGGTGTTGTGATTTTCGGTGATGACCGCTCCATCTTGGAGGGTGACGTCGTTAAGCGCACTGGTTCCATCGTGGACGTGCCTGTCGGACCTGAACTTCTCGGCCGTGTCGTCGATGGTCTCGGTGAGCCCATTGATGGCAAGGGTCCCCTCAACGCAAAGCTCCGCTCTCGTTGCGAGGTGAAGGCTCCTGGTATCATGCCTCGATCCAAGGTCAACGAGCCCATGCCCACCGGCATCAAGCCCGTAGATGCGCTCATCCCTATTGGTCGTGGACAGCGTGAGTTGATTATTGGTGATCGTCAGACCGGTAAGACTGCTATCGCCATCGATACTATTATTAACCAGAAGACTAAGTCTGAGGCCGATCGCCTTGTCTGCATCTACGTCGGTGTAGGCCAGAAGCGTTCAACTATTGCCCAGCTTGTGGGTGCTTTGGAAGGGGCCAATGCTATGTTCAACAGCATCGTCGTGGCTGCCACTGCCTCCGACTCTGCTCCTTTGCAGTTCCTTGCTCCTTACACCGGTGCTGCCATGGGTGAGTACTTCCGTGATCGCGGAAAGCACGCTGTGATCTTCTATGACGATCTTTCCAAGCAGGCCGTCGCCTACCGTCAGATGTCTCTGCTCCTCAGACGTCCCCCGGGACGTGAGGCCTACCCTGGTGATGTGTTCTACTTGCACTCCCGTCTTCTTGAGCGTGCTGCCAAGATGGGTAAGGACTTCGGATTCGGTTCATTGACCGCACTTCCCGTCATTGAGACCCAGGCTGGTGATGTGTCTGCCTATATTCCCACCAACGTGATTTCCATTACTGATGGTCAGATCTTCTTGGAAACTGAGTTGTTCAACCAGGGCCAGAGACCCGCTATTTCTGTCGGTCTCTCTGTGTCTCGTGTCGGTTCCGCCGCTCAGGTGAAGGGTATGAAGCAGGTTGCCGGTACCATGAAGCTCGAATTGGCCCAGTACCGTGAGGTCGCTGCTTTCGCCAAGTTCGGTTCTGATTTGGATGCTGCCACCCAGGCTCAGCTTAACCGCGGTGTGCGTCTGTACGAGTTCCTCAAGCAGGACCAGTACGTGCCTATGGAAATGGAGGACATCATCGTCACCATCTTCGTTGGTGTCAAGGGCTTCGCCGACAAGGTTGAGGTTAACAAGGTGAAGGACTATGCTGCCAAGTGGCTCGCTTTCATCAAGACTTCTCACCCACAGGTGATCAAGGATCTTGTTGGTAACAAGTACACCATCTCTCCTGATCTTGAGAAGAAGATGAAGGAGTTAGCAGGTTCTTTCACGAGCAGCTACATTGCTGCTTAAATGCCAGCGACGGGGTGCAAGTAATTGCGATAATTAGGTAGAGTTTGCTAAAGATTAAACAAAAATATTTATACTTCGTTTTTTCTAACATTATTTTACATATATTTTCGCAAAAGTTTACATCGACGCAATATGTAATGACAAAGCGTCTGCGACATCGAGACATGGCAACCATGAAAAAGAAAAAAAAAATACAATTAAGTGAAATAGTGTCGGCGGACTGTACTGAGAGGTACACATGATGTTCATCCCAAAGAATTTTTAAACTCAGATTCAGTTGTTGACATTTCTTTCAGAAGGATCTACAATTACTTCTGATGTTGGGATGATACCACCAAGACTGGGCTCCAAATCTGCGTCAGATTTTCTATCTGACTGTTCCCACATCTGATCACCATGATCCACATCCTGGTACAAAGTATCGTGCTCTCTGGCGTTTCTGACAGCATTTCGAATAGCATGAATGCCTTCAGATGCATCCTCTAGATATAGCTCTCGTTCACGGGCGCAAGGAAAAAGCCATCTTGGGAAGCATACAGGCACACACGGACACGGATAAGCGGATCGATAACACAGACCATAAAAACATGTTGACGTGAATCGCACAACCTCACCTCGACCACCAAGAAGGCAGGTGCGAGTTTCATTGCACCATCGAGTTTGGTCTGAAATTTCTTCAAACATAGGATCATCGTAATACACAACTTCTGGGTTGTCTTGGATGACGTACATGCAGGGATCCATGCCCAAACAACTCCCTGTTTTCCAAACAATTTCAGGTTCATTCCATTCTAAACTATTTTCTCGGACAAATACATACTTACTAGCATCTCGCTTTTGAGCAATGTATTTAGCATCGTCACAGCAAAGAAAGATTGAACACATTGGGCAGCAACTAGGTGCCGCACAACAAACACAAGCACCAGTTTTTTGTTGGCCAGGAGCTAAACTTCTCAATAGACGTATTCCATCCGCACGTCGCCGTGACATCATTCTCCTCTTGGCATTGACAACTTTATTTCCGTCCAGCTTGCTTGATTGCTTTGTAAGTGCACTAACGCTGAATATTGACATATTTAATAAGTAAAACGAAAGAAACGGCAAAAATGCAAGATTTAATAGAAAACTTCTTCGGAAGTGGCAGCGGATCATTTGCAAACTTTGACGCATCCAAGGCGAGACCTCGAGAGGTCTTTTTGGACGAAGCTCATTAGTTTCGTTAGAAAAATTGCTGGTTGACCGCAATAAATTGTGTACGTTTCCGGCAAACATGGGTACTATGCGAACACTACGCTTACTGGACGCTAGCAACAACCAACTTGAAGTCGGCCACAAATATTGCAATGTTTTGCAAGCATACCATACGCCGAGCACTCTTTTTCAGGGGTAGACCAATTTAGCTGAGTCTTATCAAAAGACTTGGATGCAAACTGGATTGTTTTCTCGGGTCCGTAGATTTCATTTCCTAGTTCATCTGTCCCTATGATCTCCTTCTGAATCAAATGTGCACCACATCCATAATCAGACGCGTCTGTTCGAAAGAATGTTTGTGGTTTGAACCCCGCGGCATTAAAAAATATTGCCGGAATTTCTTGCACTCTTTTCGTGAGTGTCTCGAATGCTGTGGTAGTCCCCTCGTCCCACTTGAGGATATAATTTGCTTTAGCTCTTGTATAGCCGCCAATCATCGAGTTCAGTTTCTTACTAAGCGTTGCACAGGAAAGCATCCAAGCCCAGAAAGAAAACGAGATGTTTAGTTAGTTCTCTACTTATTTGCTTTACAGTGAATTGGAATAGCCACCTTTGAAAACAATATGTACGACACCGAATAAGGAGAGGAGCGACAAAGCCGTCCAAGAAACTTTTTTATCTTGCTTTTCTTAAGCTGTGGTCCAAATTGAGCGCGGAGCAGTGAAATCTGTACCAAAAACAATGGTACACACCGCCGGAATGCTAACAAATAGGGTAAGATTCGAACTTTTCTAGGGTCCCAGGGGGAGGCAGGGTTAGGGTAGCGTAGTCCGTTACTAACGTACCTTATAAGATATAATATATATATTTAGATATTACCAAACACACAATTAAGACGTCATAAAATGTATACATCATATTCAGGAAAGTCCAAATTCAACGATTTCCCCCATAATGCATTCTGCTAATGAGAGTAAAATGGGTTGGAAGTTATAACGCCTTGCTGAAACTCCAACCCCGGTGGTGGTAAAATGCCTTGATTCGGTGTGATGCGCGATGACAGGTCATTATAGCCATCTTCAGACTGCAACCCTGTGCTTTCCCACCAATTGCCACCACTAGGAACCCGCGACAGAGGTACGTCGAGGGGATTTTCCTCAACACTTGCGCCCCACGCGGCCCAGTCGAATCCCTGCAGGCTTCCCAGTTCAAAAGTCCCTCTGGCAACACGTCCATCCTGTAGTTCTTCATAACGCTCGCCATGGCCTTCAAAGTCCGACATAAGGTCTATCGGAGCGAAAAAGCCTTGGTTGAGCTCACAAGCACTGGCGGCGGCACTGAAGGGTTCGCCCTCAACTGCGGAGGACATCCTCTTCGCGAAGACGGGTTTATACACGACAATGTCTTCGGGCTCTGAATCTTGCTCAAGCATGGTATCATCCCTAGGCGAGACCTGACCAACAACAGCCGCGTTTTTGTCGGTCCCGACATACAGCATTCGAGGGCTTGGCGAAGCGCTGCCCCGCTGTGCCGAAAAGTCACGCTTAGGCTGAGGACTAGGCATTTGCCTCTGGGGTTTGAGCTGCGGTATACATCGCTCGCCATCTGCCTCGGCGCTAGAGGACAGATCAGTGCTATTTCGCTGTCTATGCTTATCACGCTGGGATTTGTATTTGGGCGAGGGCTGGTGACCGTGCTGTTTGCCTGGAGGCGCACTCCTCGCGAGATGCGCTGCGGCTGCTTCCATGCGTTTGCCATCAAGTTCCTCTGCCTCGCGGCGCGCACAAGGCAAAAGCCAACTCTTGATGAATTCACGCAAACTGTTTTGTCGACGTTCTCGAGCTTGCTTTTCGGGCACAGCACTTAACTCGCTGTTCAGGTGAGGCAGCTGTGCGTTACCGGCGAAATACTTCTCGTAGCTTTCTGCCAATGGAAGTAAGCCTCGAAGCTCAACGTGCTCACGCAGAGGAAGGTCTGACTCTCGCTCACTAGCGGATTTTCGTTTGATGTCGGTGATCTTAGACGGCGGCCGCCACAGCTTCATCTGGCCTTGAACAGCTGACTCGTGTCCGGTTTCCAAATGCCCTTGCAATGCCAAGACTGCCGTACGCATTGCAGCTCGCCCTTTAGCTTCTTCTGCTATTAATTTTTCATCTGCAAATAAAATTGGATTTATGCTTGCACCGCCATTACTAGATGCGGTGTTGGATAGTAGGTACTGCGGGTGGCAGCAGCACCATTCTGCAAACACCGATAACACAACAATGAGTTTATTCGCATAACTGCGCTTGCTGCTATTGACGTCAACAAAGAGAGTCTCTATACGAGACGCAGTGCGAGACACAAAGCCATACAAAGCAAGGAGCGACAAGGACTCGCCCGTGGTACGCGCGTAAGGATAGTCCTCACCCACACGCCCGAAGGATCCGGGACCTGGCACTTGCGCCCGATGTACCGAGAACATACATATCACAAGCAGTTTTAAAAGCAGCGAATCTCCATAAGCTGCAGATGCGAGGATTGCATCATACTCGTCAAGGAGTTCGACGAGGTCTGCTTGAAAAAGCATGGTATCCACAGCTGGTGCTTTTAATTCCGACACCGCGGTCGCATTCAGAATCCCCTGCGCAAGATTATGCACGAGAGGTAGCCCATAAGCACTCTTGCTCCAATTAAATAATACGCCATGTAATTGAACGAATCGAATCAAGAAGACTCTGGCGCGCGCAGATTTGTCTTGATTCGCCCGTCCGTCCGAGTCACCCGCCCGTGTCGTCCGCGCCGTCTTGGCAAACAGAAGAGAAAGGTTTTCATAGCCACCAAGGAAAGGTTGGGCAGCCATTACACTGCGACAGTAGTTATAAACCGCAACGCAATCATTCTTTTCATAGCCTGCCAGCACTGCTAGTTGGTTGTGGGGGTTCCCGCTCTTCGGATTGACGTAGGACGCCCGCTCGTAATAGCGCAGCGCCTTCGAAAAGTCCTTGACATCAGCAGAGCTATTCTGAGCACCATAGCGGGACAAATCTCCAAGGTAAAGTAAGCAACGGTAGATGGTGTTCAAAAGATCATCGCGCCCCCAGCTGACCTCGGTACCGGTGATACTTCGCTCTCGCTTCTTCGACGATTCACCATCAGGCTGATCACTTTCGCGACGGCCAAACAATGCAGCCATTTGATCTTCGGCTTGAATCATCATTTCCGTGTAGAAAATTATCCCGTCAGACAAAAATTTAGAAAATGACATCGTTAATCTTGCGAGGTGATGCTTTGATCGCTCCACTATCGCTGCATCTACTTTGCTTTCGTCTTTATCGCGGGTGGGCAAAGTAGCAGTAGCAAAGCACTTTCGTATACTTTTTCGGTAATCTTCTATTTGATTGTAGAAACAATTTTTCCATAATGATGAATGCATATCAAATCCAGGAACGGCAGCAGATATCACGTGTTGTGGATTTGCTAAGATGGACAGATAAAGCCTTCGCATATCAGCAAATTGGGCCGCAACAAGATTTGGAACATCTTTATCTACTCGATTCTTTTTAAGATCTTTGATGCTTGTCTCACAACCTTTGATATTATTTACTAACGTAACAATGCGAGAAAAAGAGTCGCGATTTTCTTCAGGCTGAGGTTGCTTGCTTTGCAATAGCGGAGAAACATGATGTTCAACCAAAATATCGTTGATAGTTTTCGAAACACGAGGTGATTCAATTTTCACTGTGGACTTGAGCGCATATGTTTTATGTTCTATAACTTGCTTGTCAGCAGAATCAACAAGCTTTACCAGAGTAATAATCTCTTCATTACTTAAATTGCTTGCACAAAACGAACCGCCGCGCACATTCAATATTCCATATTTACTCATATAACGAAGGGTGTACTTATCCCCATCGGAAAAATCGCAATCAGGTATCAATGATTCCACAGCCCGAGGCCTGTGTTCATTCGTCCAACTTAGGGCAGAATGATCAAAATCTGCGAGGCTAAAATGCAAGTCATCAGTTACACCAACATACCACTTGCTAGATTCTAATTCTAGCACATACACAAGCATGGTTGTTGCGCGGCGTTCAGTCAAAGATTTATATCTACAAAAATTTGGCAATTTTGGGGTTGCCACTGGGACCCCACGTTTCAATGGATTTTTGAAATTCGGAAAAGGGTTCGGTATGTAAAGAAACTGTATATAAATTCGGAAAAGCACTCGAGACACCTCAAGTGTATTTGAAGTGCGCAGAAGACAGACATAAATTAAGAGAGTATGATACGCAATTAAGTGTGTCAAAATGTTGACGCGATTTAGATTGTTCAGCCAGCCGAAAATTTCGGTTAGTATTTTTACTACTTCATCGGGCAGGTCCATCGCCCAACAAGAGGTTTTGTTATTGTACACTGCCTCTCCATTGAGCACTTCATAATTCAGTAATTAGTTATGTATAGGTATGTTCACACTGACAATAAAATAACACTCATTTGTGGAACAGCATTATTGGATCAGAGTAATCAAGCGGCTTGTAATCATAAAAAACCTGCGTGACTGGTATGCTTGCTTCATCAATTACCCAGTGTCCATTGCTATTCTTCATCATTTCAGGTTGTCTTCCGGTAAGACCACAGTCTTTTAAAGTTAACATCTCGTCCCTAATAGTGTTTGCCTCACTGAACGCGTTAAAGCAAATCTGCATATCCGCAACGCGACCATGCCTTTCCGCGAGCAATTTTTTAATAGTGAAGATATGCGTATCATCGCGGAATTTCATACTGAAATTGAGATATTTCCAAGTCAGCATTCGAAAATCCAATAGGACATAATTGTCAGGATCTACTGGCGGAGCGTCATTATCAGCTTCAGTCGGTGCCTTACAATTATTAAATTTATAAAAAAATATTGAGTGGTTAGGGTTAGGAACACGATGGCAAAAAGATGTATAGAAAAGATTTGGAACAAAACTACACAAAGGAGTTGTGTGATTGAGATTACACTTTGAATTTACGAAAATTGAATCATACTATCATCAAAATAAACAAACGTTCTTACATTTTCTTCATCATCTCCTCCTTTCTTTTTTCCTCCCTTTTTCTTCTTGCCACCCATAGTATATGTCTTGAGAAAGTCAACCCTTAACTGTTATGGACTAAGATAATGCTTATCAAAAGCTTTTTTGATATTCAATATTATTATTTAATGCACAAATAAATGCAAAATACCCAGGATACCCTTTAGGTCAGTGTAGTCAAATGTTTGAGTTCTGCCTAACAAGAAAGATGTCAACAAAAAGATGACTTGGTCATATTGGGAGCACCAAAAAAAGTTCCCAAAGGTCTGAAGAGGGAAGGAAAGCCCGAGCTTAACTTCATTCCACGTTAAAAATTAAACGTTTTTCGTGTGAAGTTTTACAATAAAGCACAAAAATTGAGTTCGGTTATACTTCTTGGTCTATAAATATATTTAAATCGTTTTAAAATCCAAAGTGATAACTCATAACATATAAGGGTCATGTCAGCTCTTCATCGCCTTCAGGAATTACAAGAAAAAAATAGCGCTGCACGCGCTCAGCAATGGAAACAAAAATGTTATCCTAACAAAGAAGCTCAACGTGAATTAATTGTTCGCAATTTATCTGAGCGTTTTATGAAAGATAGCGTATTAGCAGGATTGCAAGAGTTGAGAGTACAAGGAGGCAATAGTGCCGCAACTCGTCGCACAAGCGTCATTAGTGTCGAAAGACCTAGTACTGCACCCCAAACTCATAAATTTGTCGGTAATTTCGGTAAGAGTCAAGCATTGACAGAGGAGGGAGATGAACATCATTTAGGACGTACCCGCAAGAATGTCAATATGCAATCATCAAATCAAGATAAAATATATGCAGATCAAATAAGAATAAAGCTCCAACAAAGGCCGAATTCTGCTCACGAAAAGAGAAAACAGTTTCTAAGTGTACTTACTGCTCCTACAGGTGCAATTGAACAACACATCTTGGATAGAAATTTAGAAGAGCAGCGCATGTTAGAATCCCGTGACCCAATGTCTGTGTTTCAGTATCTCAAAGATCATGTCAACGGTGCAGTGCCATTCAAACTTCGTGGGGACCAATTCGGCACAAAACAGGAGCTCGATCTCCGTAAGGTAATCAAGAAAGTAGACGGTTCAGGCGCCCGCAGACTAGGGATAGCCATTGTATTCGATCCTTCCATTGTGACAGATGGCCACCATGTCACCTTGAGATTTAAATACGTTTTGGATCCAAACAAGAACGAAACACATACGACGACCAATGTGATGAATGGCAATCGACAAACGAATGCTGCACACAATTTTGCATCTTCCCACGGATTACCATCTCCTTTTGCAAGCACAGGAGTTTTACAACGCTCTACCAGCATGCCCACGAAAGAGGCAGCTGTTTTATCTTACAAAGAAAATCCCACCATGTCCAAGAGCTCATCCAATTTACTGAACATTGCAGCTGCGGGTCACCCCAGTCAAGCTAGCACGTCCATGCACCTTTTGCACAACAGACAACACAAATTGGGTATCTCTCAGAAGCCAAAGCACACAACTGTCGAGGTCGATTACCGCATTAATTCGGCGCGAAAATACAAATATGACATCAAATTAACCACCAGCCCTAAAGTGGCGACCCTGCCCATCGTGAATGACCTGCCCATGTTTCTCCCTGGTTGGGAAGGGTGTCTACCCATTTTCATCCCTGCAGAATATGCCGTGTGCCAAATATTTTCGACCAAAACTGCAGAAGCAGATTCATGGCAAACGGGTTCTGCTGCGATGAGTTGGAACCCCAGTCCACTTAATTCGCGGCCTGCGTCCGCTAGAAGCTCTCGTCCAACCTCGGCAAACTATCTCTCCAGACCTAGTTCGGCTTTGAGAACGAACCAGAGATCTGGAACAGAAGTCGAGCTAGGTAACCAGCGCAATCATCACGCAACCCTGGACGTTATACCAGATGGACAAGTTTGTCATGTGGAGGAGGATCCCGAAAATGATGCATTGGAACCTGGTAATACTGCGACAGGCTGCGTCTCACTATCTGGGTTTGCATTTCCCATTGAATCGGTTTATCGTGCTTTGCATGCACTGAAGAAGGAATTGAGCAGTGATGCGTACAAACAGCTGGGGAACTTCATGGTGCCAGGAGGACAGCCCGCACTTCATATAGCAGCTCTCTACAATAACAGCGATGCCTGCAGGTCCCTCCTGAGTAACGGAGCAGATGTCAACTTCAAAAACAAACCCAATCAACTTACGGCGCTGCACGAAGCTGTGACTGGAGGCAGCCGAGATTGTGTAGAAGTGCTCTTGGAGCATGGTGCAAAGCTGAGTATGTCGGACGTGCTAGGGAACACGCCACTGCACACAGCCAGCGAAATGGGAGATATCCCATGTGCTAACGTACTAATGCGCTATAAAGAAGCAGCGCATGTTCTTTTGATGACAAACAAAGCAGGCAAGATCCCTCTTGATGTGTGTACGAGCGTTTCCATGAGACAAACCATTGAGCGTGGTATGCGAATGTACCACTTGGCAGTGCCATCGCAGCGCGTTAAAAAAACGCCTAGAAAATAGTAAATATTGTGCGAATATTGAGCCCTGTAAATTTTCTTATATAAGTACAATATCATGTTACACAATTTATTTTTACATAAATACAAATCTATGCCTTGGCTGTAGAAGGTCTGTTCTGCGATTCGCCCGACGCTACCTTGGCGCCTCGCTGGGCGTCGATCGGGGGGATCAATTTCATTGATCTAGCTTCCGCAGAGCGCATATTTGCACGAAGTGCAGTTTCAGCACGTTTAGCCTTGGAAGATGTTGGTCGCATTTCCTGAATCGATCTTCTGATCGTGTTTCCGGTTTGAGGGCGGAGCCAAGCCACACTGCTCTCGTCCCGTCGTCTCTCGAAAGTACTGTGTGGCTCATATTTCCTTCCAAGGTATCGCATGCACATTTCTGGAAGTGATTTTATTGTCAACAGAGAATGCGGCGAACAAGTTGCATCGGCGCGATAGAAAATTGGAAGCTTTAAGTCACAGTTAAGACCCGTTTTACTAAAAGCATGGATATTGCAGAAGCAAACCCGCGATAGCAGGTCGTTACCGACGGTGAACTTTACGACAGCTTTTCGGACCATACCGGAAATGAGTGGTTGGGGAGATATGATTACGCGAGTATTTTCATCTCCCACATCTTCCGAAGTAACATCTAGTTGCAAAATATCCAGCGTTAGATTGGTGACTTGTATGATGAGCGAACAAGTCGTACCTGGCGGAAGGTATCCAGCATCAAGAAACGCACTGCCTGATTCTACGGACCCTACTTTATCCGGAGCTGGATCTGTACGCGAATATTTCGATAAAATCTGTACTAAATCTCGATCATATTGATCGGCAATCAATTCAATGCGAGTTCCTTT
>JACCDO010032695.1_pt1 | contig 12258 bp, 14 predicted proteins | sample 7446101 | NCBI WGS metagenome assembly JACCDO01 (sample SAMN15323440, study PRJNA562643) | freshwater metagenome | isolation source: river surface water | place: USA:Blue River Watershed | collected 2017-08-16 | reverse complement strand
GACGGGGGGGCCCTGGTCTACCGAGCTGCCGTTAGGATTGATACCGCGGGGTACATACTCGGGCTTGTCGGTGTTGTAAACAGCAAAAACAGAGGCATTGGGATCAATGTAACCGGAAAGAAGAGTGATAGGATCGTATACGCCTACCATGTAGGTGGTGACACCGGGGTAAGGTCCTACTGACTCAGTGGTAGAGTTTGCCGTTACAAGACCAGAGGGATACAACTTCTTGCCGTTTGCGCGGAGAACACGATTGGCGGGGCAGTTCGTTACAGTGGCTGTACCAACGGTTGCAAGAGAGGTCAAGGTACCCGTAGTAACAAACGTCTGGGGATTGACGGAAGTGGTATACTGGAAGATATCCTGGTGGAAAGGAGCCACACTGATATACTGGATGCGAGGAGAGTTCAAGTAATTACCATGGGAGGTGGTCGTAATGGTCGCCATTGGAGTTTCTACTTTAGAAAATAAAAAAAAAGCTTTTTTGAATAGAATGCCATCCCAATTTCTAAATGCGTTAAAAGCGCTGCGAGAAGAGAGTACGCAAAACTTCAATACAAAATATGCTGCAAAGGTCTCTTCTCTTAGAAAACGTACACCATCCCAATTTGAACTTGCAACCCTTGCATTGCGTTCTGAAAGTCCTCACTCGTTCAATCAATTGTACGGATATACATCTCCAAGTTCTTCCCCCAAACCACAAGGCGGCAAACGGAGAAAGACACGCCGAGGAAAGAAAGCCAAGCGAATGACGAGACGGAGATAGAAAAATTGAAACTTTTTCTTGCATGATATGAATGTGAAATGAATCCTGATTGGGACGAAACGCGCATGGCAGAACCGACTCTGCTGAAGTACAACGTACATACACCGTTTCAGAATCTTTCCGTTGAAAAGATTCAACTGCTAAGTCAACGAACCGCTTTGCCGGTTGGACTTATGCTTTACAATCTGAATGGAGATATGAATGTGGGAATGAGTATCCGCACAGCTGTGATTCTCGGCTGTTCGGATGTCTACATCGTGGGTCGCAAAAAATACGATCGTCGTTCCGAAGTGGGTGCAAAGAATTACATTCGCATCCATCGTTTCCCCATGATTGAGCCGTCCTTCTTTCAAGACAACAAACTCCTTCCAATCTTTATCGAGCAAGGAGGATCACCTCTGGAGGATTTCTCCTTCAAATCCTATCTTCCGGGTCGGATGGAGGATGGATGGAAGGTTGTCTTTGTCATGGGGTCTGAGAGTTTTGGACTCCCTCCGTCTCTTCTGAAGGCGCTGAATGCGCCTATCCTCTCTATCAGCCAATATGGAGTGATGCGATCCTTAAATGTAAGCATCGCAGCATCCATTGTGCTGTATGAATTCTCAAAACAGTGGCGATCCTCCATTGTACTCTAAGCATCCTTCTTGGAGGAACCTGGGTGCTTTCCTATTTTTACTTGTCTATCTACTTTCCGAAGAAAGAAGCTTTTGTATCGTCGCAAGGCTAGAATCTCTAGATACGTGAAGTTTCCTTCTTTCCAGCGAAGAAGAAGCTGTCTTTCTGTATGTTTCATTTTGTTGAGTGTGTATATTAATACACCCTCGGCTAGGGCAATGCAAACAAGTTCCATTTTCTCAATAGAATGAGGTTTTTTGCCTCCTACAAGGAAGCGCACGAAGTTCTTAAACTACCTGGATCTTGGCAACGTGGTACAATTGGTTCCAAACAGACAGGGCTGTCATCCATTAAATTAACAGCCAATGAAAAGAGTCTGGATCGGATTTCACCGGATTTGAAAACAGTCTATTACGTGGGTCGTGGCAAAAAAGGTTCTCCTGGTGAACCTATTCAAAATCAAGACTCCTTCGATCAAGAAGTCTTTTTTAGAAGCCTTCACTCCAAAATGCCCGTGGCAATTTTAGCGAAAGTGAAGACAGGCTTTGTGGTCTATTTGGGTACCTACAGAGTTGTCTCGGTCAGACCAGTTGCTCTCAAAGATATAGAATACTATCAGATCCAATTAGTCCTAATACAGTAAAGCAACTACAATGGCAATCGCAAATGCAAGAATTAAAGTAACAGCACAAAATTGGAAGCGACTGATTCTATACCGTTGTCTTGGGTAGGCTGGCATTTCAACCATCAAGACAGGATTGGGAGGGATATTGATTCGCAAAAGATTGGCTTTTCTACAAATGGGACAATCATAATCTGTCTTATCTTTCATCCATTCATTCCAACAGGCAGGATGGACGGCAAACTTGCATCCACAGGTACGCAAGAGTTTAGAGGTGACAAGCGGTTCCCCAAGCGGACTTTCATGCATCAAACAAATGAAACACTCCTCTACCGCTGTAAGTTCTGTGAGAGAATTGGTGGAATCCGACCCTTTCATTCTACCTGTATTTAAACCTATGTCTTTTAAACTACTTCATATGGAACCGGACAAAGTAAGTGTGATTATCAGTACATACAACAGATTCCACTATCTGTTAGAGGCCATTGAATCTGTTCGCACGCAAACCTACAAGAACATTGAAATCATTGTTATCAATGATTGTAGCACGCAACCCGACTATTACACCTATGATTGGGCTGGAAATGGTGTGAAAATGCTTCATCTTGCTGTCAACAGCCGTGAATTGTTTGGATTTCCATCGTCAGGATATGTGAAGAATCGTGGTGTAGACATCTCTACAGGATCCTATATCGCGTATTTGGATGATGATGATCTTTGGCTTCCTCGGAAACTGGAGTTGCAGATCAAGGCTATGAAGGAAACAGGATGTAGAATGAGCTCAACCGATGGCCTGTATGGAGAAGGCCGATACAATCCAAGCAAGACTTACAAAGCCTACAATGCGTCTCATTATTTTGACAGGATTCAATGGATCTTCCGATGCAAGGGCTCTTCTTTGTTGGAAACAGGCTTTCCACGCATCTGGAATTTAGAGTTTATGCAAGTTCACAATTGTATGGTCTGTAGCAGTGTTGTCATTGAGAAAGAGCTGTTAAAACAAATTGGATATATGAATTGTCTACCTATTTCCAAAGAGGATTATGACTGTTGGAAGCGAGCCTTAGTTTATACAAACAGCGCTTATGTGGATGACCTTTGTTTTTACTACGATGGCGGACATGGAGACGGCCAGGATTATTGAAGGGTATCGACAATTGCATATTTGAAGGTTTGTGATTGGAGATGCATGCAGGATGGATCCTCTAAAAAGAGACACAGAGGTCCGTCATAGGATGAAAAGGGAGTTGCATTCTGAGTGGACTGTTCGCTGTTTACCAACCCTGTCAATGCCTTCAACCGTTTTTCCAAAGGAGATCCTTTTTCTCGTTTGGAAAGCTGTTTCCACTTCCATTCAAATTGCAATGCATCTCGCTGCGTTGGAAACCCTGTCACACAGCAGATTCGTTTCCACCCTGTTGCCCTGCCTGTTGCTTTGGCTCCTCCGCTTCGCTCCCGATTGTGTTGGGAAAGCCTCCGATCAGGCTCAATTGTGGCACCAATATAAGTACTTTTAGAATCCGATTGGAGACAATAACAATACCAGGAGCTCTGCATCTTTTATAAAGGAGTAATAGAAGATGAAGTCTAGAAAAGCGCAAAAAGGTTCAGGTCTTCTAGATTGGTTTCGGGGACTGCGAGGCACACGAAAAGTTGCGGTAGAGCCCGAACCCCGCACAATTAATATTAAAGATGAATCTTATTCTGATGCATTAAAACGCACCTATGTCTTTTTCTACTACAAACTCCGAGGTGAGGAACCCCCGAAGGCACAGCGCTTTCTTACACCCGCCCAAGAAGCAGAAGTCCGTACAACGTTAATTCGTTTGGATAATGAAGGAAAGTCTACAGATGAGATTGCACGTGAAGCACTTCATACAGAGCCCAGTGTCTTGCAAAAAGAACTTGAAGCGTGGGAAAAATACCATCCAGACAAATATTTAAACAAAAATACACCGTACCAGCGTCTGGCATTTCCGATCGCCAAAAGCTTAGGGCGTTTTCTTGCAACCATTCGCAAATCTCCCCAAAATATTCAATATACCTCCAATGTTATGGTCCATTCCTGTGAAAGCACCGATCAGACACAGGTTGTGAAAACGTTGAGTGATGACTATTGTTTTAGTGTGATTACTCCTGACAATCGCGAAGCTTATGAAGTCGGCAAGGGATACACCTACGCACCTTCGTACATTATGATTAAACCTGAATTCTTTCCGAAAGCCGCAACGTTAGGAGGCCCTGTTATCCTCATTGCAAAACGATTGCCAACAGTGTCGTTTTTGTTAGAAGCCTTCCGACAGAAGGGTGTCCTTGAGATTGAGCCTTCCCTCAAAGCTGTTCTTGAGAAAGAAGCACCCGAATTGTTGCAATTTGGATCGCAGGATCCCATCACAATTATTGTGCCTTATTATCTGACAGATGCTAGCACAACGCGAGATAGATTCATAGTGATGGATCCTGTCTTTTTTGGGCGAGGACGCAATGTACTGAATCGCAAAAGTATAACCAAATCTGGGTTGATTGTGGATGCATTTTCAAAGCGCAAAGTCTTTTTCATGGATCCCAAAACGATGGTGGAGATTCGCAATTTCTATCCTCAACTTTGGCTTGCAAACTACGGCCCAAACAATAGCAAAGTCTACAAGACTCTGACACCCCATGAAAAAGTGGCCTTCTGTTTCCTTCAATATACAAAATTCATGGAGATCTATTCCCAGAATCGTAATGCTCTTCCCACAAACAATGCCTCTTCCACTGCAAGAAAGACTTTGAATGCAGTCACGCTCGCTAAGAAACAGGTGTTTGATGCAAATTATGAGAAGGGAGGAAATCCGTATGAGTTGGCGGACAACTTTGAAGCAGAAGATGTGGATAACTTGGACCAGTTGAAGAAGCTTCAGCAGGATCTTCTGAATACAGTGGAAATCCAAACTCCAGATCAAGTAAGGCGTCTGTTGGCAAAATTTGACAGGCGTGCGACTTCTGCTTTTTCTGCTGTGCCGAATTATTTTGGGCCTACAGCACTCAATCGGCCTGCAAATGTAGCCCCCACTCAAACACGCAACAGACGAATGCGTGTAAGAGAAATGTTGCTTCCTGTCAATCTTTCAAAAGACAGGGCAGCACTCGTTCAGAAAGTCCAGAATGCAATGAAAACACCTGTCAAATCCTCCATTTTACCCAATTTCATGCGCTCACGCAAGGCAAAGAATCAAAACAAACAGGCTTATGTTGGTCGTATTGAAGCAGCCAAGAGAGAGCTTTATAATTTTAACATCGCACATGGGCTAGCAAGTCCAAAGAGTTCCTATGGCTACAATTTTACTTCCTAACCAGTAGAATCATGCAACTTGGAGATATCACTGACTATACGGAAATAAGTGACTGGACTTATATCCTTTTAGCCATTTTAATTGTAGATATAGTCGTGTTGTTTTTGACGCGCTATTTCCCCGACTGGTTGGGAAAGAACCTGAATATCTGGTATGAGAAATTTGGTCTCAGTGCTGTTATTTCAGATGTCTTCATCATTGCAATTGGATTTGCATTGGCTCGCTATGCCTACAAATATTTCCAACCTGTCAACTATGATACATTCAATATCTGGCTCTTCTTGGGTCTTCTAACAGGTATCCAGGTGATCCATGATATCTTCTTCTACTTGTTTGTCATCAAGCCGATTCCCAAGGGCCACAATCGTATGATGGATGTCTTTAAGGATTATGCGGCATCAGGAGGTGGCAAAATTATTGTAGCGGATGCTGCCATGGTTCTCGCATCTGCAGGTATTGCCATGGCCTTGAAGGAAATTCCAGCTCACTACACTGCACTGATTGGATTGGGCTCGATCTATACCTTACCGTATATATTAGAGACCACGAACAAATATTCAATCTTTGACTAAGGGTATTGTTTCTTCAGTGCATTTAATTCATTGGTATATTGAGTTATGACAGTACGTTGTTGACGTGCTTGAGACTGATATTGCGCTTTGGTAGTAGGATTTGTGGTTGACTTTTCCAATTGATTGAATCGTTCAATTTGCGAGTTTGCATTCTGTATCATGACAGTAAGCGCTTTCTTACGATCCTCTGCTACTTTCTTTGCAGCAGCAGCGGCAGCAGCAGCTGCAGCAGCCGCGTCCGCAAGTTTCTTGTTATCGCTGTCTACCTTTTTCTTCAAATCTGCTATCAGTGATGTTGCAAATGGATTGTAACTAAAATTTACACTGATAGGAGTTACATCAGGATTGGAAAGTTCCTTCCCTGTGCCATTTTTCGTAGTTGCCGCGGTGGGTACAAACGCACAGACTTTGGCTGTGACAACTTTGGCAAAATAGAATCGGCGCGTTTCATTCGCTGACGTTTTGGATTCTACAGGTGTTTTGGATTCATACGATTCCAACTTGATTGTTGTGATATCGCATTGGATATCACATGTCTGTTCGCTACTTGCAACAACTTTGGAGATTCTTGAGATGTATGCAATTGTCAAGGGCGCTGATTTGTTGCTTCTCACAGCTGCTTCCAAATAAAACGCACACATCTGGTTCAGCATAGCTGTGGAAGAAAAGTCAGCTTTGCAAGTCGTATTGGGATCATCTGCAAAGGACGCTGAGGAGTTTGCAGGTGTGTCTACACTAGGTGCAAGGGGATCTTTCTGAACGGCTTTCAACTTGAGCTTGGGTCTTCCAACACCACGCCCATAGGAAGTTCCACCAGGACGTCCATCACCAACACGTGTCGCGGAAGAGCAAATAGAAGGCAATCCTGGAATGCGATTGGGTGTATCTGGAGGACACTTCTTATAGCAGAGAGCTGCAACAAGATCAGAATCTGCATTGCAATACTGACGCTCAAACAAAGTAGTCTTAATTCCAGCACCTTCATTGGGCTCACACAAATTGCCTCCTGCAAATTTATATCCAACAGGACAAGGATTGTAGCAAAGACCTGCAACATCCACTTTTCCACCCGGACAAGATGTGCCACGTGCTATGAGAGTTTTACTAATGCGCTCTATAGGAGAGCAGCTTTCACGACATCCACCCAAGCACATATTAAAGAGACCACGACGACGACATTTATCCCATCCTTTGGAACAATCATCACCACAGATTTGACCCGTCTTTTCCCAGCAGCTCACACCATCATCGCGATGGCCGGCAGGGCAAGGATTCGGTTTGCGTACCTCACCCACGCCATTGGGAATTGTATCTTTCCAACAGCTGGTGCCATCATCACGCAAGCCTGCGCCACAAGGTCTCTTAAGTGGGATAGAGCCAACGCCTACATCCGTTTTGTTGGCCCAACAGACAGGTCCAATACCACCGTATCCTTTGTCACACTTGTCATAACACAGCCCTGCATCTTCGTCCTCATTGGGTTCACATGCATTTCGGAAACACACATAGGCACCCATGACCTCTAAGATATCTCCAATGCCAGGAATCTTATTCAAAAAATCAGGAATCTGGGTATTCAACCGCTCATAGCCCGCAGGACAGAATCCATCTTGCCCCTTCAAAATACTCATAACAACCACTTGGGCGGCGAGTCCAACCACACCAAAGGCTGTGAGAATGGCACCAAAGATTTGACCTCCAGGTGCAGCTGTTTGTGCGATACCTAAGGCAGTAGCGGTTGCAGCTCGCTTACCAATGAGTTCCCCAATTTTCATAGCAGCCTTCTCTGCAAGTTTGACAGCCACTTTGAGACCTACACGATTGGCAATTTTCTGTCCGACTTTTGCATTAAACTTCACCAATGCTTTGACAGCCTTCGAGCCAATCTTTTGACCTGGTTTGGACGTTGCTAACTTTTCTTGCACTTTTTCTTGCACTTTGCTTTGAAACAATTGGCTCTGTGCGACTGTGGCGGCCACTTGGTCTGCTCCCACAAAGCCCTCCGTCTTTGCAGCTGCAATAAGAATTTCTTGAATGTCGGTGGGATCTGGATTCAAATCTACATTAAATGTGTCAAAACTGTATTTTCCTTCCGTTTTGTCATATGCAAGTGTATCTAGGTTTGCTGTCTTGTCTCGTGCATCCTTCTTTTTAAAGATAGATGCAGATGCGGCAGCAGGTACAATGCCATAGATTTGATCCTCCGTTAAATCCGTGTTTTCTGCATCAATTGGAATTGAATTTCCAGTTTGAAATCCTTCTTCAAGAAGCAAAGGTTTTGGGGATGTTGCATACAAAAGAACTGCTGCAACTATTAAACTAAGTACGATTAGTTTAACAGTCTGATCTTGAGAAAGACCCATTCTAATTTCACCAGATTTATTTCAAATATTTCATGTAATAGCGCCCATCCGATAAACAGTCTGTTTGAAATCCTTCAGACTCATAGAGTCTCTTGGCAGGATTGTCTCTCTTGACTCGCAAATAAAGAGGAAGATCTACAAACTGTTTGGACTGGCGCAACATATCTCTTCCAATTCCTTGCCCTTGAGCTTGGGGGCTCACGACAAAGGAAGAGAGTTCCCAAAAAGAGGAACCCTGTTTTAACTGAAGCATGCCTTGTAATGATTTATTAAACTCTGCAAACATAATACCACCTTGACCCTTCCATTCACATAGACCATCTTCAAGAGTAAAAGGAGTTTGTCTGTACTCAGACAAAAGGCAGGGAAGTTCAGTAAGATACGAAGGCCTGCTACAGAAAAACCGGGGTAGATACCGGAAAGGGACCCACAAAAGTTTCCTCAGTTTGATAGTAATTCCTAACAAAAAAAGTTTAGGCCTACCAACGTTTGGCACAATGACCGGAATGGCCCCCCGCACAATAGTCTTCCTGTCGGAATCCTGCTTCCTCCTTGCAACAAAAGGGCGAATGGTGGTCCTTGGCTGTGGGTAGGCGTTTCCCTGTAACAGGATCATAGTATGCCGAACAGTATTTCTTTCCACAATCCCAACACCAAGAGCGACCACACCCGAGGCCCACGTGAAACCTGTCTTTTTCGTCCAACCCACAGGCAAAAATATAAGAACAAGCTCTATCCTTCAAACACCAACGCTGACACCACGGACACTGCTTGGCATCTTCGTAGCCCATTTTACTGCTCTTGAACCTGCTTTTTTTCCAAATAATGTTTCCGACAAAGAGGCTGGTAAAGATCTTCTGAGCCCACTGCCACTTGGGTCGTGGAATCTCCCACCCTGTAACTGAAGAGGGCTGGTGTGCCATCCGAACATACAGTGCAGAGAGAGGTGATTTTCTCAATACTGTCACAATACGGAATAAGTTTCAAGACATCTCCAAACGGTCTCCGTTCCGAATCTCCATCCAGTCCCACAACAATCAAATGTTTACCATCTTCCTCCACCGCTTTCAGAACAAAGGTGAGAAGATCTTGAAAGAACTGCGCTTCTTCCAGAATAATCAGTTTGGCCTGTTTGTATTTCTCTTCCGTTCGTAATGGAAGCAAGCTTCGCACGGAAACAGCAGGAAATTGATCGTTATCATGATTGGAAATGACAAAGTGACCGTACCGATGGTCCAGTGCATTTGTAATCACATACACATCCCATCCAATGGCTTTGTATCTGCGAATCTTACTGAGAATATATGAGGACTTACCAGCCCACATAGGTCCGACAACAAGATTAAGACTCATTTCTAGTTACGAAAGCAGAGTTATAGAATTCATTTTTTACCATAGCGTCTGGACTTTCGGGTACGAGAGCGCTTTCCTCCCTTTCTCTTCTTTCCAAGCGTCTTAGATCTGACTTTAAAGAGAGGATTCATTCTCCAGCGTTGACGAACCGGAAGATTCTCCAATGATTCACTCAGGGAAAAGGTGGGAGATCCACGATTCCCCACACCTTTCTCACGAACTTCCTTTTCTAACGCATTCAAATTGATCTCTTCCAAATTTAAGACATTGTTGTTGCGAATCGTCTCTTGGCGCGTAAGAGGATTGACTTTTGACATCTACTTAGGAGCGAGAAAGAAGCAATAAAAAGATAGCAACTAACATCATGACGATTCCATCATTCCATGCATGTTGCTCTGTAATGACTAAAGCCTTGCCGATCATATTGGACCACCCACCAATGCCTGTTAAAAGAAGTGCAAGAAGAAACGCAGCAATGGCTGCATACCGTAAGCTCCCTTTCCAGCTCATTCTATTCTAGCCCCACTATATTTAATATAGTCATTAAGACTACAGGATTTCCGTTTCGCTGTTTTTTTGTACCGAGTGCAAGCGGCCCGCAATTTTCTTGTTTGATTTTTCTTTTTGTTAAAAAAGGGTTTATCCTGAAGCCAAGCAGACAATTTCTTTTTTTCGTAGGCTTTATATTTCTTACAGGGTGTATATTCTAAGTCTGCTTTAAAGCTTAAACAATTTGTAAACGTTTTCTTCCCATTTGCATTTAGTTTCTTCATACGCGTTAAAAATTCCTCTACAGTATGTTTTCCACTTTTCTTAGCACCAATGCCTGTATAATAGACAGTTTGCACCATTCTATAAGAGAAACTTATTTATCGTCCTGTGGAACCAAACCCTCCCTCACCCCTCACCGTCTCAGGAAGACTCTCCACAATCCGCACTTCCTTGATGTGACCCATGTCAGGAGCCACAATCTGGAAGAGTCGCTGGCCTCGCTCTAGAATTGGATTGCCCGTATCACGGGAATCACAATTCATCCAGACATAGGAGCCTGAAGAGGGAGTTCCAGACATATGGGCCCAGTATCCACTGGGTTTTTGAATGGGAAGCACAGCACCCATCAGTGTGCCACGATAGGACTTGTCAATGATACCAATGCTGTTCGCTTGGACGACACCCGATTTCCAAATGGAGGAACGAGGCGCAAGCCAGAAGGGCATCTCTTCTTCCATTTCATCGGGATAGCATCGTACCATGCGTGCCTTGCATCCTAGATTGAGAAGGCTTACTGAACCTGCTTTGGTTTCACAGGTTTGTGCTACATAGAGATCATACCCCGCATTGTCATTGGGGCGATTGACTTCATGTTTGTAGAATTCCTCACACCCAGGCTCTACAAGAAGTTCCAAACGATAATATTGATCCGTCATTCTACTTTACAGGCGAGGCAAATATCCTTTCAATTTTACAGGCTCCGTTGGTAAACTACCTTTCAAATCTTTCGTCCAAGTGGTAGCCAGCGTCCAGGCATCTTTGTTACAGTACCTGAGATATTTGGAAGGGGATAGAATTTCCAGATTGGGTTCTAGATCACTGGGGTACAAGAAAAAGAAACACCATTCTCTGCCAAAGGAGGGTACAAATGTTTTGTAGACCTGGCAGCTATGAGTTGTATTGTGGAAACAGGATCCTACAATTCGCATAAGAATCCATTCTTGTGTACTGGTATTCCAAGGGTAGAATCCACCTGCATTCAGAACAAGAGAGGTATTTGGAGAAAGAAAGCTTGCAAGTTTGGGAATCAGTGTTTCCCAAAGATGTTTGGAGAGAGGATCTTTCAGGGAAGGATCAACTAAATCCACAAAAATCACATCATAGTTTCCTTTGGGCTCAAATTCAAGAACATCGGAAATTACAACGGACACTTTCTCAGACTGTAGACTTTTGGAATTCCACTGGGAGAAAGGAATGTAAAACTGGTTCAGAACCTCACTATCCCAATCCACAATTGTTACAGATTTGACATTGTGCCAACGCAACACTTCTCGCGCAGCACAACCATCTCCACCTCCCAAAATAAGCACATTGGCATTAGAAGGACTTATTGTCATAGCTGGATGAACTAACATTTCGTGATAGATATATTCATCACGCAATGTCAGTTGCAGCTCTCCATCTAGAAACAAGGCATCCTGAAATTCTTGAGTGGGTACAATATCAATCTGTGTCTTTTTTCCCTGAAAATTTCTTACAGGTCCAGATAGTTTGTAGTCTTTGCAAAGACTCTCTTCTGATTCTCTGTAAAAGGCCATTCTCTAGACGTATTGACAATTAGGATTTAAACCCTCCCACTTCTCTATCTCTAGATGCCAACCTTAGTAATTCTTCACATTGGGGAAGCTTGGCCGCATTATCTCAACGACTGTGTGAAGCAGGCTCGTCTTGTCAACCCTCCCTCTACACCCATTGTACTGTTGGTAAATCAGTGTCATGCCTCCAAAGCAGAAACTTTGCAGACATTGTATTCCATTACACCCGTCTACATTGAATCTCTGACTCAATCTGCAGCTCACAAAGAATTTAGTGAAACTATTGTCACGATGGTGGATTTGCAGTTTCGCAAACAATATTGGCG
>JACCDO011089114.1_pt1 | contig 12262 bp, 1 predicted proteins | sample 7446101 | NCBI WGS metagenome assembly JACCDO01 (sample SAMN15323440, study PRJNA562643) | freshwater metagenome | isolation source: river surface water | place: USA:Blue River Watershed | collected 2017-08-16 | reverse complement strand
GGCCAGAGAGGCCAGGTTACAGACGGCTGTCTCGTTCTCATCACTGTACTCCACAATCTCTGCACAGAGATTGGACGACTTGATAGTACCCAAGTTCTTCTGATTGGACTTCATGTTGGCCGCATCCTTATACAGGAGATATGGAGTGCCGGTCTCAATTTGACTGACAAGAATCTCCGACCAGAGCTTCTGTGCGGAGATGGTACGCTTGGCTCGGCCTTCGGCCTCGTACTTGGTGTAGAGAGCCTCAAAGGCGGGTCCGACTGCATCCGCCAGGCCAGGGGCCTCATGTGGGCAGAACAGACTCCAGTCACCACCAGCCTCCACACGCTTCATGAAGAGATCCGGAACCCACAGGGCGTAGAACAGGTCACGGGCGCGCTCCTCCTCAGAGCCCGTATTGGACTTCATTTTGAGGAATGCCTGGATGTCAGCGTGCCATGGCTCCAGATAGACGGCAAAGGAACCATTCCTGCGCCCACCTTGATTGATATACCGCGCCGTATTATTGAAGACACGGAGCATTGGCATGATTCCATCAGAGACACCGTTCGTCCCCTTGATCGGTGTACCGGCGGCGCGGATGTTATGCACATGGAGACCGATGCCACCCGCGTACTTGGAGATATTCGCACACTGCTTGAGTGTATCAAATATGCCATCTACCGAATCATCCTTCATCGCGACAAGAAAACAGCTGGATAGCTGAGGGCGGGGTGTGCCCGCATTGAAGAGTGTCGGTGTTGCATGTGTGAATGCCTTCGCCGACATGAGCTGGTACGTCTCCTCAATGCGATCCAGTGCATCGGGGAACTGGTAATGGATACCCACTGCAACCCTGAGCCACATGTACTGTGGCGTCTCTATGATGCGCTTATCTGGGCTGCGGAGAAGATAGGCGCGCTCTAGTGTCTTGAATCCGAAGTAGTCCAATAGGAAGTCATTTTCAGGCTGGATCATCGCATCCAGGGCGTCCTTATTTGCCTGAACGAAAGCTACGACATCAGGTGCAAGGGCGTGGTGCAACTGGGCTGCTGCAGCGCTGAACGAGACCGGTGCAGATCGCTGACAGTTACTGATAATGATCTGTGCAGCTAGCGTGCCCCAATCAGGGTGGGTCGTCATATAGTAGATGGCCAGACGCGCTGCCAGTTCATCCAGCTCTGCAGTATGGACTCCATCGTGGATTTCTGCAAGGACAAGCTGGGCTAGACGGGTATAGTTTACAGAGAGACCACGTGCGGCCTTGCGAATACGCTCTAGCACTTTATCAAAGCTTACTGCTTCGCGGAAACCGCTGCGCTTGATCACATGCATAGGACTCTCATCAGACATTGTGCTGTTCATCGTACAGTTGGTGGGGCTTAGGCCCGACCCAAGGGTCAACTTTTGTGCATTTATTCTGTAAAATCTGGTTACAAGAAATTAAACAGAGGTTATGGTATAATGACGATCTCTTTTCAGTTTTTGGAATACGGAGAGGGTTGTGCTTACTTCTATTATACAAAGCAGTATGAGTATCAATCAATAGATTCTACACACATGGTTACGTCCTTGGGGTATAACTATGGGTATTCTTATACAGTTTATGAGAATAAACCTGTTATAGCAACAACATTTGATTCATTACATGGTATTGCAAAGATTACAGAGCTTACACCAGGTAAAACATATAACAATGATGAATCAACCATAACAATGGATATTCCTTCTATTATTGTGCCTACTGTGTTTGCATCATTTGGATCACCTTCACTGAATTATTCATCAAATGAAATAACTGTGAATTTTACATATCCTACAGAGATAACATCTGGCACCTCCTTACAACTTTCTGTTGCAAACTATAATAGTGGTACGCGCACAACTACCACTGTTACTCCTACAATTGTAAGTGGTGATCAGTATTCATTCACTGTATCTAATTTAGTGAATGGCCCAAGAAATGTTTCAATCTCTATTAGTGCTGTAGACTCAAATGGGTCTACTGTCTATTATACCCCTATTTCTACATGTCTTGCAATTGATATGAGTGGATATACACTTGTTACAGATATATCATCATTTGGAACTATACAGAAGATAACAAGTGCTGTTACTATTACAGATATCTCCGCATTTACACTGACAACATCAACCAATCTTGATATATATACGATAATACCTCTTAATTCAACGTATCGGTATGGGCCACAGATTCTCCCATCATCTACAACAGCAATATTGGGGTCATGGCCACAGGAATATACGTACGTATATTCAATACCATGGGTTGGAGGTACTCATTTGTTACTTCTAAATAAAACAACAAATACATACATGATTTTTGAGATGCTGACATACGATATTGCCACCGGTTGTGAACTGGTTGATCGTGCAGATGGTTCTAAAGTACTGCAATGGAATGAAACAGCAAATCTACCCACTGTGAAAATACGGACATACAATAAACCAGTAAGAGATTCATGGGGGATGGGTTGGCACTATGAAACAGTTACAGAGCCATTTCCATATTATAAACTATCTCACCGTACAGATATATCAAATAATGGGACAGTTTGGAATATACCAGTTACGGTACACGATGATATTGTTACAATCTCATTAGCAGATGAATATGCAAATGGGCTAGTCGCATATCGCCCAATGCATGTTATCATTGATCGTGTTGAAAACTATATTTCTACAGATAATACCCCACAGCTAAAATATAATAGAGAATTTTCAACATCTTCAAAAGCAGTGTATACGATTCTACCTTACAAATATATATCATATAATAATTTGGAAGATACACAACCTTCTTTAATAGCAGATAAATTGGTGTCAATCGCATATGGGCAAACTACTCTTACAACAACTGTTTCTGCAACTGATCTATATTACTCAATTGGTAGTATGTCATTAACTATCTACAACCTTCCCTCCATACCTACTGGATTTTCATTGCAGTTTACTATTACATATAAATATAACCAATATGAAGATAGAACATTACTACTTGAATTACCATCACACAATACATTATTTCATTCCGTATATGGAACAATTGTTGATGGGTTTGCACCATATAGTTCTTTGTGTAATTATAGCTTGAAATATAATGAACCACAAGATACATCACTCCTTTATAAACAGGGGCTATCAGGTTGGGAATTATATAATAATGTTGCATTTGATGCATGTTCTAATTCTTTATGTATTTATGACATTGATGCATCTTCAAGTACTATATTTAAATATAATAATACAACCTTTACCATTTTAAGTCGCCCAGTGGAACTTTATGATCCAGTCTATGCATACATGACAAATATTGTGCAGGCATATCTAAGTAAAATATCTACTCCATCAATTTATCCAACATTAAACAATTTGCACTTATTCCGTAACAATGATGATACAGAAGCACTCGTCTTATATGCATATAGAATTAATACAGATGGTACAATAACTACTCTTCCTTCTTTTAATTTAAATACAACAATTACTACAGTAAATTTTGGACACGGTGTGCAATACAAAGAACAAGAGATTACAAGAGGGTATGGAAGTGATATAGAGGGTCCAGGTAAGTACATCTATGTACTTCAGTACAATGATGTAACTCTAGTTAGATCACATAATTATTATGTACCTGATACTCTTGAGTGGGTCTCAACTTCTCTAACACAAATACAATTGCGCATGATACCAGCCTATCCTATTAAAAATATTAATAAACATACTTTTGATGTTTCAGGTGATATAATTACTATTGATTATTTCTTAAGTTTACCATATGGAGGTGTTAACTTACAATTTCATGGAAATGAGTTATCAAAACTGAAATGGGATATGCATATACCATCTATAAACCCTACATTTACTCTATCAGCCGGCCCCCCTCTTATATCAGGTAACTTTAATGATTATGGAACTCTTTCTTTCTCAATCACATATTTTAGTCCAAAACCAATAGCAAATGTTGTTACATTGACCGATGCTGACACTGCAATCTCGTATACAATACAAAATAATAAGATAATATTTACATGTTCTCCCACTTATCAACGTGTTGATTTTGTAGCATATAATAGTGATACCGACTATGCTATTGGTAGTTTTTATCCATATAGCTATATGCCCAATAGAGTAGAGAAATCAAATGGAGTGATTAGTTTTTATGATAGCTGGGATGAATCAACATATACGATTCGTAGAGTGGATGCATTTGATCGCACAGCAACTGGAGACCCAATACCATATACAATACGCACAATATCTCCTACTTCTAGATATCTAGATATATCATATAATTCAGCAGATACTTCTCTTGCATTTCGTATTGAAAAAACTGGAGTAACAACTTATTATTATTACACTGATAATGATATCACCGATAACGATATGACACTTATCTTAGCGGGTAGCAATGATGCAGCAACAAAGAAATCTGCCATTACTACCAAGATCTCAGATATCGTAACAAGCGGAGTATCCCGTATTATTGATATTGGCCCTGTGGATGCAACTGCACTTTGCTCTTCCACCGTGGCTCGTGCGAACCTTGCAAACAAACGTGTATCAGTGGTAGCCGTTGCAAATGGAGGATCTGTAGCTATGCCTCTTGGTGGATTCAGCTCTGATGTGTTATACTTCCCTGGTGCTGCCGGCGACTCCTGGACATTAACACGTCCTGGAGATAGCTCCATCACGGTAGCATTTGATAATGCAGGGGTTATGTCTATTGGCGGTGTGGAACAACCCATGGGTTCGCCTGTGTCTATCAATGGGATATCCTATATCGTGGTAGGAAATGGTTCTGGTGTATTACAGAAGGTGCAGACAGTTGATCTCTCTGTAAATAGTGTTGGTATTACAGATGCAGCGATTCATGTAAGTGGTATCTCCAACTTTGTGGCGGATGATTTCACCGTCTCAGGGGGTGGTTCCAATTGGCAGATGACAGCATCTGGTGACATGGCACTCTTCACTGGTCTTCAGAGTAATTCATTAATAACTATCACATGTGCACCGGTGGCATATACATCAGCATCAGTGACTCTAACGACACTGTCTGCCCCTGCCCCTTCGCCCCCCACCTACACCGTTGCAGTGGGCGACGGTACCATCTATATAACAGACATTTCGGCAGCTGGTGCGGTATCATACAATCTTGCAACTATTGATCAAGGAACAACACAGGGGCCTGTATCGCACATAGTAAGTGGAGATATGTGTACGGTGACAGGTCTCCGTAATATACAGAAATACGCAATCTCTGTGACTGCTGTAAATGCAGATGGTATTGAAAGTACTCCTACATACAAAGAGGCGACACCATACAATGTGACAACTATCGGTCAGCGCATGTCGGCAGTAAATTCTGGTATGCTGTCAAAAACAGGGTTTGACCAGAAAATTGCCGATATTGCAGCAGTAGCCCCTGCTGTCATTACATTGCCAAATCCGGTGAACGCTGGCAGTCTCTTTACAAATATCGCCTCAGGTGTTGACCTCAGTGGTAAGACTGTGACTGTTATTGCAGTGAACACAGGGCAGACTGTATCCCTTCCAGATGCAATACCTACTGATGTGTTGTATTTCCCTGGATCTGTAGGTACCGCATACACGATTGTTGCTGGCGGCATTGAGTATGCAGTCTCTTTCCCTGCTTCTGGAGCAGCCGTTGAGATTGCAGGGACCCCCTATAATCTTGGTGATCAGATTACTCTGAATGGTGTGGTGTACAATGTTGTTGGTAGTGGATCATTTGCCCTTGAACCAATAGTGTCACCATCGCAACTGAGTGTATCAATAGATTCAACCGCGCAAACTACTGCGTCATTCAGTATAGCAGGTGCGGTTGATGGAAATGTTGATCTTACTACCGTACAAATTGAACTTGTACAGCTGATTGCGGCTGATGGCCAGTTGTCTGAAGTAACATCGGCTTGTAGTATTACATCCATTGATAATTGGCTTGTAACTGTTTCTGGTTTTACAGCTGGCAGCACATATAATGTGTATTTTTCTGCGCTTGGTCATACAATTTCACCCGCCGTTAATTTTACAACAGAAGCAATATCACTCAGTATTGGTGCTCCAATAATTGATGAAACATCTGAAACATCAGGGTCTCAAATAAATATTATGTTTACTGTTAATACTCCTACACGTGGAGAGATTATTGGTAATGAATTATATATTTATGAAGGGTACGATGTTGACAATAATATTCTAAGTACACAGATTGGCGATTCTATCCCTATTGAGAGTGGTGTATTACTTAACTTAATGCCATATTATTTGAATAATCAGCAGGAATATTATTTTACCATTAAAACACGTGTATATGATTCTGAAACAGATACAACATTTACATCATTTGATTCATCTGTTATTACATTTACATATACTGCACCTGTTTTGTTACCACAATATTATGGTGATATTACCCCAGAGAGATTCTTAATTGGATTTTCAAATGACCCAGCTGTATCCTTTACAGATATATCGGTTGCTTCATTAACAGATGCAGATGGGAATACACCATCATATACATCTGGACCCGATGAATTTTTGCAATCATTCTATATTAGTGATCTACCAGAAGGTACATTCTACGTTGTATTCAGTGCCAACGGTTATACAAATTCCGATCCATTTGAGCTTGTTGTACCTGCTGCTGATATCCAAGTCACGCTTTCTACACCTATTGTCACCTACTCTGAAATCTATTGTACCCTCTCTCCTGCTCCCCCTACTATATCAGTATTCACAACCGACCCATGGTTAGGCCCACGGGAATATTCTGCTATTGAATATGATAGCGGATCAGGTGCAGTTCGTATATATAATATTGGTAGTGGTATAGAAAATACTTTTATTCCAGTTGCTTCTGGATATTCAATTCCAATTATTACTGCAACATCTCTACTTCCAACCGTTGAACTGGCAGATTCTCAGCTAATTGTATCATGGGATATTTGTGCAGGATATACATATGATTTGGAGGTATCATTAGTAGCAGATAATTCACAGGTTGCTCTTCTTGAGGGGGTAACAGAATCACCAACAGTAATTGATTCTCTTGCAAATCGTACACCATATTTTCTATATATTAGAGAAACACCTGCAAGTGGTACACTATCACGCTGTTTTGTTGGACAATATATTCTACAGCAGGAACTAATCAAGCCAAATAAATATTCTATAAGTAATAATAATAGTTCTATATCAGTAACATGGCCATATGATACGCATGCCGCTTCTTATAAAGTTTCTGTATATAGGGATTCCACTTTTATTAAAGAGGATGCAGTTGTAGCTATACAGAGTGTAGGGGGTGTATTAGGAAATGTAACTGTACTTAACAGTATAAAATATATAAATCATACTGTTATAGGTCTAACAATTGGGTTTACATATACAATGACTATTACAGCTGTTGCAGAACAAGATCAGACATGGTATATTGATACGGTAGGTGACTCATTTACTGCAACACCAATTGCACCACCTGCTGCACCTGTTGTAAGTTTAGTGGCTTCTGATGCATCATCAATTACAGTCTCATATAATGCAGTAGATACTGCCACAGCTTATATTATCTATTATATGGGTCAGAATGCTACGACATATTCTGCTGCAACACGTAACGCAACCGGTACGTCGTACACAATAACCGGTCTTTCTGCCGGTTCCTACAAGATCAAGGTTGTTGCGAAACGGGTAATTGTAGAAAGTGCCGATTCTAATATAATTGATGGCATTGTGCAGGTTGCGGGTACAGCTGCACAAGCAGCGACATCGGCTGTGGCTGCATCGGCGACTGCAGCAGCTGCTGCATCAACTCAAGCAGAAAAATTATCTGTAAAAGCTGCAATTGATGTGGCACTTAAAAGTGCTGCTGCAGCGAATGCACCTGGGTCAACTATTAGGGGTGCCTTACTAACAGATGCCCAGGCACTATTACTCGCACCGACTACAATCTTACCACCAGGATCTACACCTCCACCAACACGTGCACTGGAAGTAAAAGATGGAGATACTGTCAAATTTGATTCTTCCATTTCAGAGAAATCATTTTATATCCCACTAGCAGCTGGTCAATCAGTTACACTAAGTGACAGTAATGGGGCAAATGCAACACTTCTGAAAACAATTGAAGAAGGCGGTGTTAAGAAAATTGAGATTACTGATGTTGCCACAGACAATAAACAGACAATTCTCATTGGAAAAGGGTGCATGATTGCTGGTAAGTTTAGATATATTGTTGGATTTGGATCTGTTCTCTTTGCAGATGCTGAAGCCCCGATCCTATCAAATCCGATTGTCAGCCCCACCTCTGTGACCTATACTATCAGCGCAAATCAGATTCCAGGAGCAGATTTGACAGATGTCTACTATAAGCTCTATGTGTATGCTGCGGATGGGGTAACGCAAGTAGGTCAGCCAGTGCAGACAAATGGTACGGCAGATACGCTAACATCTGTGACATTCAATGGCCTCACCGCTGGTCAGACCTACAAGTTTGCTGCGGCTATCACCACGAGTGATGGTAGCGGTGTGGGCCCCCTGTCGGCACTCCAGGATCCTTATTCGGTGCCGGCACAAGCCCCTGTCTGCTTCTTCGCGGATGCACCTGTGCTGACACCGCGTGGGTACCGCCCCATTGCATCTTTCAAGATCGGTGATGCTGTGCAGACAGCGGATGGTCGCACTGTGCATGTTACACGTGTCTTCATGAAGCGTTATGTGGCGAATGCATCGACCCTGCCCTACAAGATACCCAAGGGTGTCCTAGGTGCAACACGGGATCTCCCGATATCGCCCAACCATGAAGTCGCCGTGTCTGGTCGCAGAATGGTGCGCGCACGTGACCTCGGTCTTCAACAGATGTCGGCGGCGACTACCGGTCGTGTGCTGACCTATTATAATCTGGAGCTAGAGGATTGGGTACGGGATAATATGGTGGTGGCTGGTGTAACCGTTGAATCCTTGGCCCCGATCCGTCGCATTGAAATGACGAAGACAGAGTTCCAGGCATTTATTGCACAGCGTTATCCCACTGTAGAGTTGCAGGGGCGTCTGCGTCGTCTGGTGGCAATGACAGAGAAAGGGACAGTGAAATGCCCATTGTTTATGATCTAGTTGTAATAGAAACACATATTTTGCGATAATTATATGTAATCAATTATCGTAAATTAGTCTTTAAAAACTATCATAAAGATATTTTCTGTAGGATGAGTATACGATATGGCTACACTTACCATGGGCGCTGTATCCATTACCGGTGGATACAATAATCCTGAGTTGTCTGTACCCCTGACAGTTAGCGGTCTAGGAAATGTAGCCGGCCAAGTAAAGTCATTTAAGTTGAAAGATCTTTCAACGAATGACTTGTATGTTATTGATATTTGTGCCAATGGTGCTGGTGCTGTATGGAGAGATGGCAATGGTGCTACAATTACACCATATATGGGCTGGGGGCAGACTGCAACAAGCCCAACGGTAAACACATTGAGGGTATCTGGTCAGTATCCACTCACAAAACTTACTCCTGGACATTCCTTTAGGTTTACAGAGGTTGTTTTAATAGTGAATAATTCATTGAATCCTTCTCTAAATGGACCACAAACTGTGACAAACACTACTTCTTCAACACCTATCCCTAATGCACCAGCCCCTACCCCTACCCCTACTGCTACCGGTGTTGACCTCGCATTCGCTAATGCACTACCTACGGACTCATATATGACGTTGAACCCTGCTCCTCCTAACGGAACTACCTCCACACAGTTTCCATTAAGTGCGGATGGGAAGAGTTTCTCAATAAGCGGTCTTTCACCCGCGACAACATACACCCCAACACTTACTGTGCCTGGTACAACACTGCTTGGATATAGTATTCCAAGTGGTTCTAGTGCATTTCCCTCATTCTCAACCAATCCGGCCGATCTCAGTGTATCCTCTGCTACAACTACAGCAGATAGTATTGCACTGACGCTAGCAACTACGTCTGGGGTGCCTCTTCCATCTGCATTTACGTCAGCATCGGTCACACAGGCTGGAAACACTGTACCTGGTGCGTCGGTGGCAATTGATTCTGGAATTGCTACTATTTCTGGCCTGCAACCCAGTACTACATATGACTATACACTAGCAGCAGCAGGGTTTTCTACTCTTAGCGGTTTTGCATCAACCGCTGCTGCTACACAGGCTACACCAACTCTAACTGCGGGTACTATCTCTGCCACATTGAATAGTGTATCATTCCCAGTTATCTCCTCAAATAGCACCCCCCCTGCAGATGGCACTGTGTTTGTTGATTCACTAACACAGGCCGGCGTTGCCGTGACTGGATATACTTTTAATTACACAGATGGTACATGCACATTATCAGGCCTGCAGCCTGATACCACATATGATCTAGTACTGCAATCCACAGGATATGAGAATCTTATAACAGAAATCACAACAGCACTGCCTGAACTCGGGTCATCCATTGTGATTGCTGGTGTGAGTAGTGTTACATTTACTCTAACATCCACATCAGGGGCCCTTCCTGCGGATGCCTCGCTCAATCTTGTGTCCGTAACATATGGCTTCAATGACGTGACATCATCTGTCACAATGACTCCTTCTGGATCAAATGACACTATCACACTCACCGGTCTCCCTCTTGCAGGAACAGAGTATGAGGTGGTCATTGGGGCGGTGGGATATAAGCCAAATACTACAACGGCGATATTTACCACAAAGCCGGCGACCCCCACTATTACAGCAGTGTCTGGTGGTAATGGACAGATCACCGTTACATACGATCATAATCAGGGAGCAGCAATTGCGGATGGATGGATTGTTGCTGCATATATTACACCAACTGCAGGTGGTTCCGAGATTGTGAAAGAGGCAGATGCGTATGCATCTGGTGCTGCTGTAACATCTGCTACTTTTACGGCTATTCCAAACGAGGCTACCTATTCTGTACGTATAGCAATACAGAATGCAGCCGGCGATGAGGGAGATAAGACGGATACATGGCCAACCAATGTGCTTGTGGTAGCCCCGCTGGATGCACCGACAGGTGTGACTGCCAATGGCACAGTACCAGAGCAGATAACTGTGACATGGACAGCCTCTACTTATGCAAATGTATCATCCTATGATGTGGTCCCATATAATGGAACTGTGGCCAAGACGGCAAAGCGCATTAATAGCGGAACGAGCGCAGTGTTCACCACTGCGGATTTCCCATATGGTGCATATACATTTAAGGTGAAAGCAAATGATATACATGGGCGTGTTAGTGCAGATTCAACTGCTTCTAGTGAGGTCACGCTGGCCCCTGCACCTGCCGCGACGCCTACACTGGTTGATGTTATCTCCAAGGACGGTGCACTGGATGTATACTTTACTACAGTCAACCCAACGATAAATGTTGTTGAGAACGACAGCCTTACTTTCACAGATCCATCAAGTGGTAATGTTACTGGTACTGGCTCTGCAACCCTCACATTTCAGTATCAGAGCCCCACATATATTATTCAGACAAAACAGGGTACTAATGGTTGGGTTGATCATGGGCCTATAACTGCATCAAGTTCACCCTATAAACATACAGTCTCTCTGCCAAACGGGCTCTCCTATTCTGTACGTGTAAAGGCGGTATATGGCAATCCTATATTTGTAAATGCTGCAAATTTGGCACGGTCTGACTTTACTCCTCCTGATGATGCAAACAATAATTATGGATTTAATCAGGATGGAACCCCAAATCATTACGGAGTAAATGATCCAAAAGGACGTGCTATTATTCTTTCTGACTTATATGCCGGTACACCAGCAGCGACATATCCTACAAAAGAGACAAATACATCTAATCAGAAATCAGGCATGCCTGTTAGCACGACCGGTATCGTCAGCAATGTGAATGCACAGACAACGCCTGCAGAAAAGCGCAGCACTATGCGCAACGAGGTGCTGGGTCTTTCTACTGTACCACAGATCATTGATATGCAGGATATAGATGAACCAAGCCAGCTCTATACAACTATTGGCCCAAATACGACTGTCCCTAGAAACTTAAGCGCGGTGGCCATTGGCAATGGTGGCACCGTCAATCTGACCCAGACAAAGCTGAATGCAGTTGAGTGGCTGCATTTACCTGGTACTCCTGGTGACTCCTATACAATCAACATGCCTGATGGTACCCCTGTGCTAATCGCATTTGCAGCGGGTACGGGTTCTATGACGGCAAACGGTCAGTCTATCC
>JACCDO011802755.1_pt1 | contig 12263 bp, 15 predicted proteins | sample 7446101 | NCBI WGS metagenome assembly JACCDO01 (sample SAMN15323440, study PRJNA562643) | freshwater metagenome | isolation source: river surface water | place: USA:Blue River Watershed | collected 2017-08-16 | reverse complement strand
CATCACGCTTTTTAACTTTGGTGCCGTTGCTCATATTTTCTTCCAGGTAGTAAATTTAAGTTTTGCTTCTAATCCAGAATAAGTATTTAATTCTATCACAGACTGCACATCAAGTCCAGATAGTACCATTTCATTAATATCCTTTTCTTTTATATTGGATGGCCATATTACGACCTTATCTCCTTTATCAATACATTGCTCAATCCTGCGGTGGATTTCTGCATTACGTGGTTCGTTATCATATATCCACACACGATCGCCAATACCCCACTTACTAACATCACCGTCAGCTCCGCAAAGAGCAATCGCGTTTGAAATGAAAGAGGAGTCAAATGGACCTTCCGTGATGTAGATAGTTTGATCTTTTTTGACTTCATCAAGACCATAAATTTTTGGGGCATCATCATCAAGCATTACGGTAATGTATTTAATCTTGCTTGGACCAAGTGCTCTTCCTTGAAATCCGACTAATGTATTTTGATAAAACAAGGGAATAATAATCCTTGGTTCATCTTTTTCTGTACTGTCGAATGTCTGGTGGAGAGAATTAGTCCACTTCTTAAATTTGTCGATGTAATAAAATTTATCCGGATTTAATTTTCTACTTTCAAGATATATTTTTGCTTCAGAATTTTCTGATGCTTTAGGCAAATCTAACTTAGGTTTAAACTTTGGTACTTCAAATTGAAATACTGGTTCTTCTACAGTAAAATTTCTTCCAGTATTTCCTTCTTTAAACTTCTCAAAAGTATATTGCTTGTGAATTGTCGTATCTATTTGTTTGAGAAAATTATTAAAGGATATATTAACTCCACAGTTATGACACTTAAAGTTTGTATTATTTTTGACCTGATATAGGTATCCCCTTGCTTTATTTTTGTTTCTTTGAGAGTCTCCGCAAATTGGGCAACGAAAGTTATAAAGATTATTCTTTACCTTCTTAAACTTCTGAAAGCGAGAAGATATCAAATTGATGTACTTTACATCAACAAAGTCCATAAACAAATATTAATCTGTTGATCTATTCTACCAAACTATCGGGTTTTGTCAAGACAATGAGACGTGAGTATTGCCGTCCATTTGATGACCGAATTTGTGACTTTTTGTAGGGAGTAGACTGTGATTTTTCTTTGAGTTTTCATTGGCATTAGTGCCAACACCCAATTATTTATTTTTTATTTGTGCTTGCGGCACTTCTGGTGTTAAAAGATCTACTACAATGTGAGATTGAGAAACGGCAAAAGTAATTACAGCAAAAACTCCTATTATAACCCAACGAAATTTTACAACTTCTTCCAACTTATTTTCTATTTTTTCTATTCTGTCCGATACTGCTTCGTGCTGATCTTTATTTTCAAGTCTTAGTTCTTCAATTACTCTACTTAAATAATCATCTGACTTATGACATTGCTCAATTTTTTCATCATGAACGGCAAGCATTTTACTAATATTCTGACTTGTCTTACCCATTATCTGTATTGCTTCGTCAATCTTTCTCATCATAATTTCATATGACGAAAGACGTTCTTCTAGAACCGCAATTTTAGTATCTGCAGAAGTGTTTTGATTAAACATTTTCTTATGAGTTATTATTTCTTGCACTACTGGAAACAAATAACTCAAGTAGTTTTGTTATTATTTATTATTTTGGTCTCATCCACCTCTTACGAGAACCTGGTGGAAGTTTAATTTGAGGACCTTTTCTTTTTGTAATTCCCATAACAGGGTCAAATCCAGCAGTCGGTCCCTTTGGATCTGCAGTTCCACTAAATCCAGGTTTTCCTGCGGTGCTTCCAGTACTCATAGTAGGAGCACCTTCTTCTTTCAAGTTTATATAATTGCGAAATGCTTCAATAATTTTATCAATTTTCTTCTTTTCCATTGTAGATCTTGTAAAGTTCTTCTAGGCAATATAAGTCAACTTGAATATCATGTATGCCGGATTTTGGATATTCGGGTAATCTATTTAAAAAAATAATAAAAGATTTTAAAGAAGACCATAATTCTTTTTCAATTTTAAAAAAAAGCATCGGTGTCGTTGCTTCACCAAAGATATTATAGAGAATAATAAAATGATTTAAAATCAGGTGAGTTTTGAGCTCACCTGATTTTTTGTATCTTTTCAATAATCTTTTAATATATTTAAAATGATTTAAATCCTTCTCAAAGTCTTCTTTCGTAACTGCTTGAGGATTTTCATAATGTTTAATAGCAAATAAAAGGAAATTATCCTCATTCAACTCATTAAAGATCATAAGTTAATCATGCGTAATCAAGTGTTGCAACATCAGAGGTTGCAGAAGCACCACCATCAGCAGTAATATTAACACGATAGTAATATCCATCAGGTCTGTTAGCAGCAACAGTAGTGGAGGCAATTCCAACTGTTGCAGTCGTGACGTTGCTGTAGATGCCAGCATTTGTTAGGTTAGTATATGCTACGCCAGTGCTAGAATATTGCCACTGATATGACAGAGAAGCAGTTGGAGTTGCTGTTGCAGTGACACTAAATGTTTGATTAGTAGTTGTAGAAACTCCAGACAAGCTAACTGGTTGAGCAGTAATAGTAATAAATCTATCTGGGAATACTGCATCATCTGCAGCATCTCCATATTCACCATAAGATGCAGTTCCAGTTGTAATTCCAGAGAATGCAACCAGTGTTTCTGATTTAACTCTAAGATTACCATCACCATCTACATAAGTTTTGATTCCAACCCATCCTGCATGAGTAACTGCATACTGAGTTGTAACATTTGATGCTGCTTCATTTATATCTACACCATAAACAGCATTAACTGTTGATGCCGATCCAGCAATACTGTAGTTGGAATCCTGAAGAACATATACTGGTTTTTGTGACATAGTATATGCAACACCAGAAATTGTTGCTCCACTTAAAAAGTCTGTAGATGCAATTGATATAAAAGTATCAGAAGTAATACCAGTAATTACTGCCTCACCAAAAGTTCCACCAGTTCCAACTGTAATGACTGACCCAACAGTTGCTGCGGTAAATGAGGTGCCAGATCCAGTAATGGTCTTACCGGCATAATCTACCGTCACAGTTCCTGTGGAAATAATACTATCTGCGGTTCCCCAGAGTGCCATTCTTTTTACCTTTACTAATTTGTTTCGTAGAAATATTTATAAAAAATAGAGACCTCAAATTTGAGGTCTCTATGGAGTTTTATAAAGAAAAATCAAGGAGTTGTATCAACTGCTCCCTTTTTCTTGAGATGTTGCTGAATTTGAAGAATTACAAAAGATGCAATTCCATTTGCCTTAACTTTAGGAATAGCACCAAGAAGTTCAGAAACGAGTAGAAGAAGTGTAGCTACGGTTGCTTCATTTGCAACAATCCAAGCCCAAATAAGTCCTGCAGACATAATAACCTCCGTGTGAAGAATATCCTGTCTTATTTAGGATCAGTCAAATCTTGAACCAATTCTTTGTTCCTTTGCCCTCTCAACAGATGCTCTACGAACTGCTACTCTATGTGCCGGATCCTGAACTCCAGAACCGGGTTCTCCTGCTCTTGGTGGTTTCTTTCCAGGGACTTTTTTAGGTTGTCTTGAACCACCATATTTTAACCATGGTTCTTTCTCCATTCTCTTCTTAATTTGAGGATTTCCACCCTCTTCTGATGGACGACCCGCGCCACCAAATTTTTTTCCAGTTTCCTTTGCATATCTGGTTCTCTCAGCAACCATTTCACCTTCTGGTTCATATCCAGCGGTAATGGAAGGATCAGTTCCTTTAGGTGCAGATCTCAGTGCTTGAAGTTTTCTTTGGAGAATTTGAACTTCTTGCTGCCTCATTCTATCTTGACTTTGCTGCAACTTTTTTTGTTGCTGATCTGGTTTTTGTGTTGATGATGTCTTTGGTTGCAATTCAAGTGCCTGTTCCGCCATTTTCTTTGCCATCTTAGTAGCAGTAGCATACATCACCTCTTTACCGCGACCAGGATATCTCTTTTCAAAATCTGCCGATTTATCCTTCATTGACTTTACAAGTCTTTCTTTTTCTTTAGTTTCTGCGGCAGTTAATGTTTTTTCATCGATCTGAACACTTTCACTTCTTACACTTGCAAGAAGGTCATCCAACTTACTTGTTCTTTTTCTTTTTGCTGGTGCTTTACTACCACTTACTTTAGTAGTTTTTGCTTTTGCCTTGGTCGTTTTCTTTTCCTTTGGCGGAGCAGTCTCACTACCCTTCCAAGGATCCTCTACAGGTTCTGCTTTCTTTTTGGTAGGTGCTTGATAAGAACCACTGCCTACTCTCTCTTTAGTTCCTACACCAGCACCACGATAGGTTGATGGTTTTCTTGCTGCAGTATGTGGTTTTTTATCGCCACCTTCCATCTTACGAGCAACACCTAATGCACCCTTAGCAACTTTTCTTGCGCCCGTTGCTACTGCTTGTTTTGCAGTTTTTTTGAGTGAAGATAATCTTGCCTTTGTAGCAGACATCAAACCACTCTTTTTCTTTTCGGGTGCAGTGTCATGACCAAGAGTTACTTTTGCTTCGGTCAACGAATACTCAATTGCTTCTTCAATATCATCTTCATTATAACCTTCTTCTAAAAGTTCATCATAAACACTCTCAAGAATATAGTCCATCTCATCAATCTCTACCATCTCAAGAAGAGTTCCGCCAAGTTCTTCTACCGCTTCACCAAGATCAAGTTTTGGATTGATTTGTATTTTATTATTAACTTTCTTTTCAGTGACTTTTTTTTCTGATTCAATATCAGTCATTACTTCAACAAGATCTTCTCTCCAATTCGAGAAACCTTCTTTTACTGACTTTTTCTTTTTCTTAAACTTACCAGAAACTTCTCCCTTTTCATATCCAATACCATCACCATCATCATCCCACCATCTCTTAGTTTCTTTTCCTTCATAAACTCCCAATTTCTTTTTAATTCTATCCTGTTCTTTGTCTCTTAATGCCTTTTTCATAGGTTCAAGTTTATTTCCATCACGATCAACATCAAGACGATCAGGAACTGATTTACGTGTTACGTCATAATATGATTTCCTCTTAATATTTGCAACCAATTTATCAGTTGCACTAGGTTGTTCCTTTTCTTCTTTACGTGTTGCAATTGCTTTTCCAATTGCTTTACGACGTTTGTGAAGATACTTATCAGACTTATCAGTATCACCATCATTATCAATATCAGCATCTTCACGTCCTACAGGATCAAGTGCTTCACCAAGTTCTCCAAGTGCTTTTGCTTTACGAATCTTCTTAGGATTCTTTAACTTACCACCAGGATACATATTCTCTTCATCACCATAATCATAATCAGGATCTACATTAGCACGATGTCTTGCTGCTCTCTCAGGAGATGCCTTATCTGCGTGAATACCTGCTCTACGAAGAGGAGAAGTCTTTTCTGCTGCTCTCTTTTCCTTTTGTTTTAGAGCACTACGCTTTTTCTTATAATCCTTAAGGGTCATACCCTCATCAATTTCAACTTCTTGTGTAGCAACGTGCTCCAGATATACTCTGGAAATATCGTTCAGAGGATTTATAGACATCTTAATAAGTACTTGCTTTCTTTGCCTTATACTTATTTATGAAATTCACTCCGTATGCCTTACCACCCTTCTGGAGATATTGACTGTTTGTTCCAATTACTCCAGGTGTCATTTTTGCATAATGTTTGAATGCACCTAAAGTTCCTACAAGAGTATTTGGATGAATTTTATCTCTCATTGGACTATCCATTTTTACTTCAGTATATTCCATCAAATCCCATATCCAAGACTTAAACATATAACCTTCTTCAGTCACGCAGATTAAATAATTGGTTCCCCTACGCACAATTTCACCAGACAATCCAGTATTTAAACTCTGAACGGTATCACCAATTTTAAAAATCTTATTAGAGATATAGTTTTCACGAAGATTTTTAACATCAGATTTTGGAGCAATCTCCCAAAGATTATAACTTTCTTTCTTAACTTTAGATTTTTTAATCTGCATTCCCTGGCGAACAGCATTAAAAAGTGTTTGAGTTTCTGCATCATCTAATGTTTTTGGAATTCCCCTACGAAATGCTTTAAAGTCATCGTTCATTACAGCCTCTCTCATCTTAGATGCAGACATTCCCTCCACACCTTTTGAACCAGAATCACGGAAACCTGCAGAAATCACACGAATTTGGTCAAAGGTATAAAGGTCTCCATTATATAGATTAGCTTTATTTTCAAATTCGGATTGACGGTCGGACCCACATACAATATTTACACTAGTATATCCTTCTTCATTTGCAGCAATCAAAACATTAAAAATAGTGTTCATCTTATAATCATTAATAATTCTTTCTCCATATTTGGGAAACATTTTTCGCATATAAGAAATTTTTGTATCGGGGTCTAGAGGATTCTGTTTAGGGTCCTGAGTTCTTGATGGATATATTTTTAAATCTCCACCGACTGATATTTTATCTGCGATATCAAAAACTTTTTTATGTCCTATTGTTGGTGGATTGAAACGACCAAAGACAATCGTTAATGTTGATTCTTCCTCAGTAGGTTGTTCTTCCGGTGCCGTTTGTGTCTGTTGAGGAACTTCAGGTGCTGGTGCTTGTGCTGCTTGAGGTTGTGGTTGAACTGGGGCAGCTGCTTGAGGTTGTGGTTCTGCTGTAGGTTGTTGCGGACCCTTTGCCTGACGACCATCAATAAACTTAAACTTTCCTTTTTCTGTTCTTGCTACTACCTTTCCACTACGATCGACCCAACCACCATGACCATCACCAACCAAACCAAGTTTCTTGGCTTGCATTGATGCTTGCGATTGCGTTGCTTCTGATAAAAATGTAAAGAAACTCTTCATATTGTTTGTTATTATACCTTTATTTATTAAATCTGGAAAAACCCATCGCCCGCTTCCATCAATTGTCTGAGCATAATCTTATATGTTTTATTCGCTCCACTACCACTTGAAGCAGAATCAATCCTTGCTCTAAACTGCAATAATAATTTTCCTTTTTGACCGTTGTTCTTATCAACTAGAAATAATTTAATGGTTGGATTATCATCCGTTGTTGTCTCAACTTTAAACTTTTGTCTTGCTAGAGAATTTTTAAAGGATGAATCAAAAGTTTGAACGTTAAAATTTCCACCACCTTTTAATTTCAAAAGAATGACTCCATCTTCATTTCTAGTAGCTCCAAATTTAATCGCTTCATATAAATCTTGAGCAAATTGTGGTTGCCCCTTCATTCTATTCATCGCCTGTCCAGCTGCTTTATAATAAACTGCAGCAGATTGTTTAAGAAGAGTGGCCCAATCGCTATTAGTTACATCTTCCCTAGTAGAAAACTTTACACTAAATGCTTCTGTAATATTAAATTCATTAATCATCCCATTACATTTATTTTTTGCGGTTTGACTAACATTAAGTTTTAATAATTCTTTAAATAGTTTCTCAAACTTATCAACACCAAATCCCACCACTTGAGCAAATTGCTCACCACCAGTAACTTTTAAGGATATTTGATTTCTAGTCTGTTTTCCATTAACAGTAATTTTAATATCAACCTTAGTTCCCTTTTGATCTGCAGTTCCTGCAGAATCAACAACAATATCATCAACTTTACCATTATAAGCAAAAACTTGAGATTGTAGTGAGAGTCTTCTATCCTGATTTACATATTTAATTGCACTATCAATAAAATCCGAAACATCATCTCGGTTACTTTTTACTTTTAAAAAATCCATAGCATTTTGAGGGAGAGCCAATTTAAAAGTAATATTATCTTGAACCTGTTTTGTAATTACACGCAAATCATTCACTCTCCTAGTAACAGTTCCTGTTCCCAAAACATCATCCAACATATCATCAATATCTTTTCTAGTAACCTTATCCAAGGTTCTAGAAGTTTGTCCAGAAACTCTTTTAGCATATCTTGCAGCAACCGCAGCACCAACAAATGCCTCCGCAACATCACCTTTGTTGGCACTAATTTTTTTATTGGCCATAATACTCAAATACTCTTTCAAGTATTTATTTTAAAATTCTTCCAGATCTATATCCAACAGGTATTTTATCTCCCTTTTTTATTTTATAAGAACCACTCTTTGTTCCATCAGTAATCCACATAGTTCCGTATTGAGAATTTTTAATTCCTTGCTGATGCTTTATTTTAGCAAGAGTTTCTTTTTTCTTTCGTATAGCATCAGGACTTTTAGATGCTTCTACTGCTTGCCTATGATATTTTTTACCGACTTCCTTAAGTAAAGCAATATGTTTTTCTGTGTAAATATGTTCTCTATTTGCTTTTTTACCACCCATACTTCTCAATTCTCTTATGATTTCTTCTTTACCAATTTCACCAGTCAATCCTTTCCACGCCAATCTATCTCTATCATCTTCCCACAAACGCCAATTGCAATAGTGAAACATAGCGTGTTGAGTTACACTAACTTCAACAAGATTTTCCTTTATATCCAATCCACCACGATACAAAGGTACTATATGATGTTTGTGTTTCATCGTTCTGCTCTTAAATTGGTTCGCAGTATTATTTATACAAGAAAAGGAGCATCTCTGCTCCCTCTCTACCTTAAAGATGCGAACCAATTAAGGCACTTTTATTTATGGAACCGACGAGATTTGAACTCGTAACTCTTAGCTTGCAAAGCTAATGCTCTACCAATTGAACTACGGCCCCATAACACTTCACATTATAAAACCCTCTCAACTAAAAGTCAAGAGGGTTAGAGCAACCTTCCGATTTATTTATCAGCGGACATTAGCAGCATACCATCTTTCAAATGCTTCTCTATCTTTATTGCCTCTTGGTGGCATTGGTCTCCTTTCTCCACGAACAGGAGCATACTTTTTGCTCTGCTCTCTTTCATACTTCTCGGGATTGTTGCGAGACTCTTGTGCTTCATCCACATATTCTTCACCAATACCTCTGTCCTTAAATGCTTGTTTTTCTCTTGAGGACATTTGTTGTAAGGTTGGTTTTCGAGTTTGCATATAACCAGCAGGTGCCTTACGACCATACTTTGATTGTCTTCTAGGTGGAGTTGTATTAGGATTACCTTCACCGAGAACAATCTCAATCGCTTCATCATCAATCACATTGGCCATTAACCACTCTGCTTCTTCCAGAGTTTTTGCATATCCTTCTGCTTGAAGGAACTCAAGAACTACATCAAAGATTTCTACTTCTTCATTTGCTGCTCTTCTTTTTCTCACACCAGCAGCAAGTTTTCTTGCTCTTGCTTCTTTATCTGCAGCAGCAACAGTTGCTCTTACATTTTCAGGAGTGCGAGCTCTCATTTCTCTATCAGCAGCAGCACCAGTTCTTGCGATTCTTGCATTAACTACATCTCCTGCAAGTCTTGTAGAGATTTCATCAATCTGCTCTACTTCCTCACCCATTCTCTTACGTTTTACATAATCCATCTGTGCTAGCTTATGAGATGCATATCTCTCACCTTCTTTTGCAGGAAGTGGTCTATGTCCTGCTCTTCTTTCTGCAGCAAGTGCCTTTCTTCTCTCCGAAGATTCGCCTTTTACTGCTTCATCAATCTCAACTTCTTCGCCCATTTTTTTCTTATCAAGAACAGTACGGCGAGAAGAAGGCATTTGCATTGCAATCCGTCTTTGCATCTGCCTATTGGTTTCTTCCTCATCGCCAGCAGCGGCAGCACGAACTTCCTTATCGTATGCTCTTGCTGCCTGGCGAGACATCTTCTCTTTAGGAAGTGGTTTCAATCCTTCTTCAATTTCTTCTTGAGGAGCATAAACTTCAGCATATGCTTCCATTAAACCACGCAGTTCTTTAGGATCCATTTTTACAAATACTTTTTTAGTTATTTATAAATTAAACCAATTCAATTGGATAATGCTCAGAGTCTATATCTATAGTTTTTTTAAATTTGTTTTTATTCTTATCCTTTTTAAGTTTTTCTTTTAAGATTTTAATCCACTCAGAAAAGTACATTGATGTTTTCTAAGTATTTATCAGTCACCAACCACCTCACCAATATTATCATCAAGGTCTTGAATTACTTTACGAATATCAGAGATGCGAGGAGGAACACTTACTTCATCATAAGTGTATCCTTTTTGATGCTCAAAAAGAATTTGACGGACTGCTGCTGCTTGACGAGTATCCATCTTAATAGTTACTTTACTCACAGGTCTCCCTCCACACGATTTTCAGAACGATAAACATCAAATGTTCCCTCAGGATAACGAGCACTTAGTTTCTCATAGTTCATTTGAAGAATCTCTTCAAAGTTAGTATCAAGTGCCATAAATGCTTGAGAAAGATACCAACAGATATCACCAAGTTCACGCTTTAGGTGAAAAGCATTTTCTTCATTATAAGGTTTACCTTGGAGGATAATTTTCTTTACAACTTCAGTAAATTCACCTGCTTCAGCACTCATACCAAGTGCAGCAGTTAGAAGACGAGGAACATCAGCATCGGCAGTTGCTTCTAGATCAGTAATGCGAGCAAGAAGTGCTGCCAGGTCACTACTTGCAGGACTTGTAGTTTGACGAACGAATTCAATATATTTGTTTGTATCAATAACTTGAGTCATATTTAAAACTTAAATCCTTCAAATGATTTTTTAGGTTTTCTTTCTTCATAATCATACTCTTCTTCTTGTCCATTGTCAAGAATATCATTTTGAGCAGATTGTTCGCAGTCATAAAGACGCATTTTTGCCCTATCAATACCAATCACAAATCTCTTATGAATGGTTGGATCATTATAGCGATTCTTAAGTTGTTTTACAAGAATCTGTCCAAGTCCTTCTAGTTCTTCTGTAGAAATCAAGGCAAACATTAAATCAGCAGTTGCAGGAAGACCAAAGGACTCAGAAGTATCAGTAAGTTCAACATCAGAACTACCATAACCTGAGCGAGTGGTCTGAGTAGCGGATACAATCGGAACATTAAACTCAACGGCAAGTCCCCTAAGTTCCTCAGCAATTGCCTTGACGAAAGTATAAGAATTGATATTGCTGTTTCCGCGATACCTGGAGGAAGAACAAATATTGAGGTAGTCAATAAAAATAATATCAGGTCTAAATGACTTCTTAAGTGCAAGTTCGTTAAGAAGTGACTTAAAATGTCCCGCGTGTGCGGAAGCAGTAGGGTATTCCTTAATTATAAGAGTTCCCTGAGTTTTCTTTGCAAGATTCGTGACCTTAGTTTCAAACATCTGTTTTGGAAGATCTACAATGTCCTGAATAGGAACATTCAATAAGTTTGCGTCAATTCTTTCAGCAATACGTTCTTCTGCCATTTCCAGCGTAATGTACAGAACGTTCCGTCCTTGGAGCAAGACGGAGCTAGCAACATGGCACATGAATAGAGACTTCCCGACGCCCGTACCAGCAAGAGCGATATTAAGAGTTTTGTTAGGGAGCCCACCTTTTGTGATTTTGTTAAAGTATTCGAGATCAAATTCAATTTTATCCTCCTTTTTGTGATAAGACTCGTATCGTTGTTCATAGTCTAAGAGATAATCGTGACCAATGTGAGTATCAAAACTCACAGCAAGAGCATCAGAAAGAATAGAAGGAATACTATCACGATTCTTCTTTTCATCCTTACCATCAGCAATATGAATTGATTCCATCAATGCCAGATAAATGGCGCGATCACGACACCACTTTTCTGTAGTATCGACCAACCAATTAAACTCTGCAGGAACATCCTCCAAAGAAGAAATTAAATGAATAATTTCTTTAAAAGAAGTATCATTAATGTCTTGACGTTTTTCTACCTCAATACAAAGGACTTCTTTAGTTGCAGGTTGATTGTATTCTTGAACAAAAGAAAGTATTTCCTCAAACACAATCCTTTGGTTAGCATCTTCAAAATATTCAGATTTTAAAAACGGTATGACTTTTCGAATATATTCTTCATTATGTAACAGGTTTCTAAGAATTAGAAACTCAACTTTCTCCATAACTAAATTCCTTTCTTGCGATTTCGTCTAACTTTTGCATTACTTCTTCAGTGAAATATACTTCAGGTTCTTTTAGAATCTGTTTAGCATAAATTTTCTTACCATCCATCTCATAGCGTCCTGCTACATTCTTCCAGAGTCCACCAATCTCACCAAGTTCCAGAAGACCATAGTAACGATCAAGACCGCGCTCATCATAATACAAACGGACTTCAACATCTTTATTCTCCTTACTTAAACGCGATTTAGCAGTCTTAGCCTTGATAATATTTCCGACCACTTCTGTTCCATCCTTTTCTTT
>JACCDO010016433.1_pt1 | contig 12263 bp, 7 predicted proteins | sample 7446101 | NCBI WGS metagenome assembly JACCDO01 (sample SAMN15323440, study PRJNA562643) | freshwater metagenome | isolation source: river surface water | place: USA:Blue River Watershed | collected 2017-08-16 | reverse complement strand
TCTGACAGTAGGTAATGCATCGAGAGCATTTTTGTAGCTTTCTAAAGCAATATTTAGCTCTTCACATAGCTGATATTTCTTGTCCCGAACAGCTGCTTCAATTTGTTGCTGTAAACAGGAAATTTTATCCAGAAGCTCAACACGACTTAGAATGATGGCGGGCTTCGATTTATCAACGGCAACAGCTGCTGTATTGCATTCAGACGTAACGGAAATATGCGCTGCTTGAGGTGGGGTTAGTCCTGCAATGTATCTACGGAGTTCATCTCGTGCCTCTTCTAAGGTCGCTATATTCATGTAGTTTCGTCTCATTTTCATATTCCAACCAGCTAGAGCAGTTTCAAGATCGACAAGTTGTTTTTGCGCAACCTCCCAGGACATATCACGACTTGACAACTCATTTTCCAGCGCGTCGAGGTTAGCTTGCAGCGCAGCGCACTTGTCGAAGGCTTTTGCGGCCATAGCAGTTTGAATGTCAGCGTTCAACTTTTGCACGCATTCGCGCAGTTCAGCAACCGAGCGGTTTGAGGTTTTTTGCTGTGAGAACTCTTGTAAGGAATGTTCTAGGGCTGCAATTTCAGCATTTAGTTCAGCACAACGACGGAAATTCTTTTCTAGCACACTTGATTTCAAGTGTAGCTTACAATCCTGCAGCACCTGAGCAATTTCGTCTGCGGTGCGAAATGAAATCTTGAGAGATTCCAATTGCAGTTTTTCTGATTTTAGTTTGGCTAAAGTTAAAGTCATAACTTCTGCAGTCATAGATTGCGCAGCATGCTCAGTGGCGAGAATATTCGCTCGAAGCATCAATTCCAGCTCTCGCCTGTTGGAGGGTGTTCGTGTAGGCAGCGGCCTCTTTGCAATAAAAAGTTCGAGTGATGCAATCCTTTCTTGAATGCAAGCACATTCACTATAATTTGCCAATGCCATAGCATTTTCAAGTTGTTGATCTAGTGAGAGTAGCTCTTGTTCAAGCTGCTCACACGTCATTCGGTGGAAAGGATTTCGAAGCTCTTTCGCCATTTTGCGGCCACGATTGCCACGTGCAACACTTTGAACTTTAATCGTGCAAATCTTGAGCTGCTGGTAGTAATACCAAGAGAAATACATACGACACATGCTTTGGTTCATGACAGCAAAGCGCTTGATGCGCTTATACTTCACAGACACTAGATACATACGTATCATTTTCTGGATTTTGGTGACATATGCAGAAAGCAGACTACGTCGATATAAGCCTTGAATACGACGTGCTGCCGAATTGAATTTAAGCCACAAAGCTCTCTCAAGCTTGTCACCCATTTCACTGCGAATAAAGATCTTAGTCGAGCCGAGTTGCCATTGGTCAGCGCCCACTGCGAACAGTTCGGAAAGATGCTGTACGAGGTTTTGAAGAGTTTTACAATTAGGCGCCATAGAGGAATAGCGTGCAAAGAAATCCGCATGATTTAGACGCAGAGAATAACCCTGTTTTCGGATGCGAATGGTTTCCATCATTCCTGCATTCTTGAGCTGATCTAAAGTCTCCCGAGAATTGAGGAAATCAGCCTTCTTTAAGGTGTTAGGTTTGACGCATCGCACATAGTGCGACTCAGTACTATCTAACATTTCATAGAGACCTTGCAAAGAGCTGCAGAACTGCTTAGAAATACTATCTTCTTTCAGTTTGGATGTAAAACTACGACTTTTTCCTTTGACCTTGTTGGCCAAAGCCGCACGGTCAGTCACACGTTCATTAGCAAATAAAGAGTCTGCCGCATCAGCACAAATGGTTGCTTCAGCCATGTTACGCAAAATATCATTGGAAGATTGTGCAAGTAATTCTTTCATAGCACTCGTCGTGCAATCGCGGTTCTTTTCACTGAAGCCGTCCACATTGTAAAACACAGTTCCCGCGTAATGATTAATGCCAAATTGATGATCTGAATTGAAGCGAGGAGCAACGTAGTGAGCATGTTTCTGAGCAGGGATAAGGCCGCCCCACTGGGAATTGAGCTGGGCTAAAAAGTTAGAATTTACATCAGAACGACCATTGGCAGCGGCATCGTCCAACGTCTGGAAGACGCCGAACGACTTGCCATTGGGTCTGCCATCGATTAGATCAACGCATGCCTGATTGTCATTAAAAGTGATATAACTCCAATCAATGCCTTCAGATTCATATTCTTTTTGCTCCATCTGAAAGATATGTTTATTGAAATGGTTTTGAAGCTTCTCATTGGCATAATTTATGAGCAGCTGTTCAAACCCATTCACAGTGTTGAAATTTTCAAAACCGTAGATATCCAAAACACCAATAACACCCCAAACATCTTTAGCTGCAATAGTGCAATTGATCTTATCAAATAACCAATTAAAGATCATGGAATAGATGCTCTTGGCATAAGAGTCTCTGCGGTCAATGTTCTGACTGTGCGAAAGGAATTTAGTGATAGTCGTCTCGCTGACGTACATGTTTTGCTTTGTCATTGCAGTCAATAAATCTTTTGCATCTACACCAAACAAGCATGCTGCGCTATGTAAAGTCTTAATGCTTTCAGGCTCAACATCATTTCCTTGTTCGTCGTCGTAATTGTCCTGAAACTGAATATTGCCTAGATGGAGAAGACCTGCTAACAAAGAAAAGATCTGAAATTGCATATTTTCATCAATACCTACACTTTGCATGCAATCACAAGTGAGAAAAAACTCTTCTGCATCACTGACATTAGGAATAATATTTTGTTGACCTGCGATGATGGCATAATCACGCACGTTGTTTGTGAGCTGAAGGGAGGACAGCAGGTCTTTGGTTCCTCCTCTCAAAAGTTGATAGAAAATATGATAATTCCTTTCTCCTTCACTTTGATGTACTACTCGAGTTTTTTCCAACAAATACTTATCCAAAGATGCTCCTACAATTCTGCCTTCTCGACTGAACTGAATTTTTATGTACTTTCCAAATCTACTGCTATTGTCATTGCGAAGGGTTTTGGAGTTTCCAAAGGCTTCTAACATAGGGTTTGTATTTAAGACACGCTGTTCAAGTGTCCCAACACTCTCATAAGGTTCTGCATGGACTGCTGTAGTAGAGACTTTGCCAGATTGGTCCATCATCGTGATGCGTGCTAAGTACGTCATGATGACTTTTGTGGCCTCGGTCTTTCCTGCACCGCTCTCACCGCTGATGATAATAGATTGATTGGAAACCTTTTTGGCAGATAGATCTAAAGCATTGTTCATTAGCTTTTGGTAGGTGCGATCAGCTAGCTGGAAGAGGTGCGGTGCCAGGTTGGCCTGTGTAGGGAAGAATTCGCATTAACACAAAAAACAAAGGTTAAAACAAGAATAAAAGAAAACGCGAACATGCTAAATATTATAAAGCAAGCAAATAACCTGTTATCATAACTTACCTTAGTTCGAGAGTGATAATCAATCATAGTCTGTTCGCTGTAAAGATCTTTAAACCATTTGTAAGGATTAATGCTAATGAGAATGGGACCTACAAACGTATATATTTCGTCGCGGGCATATCTCACTCTAAGTGTATGAATCAAACTCATTTCACTGAATTCTTTCAGTTTTAAGATGTCTGCGACGCCCGCACTGTCTTGATCGCACACTTTGCTAAGGTGGCTATCCCTCATTTTGACCACATGACCACTCGCTAACTTAACAGAAACAATGCCTTCATCCACATTATGTCTCACAATTGTACATTGTTGATATAGACTGTGGTCTATCCAATCTTCGGTATGTACAGCTTTGTCTAGATCAATGGCCAAAGTGGGATCAAAGTAGACCTTCACTATCTTTTGCCCAGTTACAATATCGATATTGATACTATTAGCCTTTTTGACAGTAATCGAAGAATCGCTTGTATTTGACAACAAAGATGAAGTTTTGGCTTTTGGAGATGCGAAGGGTAGTGCTGGAGCTTGAGCGCCATGATTACTCGCCTTCTGGTTTGTTGTATTGCTCCGTTTCTTGGTCGAAGTTGAATTTTTGTTTGCAATATTAGAATTGCTAATGGGTTGAAGTACACTCATTATTATTAGCTTCAATGATAGTGTATATACTCTCAAAAAATTCCTGAAAAGCTCTGAAAATTCTCAAACTTTTGCAGCGGCTACTTTTTTTCACTGGGCCAAAACTGGGCCAAACTCTCTTTCCCATTTTTTAGCTAAACTATTTTTCATATATGCATATTTATTTTAAGTAAGTTATAGGCTGTAAAGGCGAATGAAATTTTGAATAGGCCAGATTCGGATCTCAATAAGATGGAAGGTCCACCTTATTGCGAGGCATGCCAGCATTACCATGCACAAGGTGTAAAGTGCACTATATGTGGGCATATAGGGCGATGCAACATTTTTCAAAAAATGAAAGCCAAGGCTATAGCAAATAATAGCTTTAACGTTTGGTCAATGGGCAGTGCATTGACAAATGGATGTGATTTTAACACACAGAGAGAGGAATGGGCAGTTGTAAGAGAACTGCGCGGAATTCTGTACAAAATGTCCAATAGCGATAACTTTGCAGAGGAATTTGATAAAGAAGAATGCAACAGCAGACACATCATTTGTTCTCTGGGAGATAAACCAGTGCTTGCCATGCGCTATCAATTGCATATATTAGATGCTGAAAATGTTACGTGCAATCTTGATCGCTTTGCAATAATGCCAGGATACGCAGAAAGAGATGATTTTCGCGAGCATTGTGTACAAGTACTTCTCGACGATATTAAAAAGGCCGCCCAAAATTTGGCGGCTCATACTATGCAATCACGAAGGATTATTTTGCAACTACCGATAAAGTACCGCGAAGTAATTCACACTATGCAACAAAAAGGATTAGTTCTTTTAAACTTGGTTAATGAAGCCGGCTTGACGTGCTTAGCATTGTGTTAACACTTGTGGAAATCGCAATCGACTCTTACTCATAGATTCTTTTGTCTTGTTATTACTTACTATAATCATTTTGTACACATCTAAAACTTTTCTACATCTAAAATTTTTCAATATATATCTGAGACAATACTTCATATTTGCATGAAATCTGTTTGTAATCATAAAACACACACCGACACTGAAATTCACACTTTCAAGGTTGAAGATGTACAGCCCCATAAACAGCGCGTGGAACGAATGGCCTGCCACTCCTTGTCAACGCCATCATTTTCTAGATGCTGATGGTCAACGATGTCGATCATCTCATCTACAAAATGCTCTAATTGGTGTACAACAGGCGAGCGATCCCCATTCCAGTTCAGAATATCTCCATTTTGCAGGATCTTCCAGTACGTCGTAATAGGACCAGTCAAATTGGCCACAACAGTATCCGGCTTCAAGCCACCTAGCGTGTTCATGGCTCCTTCACCTTGTGCAAATAATTTAATTTTCATACCATATACATTCAGTTTATTGGCATAGACCATCCAGTTGATGAATGCGTGGTCGATGCCTCCAGTGGTGCAACGTTGTGTCTCTACAAGGCGTCCTGGAGCTTCTTGCAGCTGCGAGGTCACAGCATGACTCCATACAATGATGGCATCTCTCGTGCCTAAGCTGGATCCAGAACTGATAATCACACGCGGGCCATATTGACGCAGTGCTTCGTCACCATAGCACTCCTGCATAACACGACGATTGAATCTGCACCGACCGATTACCATATTCGGAAAAAATTCCTGAAAAAGAACTAATTGTGCATCTGGAAACCAATCGCGAACTTTATATTCGAAGGGATCAGCTTGAAAAATAATATCTCTAAAGTCTGCCAATAATATCAAAGACTCCGCGTTATAGCGCGAAGCCCATTTCTCGTAGAAGAAATAACGAAAGACACTGGCTGGCACTCTTTCTTCTTCTACGCCACAGAAAATGCTATCTGTCGCTTTGGAGCATAAGGTGTCGGGAATTTCATAGACCACGACGCGATTGCGAATCAGGATGTCTTTGGCTTCAGGAGATAATCCGGATTCAATGGCCATCACAATATCTCCGTTAAAATATCTTCTAGCAGAACCCAAAAACAACAGTAAATCATGTGGCGTTTGAACTAATCGATCGTTCATTCCTTGAATAACGGCCATAGTGAAAATGACGTTTTGGTTTTCAGTGTGCATGGCACCCCACGGGGCTGGTTTGAAAGTGTCCGAGTCCGGAGGACCGGTCCACCAAAGATTATAGCGATCAGTATTCATTGTTATATCTTCAGAAGTCTTTTTCAGCAACAATCCTTCGCTCAAAGTACCCTCATCTTCGCCTGACGCATCTACCCTCGATCTCAGCTTACTCAATCCACCGGCTCCTGCACGTCCACGCTTACCAGACTTTCCAGGACCTCTTTTAGCCTTCCGACTGCCAGTAACTTTGTCTTTTGAAATAATCACCTCTGTATCGAACATCCCATCGAACTGAAGACGTCTATGACGTTTATATAGCTCAGAATCAACTGCATGGGTTGCCTCAGAGAAAATAACACATGTAACACACAATACGGAAGATATGATCACAAATACAAAAATCCGAAACATAAACGCTGAGTTTAAACTTGCTAGATTAGCACTATAAGCGCCTGGTAGTCGAAAGAATGATGTAGGGACACTGTTCCGTGCGTGCGTGCGACAGAGCCCACATCACGAGTTCCCACTCAAGCGATACCATCCAAGAACATATATCCCTATATAGCAACAATGGCTGAAGCAGGAGAAGCAACCAGAGGTGGATTCGGACGCGGAAGGTAAGTATATCCATTAAACTGCTGATTTTCAGAGATATGTGGTTTTAAAAAGAAAATAAATCTGTAACCACGTCTAGTCAATTCACCATCAATGTTGAGGATGCGAAACTATACAAGCATCATATTAGCACTGCTTTTTCTCGTCTTGGTTACAGAAATAGTCTTACCAACGTATTAAACATTCTAACAAATCCTTTTTATCCTTAAAACCAAAATCTTTAGAGGCGAGCGCGGAGGCGAGCGCGGACGTGGACGCGGTGGACGTGGAGCACGTCGCCCGGCCGGTGACAAGGAAGAGTGGGTACCCACCACCAAGCTTGGTCGTTTGGTCAAGGAGGGTAAGATCAAGTCCGTTGAGGAGATCTTCTTGTACTCCCTCCCCATTAAGGAGTACCAGATCGTGGATCACTTGATGGGTCCTGCTCTTCAGGACGAGGTGATGAAAATCGCCCCTGTCCAGAAGCAGACCACTGCCGGTCAGCGCACTCGTTTCAAGTGCTACGTGTGTGTTGGAGATGCCAATGGTCACATTGGTATGGGCATGAAGTGCGCCAAGGAAGTCGCCACTGCCATTCGTGGTGGAATTATCAATGCCAAGATGAACCTTATGCCCATTCGTCGTGGTTATTGGGGTCTTAAGTCTGGTCTTCCCCACACTGTGCCCTGCAAGATCTCTGGCAAGTGCGGCTCCGTCCGTGTGCGTTTGATTCCTGCCCCCCGTGGTTCCGGCCTTGTGGCCTCCGTGATCCCCAAGAAGATCTTGACCATGGCTGGTATTGAGGATTGCTACACCAGTACCACCGGTCACTCCCGTACCCGTGGTAACTTGGCCATGGCCATGTACAACGCCTTGTCCAAGACCTATGGCTTCTTGTCACCTGACCTTTGGGCCACCACTGTGTTCCGTGCCCCCCCTGCCCAGGAATTCACTGATTTCTTGGCCAAGAAGGTCACCAAGGTTGCCAACTACGCTTAAGAGCTAGCCGCGGCGTTGATGGTCTGTCTCTTTTATTAGAAAAGGCTGAACTCGGCCTGTCGCCAGAAGGGTTCATAGGGAAACTCACGGGGCGTTTGTTCTGACTGGCGGTTTGTTGCACAGCGATGCTTTTTGTAAACTAATAATTGAAGATCTTAATCTTTTACTATATTATATATGAAATATTTTTTAAAAATGAAATAATGGATGAAATCATCAACGCTTCACTCAATCGCTTGCGCATTTTGCGCGAGAAGCTTCTGTCAAATAGTGATGCGACGGATGTTCGGTCCGGCCCCGCCCGCAGCAGTTGAGTCTACAAACTAAATATATAGAATAAAACATTCAAAGATAAAGGTTTATGTGTCACAACAGAACTGGCATTCCAACGGTCTCCTTGTGATGCCTGTGAATTAAAATTCCAACGCAAGTGAAGCCACAGCGCCGAACTTTTGACTCGTGTACTTTCGCTGAACTGCCTGTTGCTGGTTAGCTTTGTTATTAATCACTTTCTGTAATTCAGCAATGCACTCGGCAAGTTGAGGCTCGTCATACTTGGTGTATTTGACAAGGGTAGGGGACCAGGGATGGCGGCGCAGCGACTTGCGCGCCACGAGCACGGACGCTGCGGCGATGGTGCTCGGCAAGAATTGGCACATCGTGTACTCCTGCAGAGAGCGCTCAGCCAAGAAACACGCCAACTGCACCATAGTGCGATCGGCATGTGCTGCTTTTAAGAATCTGCACAAGAACGAGTGAATTGTGGGTACGGTAAGCATATACTGCAGAGTGTTGGTTACATCGCCTTCCATTTCTACAATTTCAGCTTTACTGTAAGCTTTGTCGGTGATATGCACAAAGTCTCGCAATTCTGGAGGATAAATCTCTTCATACTTGGCAGCGACGGACATGCACGCCACGCCGACTAATTGCAGCTTGGAGCGACGCACTTGTTTGACCTGCAAATAGCGGTCCAGCATGTTGATTGTGAGGTAGAGGGTCTCAGGAACCATCTTGAACTTCAAATGAACTTCCACCTGTTAGAATCAAGTGCATTCAAGATAAAATATCAAGTTTAAATGAAAGATTAGATGTATTCAAGACACAACCGCATTTAATGTGAATGAAGTTCTGATATTAAAGAGCGTGTCAATATATCATAAGTTTGACCATCATTTACTTACCAGCCAGTCACACAAAATCGCGCGCATCTTTTCGTTAATGAATTGTTGTTTGGACATATAGTCCGGGGTTAATGCGTATTCTTTCTCCATCACGCTAAAATTGTCATACATTTGGTTCACATACTCCGTACACAAAAGCGGATTGTCAATATCACGCGCATCAATATCATCACAAGGGCGATCCATGTACGATCTGTCTTCATTAGACTGGTCATTGCTATCAAAGCACTCAACCATAATGTCGTCAACGCGAGCAGAATTTACTGCTGCAGGGGCAGGTGGCATTGACAATTTGAAAGACGCTTTATCAGAAGCAGGAACATCTACAGTAGAGTTAGTAATATCGCGCCCGAACTGACGACGCTTGGCAGCAGGATCGCCTCCTGTAGGCTTGACTAAGTCCTTGGCACTCTCCACCGTTTCTGAGGCCTTTCTACCAGCAAATGACATAGCTTTAGCAAACATTTTTTCTTTAATTGCAATAATTTCAATCTATAAGATACTATATTGAAGCACAAGACCGTTTTGCTCTTGTACTCGTCGCGAATGAACGTGTTTTATCTTCGCTCGGGGGAGAAGAGACCGCCGGATCTTTGGGAACTTTCCCAAAATTTGGCCAAATTTATCTTGGTAAAAGTGGATCGTAGTGTCATTGAAAGAAAGAACGATTGACAAAGATTATGATTTATAGAGTGAAATAACATCACAATTTTTAATATATATATGCAATTTCTGTTATAAGGCCATATTCAATTGATAATAATAGCTTAGTAAAAATGTTTCGGAGAAAAAAGTCAGTCTTCAAGGGATAAAATTCATGGAAACCATTGGATGTAAGCAAAAAGTCCAGCAATTAACATATATAGTTTGCTGGTTCGACATATGCGTTGTCTAGAGTCATTTTATGGTGCTTGTTGTCGACGTAAAGAAGCGCAAAAATCGAAGGCCCGTGCTAAATTAGCACAAACTTGAAGCCGATTATGTAATTATCTATGCTACACGTCTAAACATATACATCTCGATTAATTAATTTTTATGGGGGTGCAACGTTTGCAAAACTAAGCCGTTCAGTGTTTAAAAAGCTATGCATGGTTGCCGGATGTCGATTAGAAGATCCTTCCAAATTAAGTTATTTTAACGTCAACATGGCAAAGATCTCCCACCATCATCACCTGCATATACACACATACATAGCTTATCTAATACTTTCTAAATCGTATCTTAATTTTACTCACTTCCGAATTATATTGAACTCGGCTTGATTATATATGAATAGCGCCAATAAGCTTTCCCCAAAAAATGCGTCAAGCAATAGATAAGACGAATCTATTGAGATAAGTCTTAAAAATCATTCTTGATCACACTTATAAATCGCCATATTCTACCCCCTATAAGGGAATAATAGGAATCTCGCGGCTTTTCTGTTCTGGTCCACCTGTCGTGAGATGGTCAACCGGAAAAAATATTTTTAAGAGAGATTTATTAGAAGAAACAGCAGGGTCTGAATTAGAATTTGTTATATTTCTTCCGAACTTGCGTTGTTCTATACTTTCATTTCCAACAATTGTTTTTGATTGAATGCTCTTGTTTTGATCAGAGTTCTCAGATCCGGACGGATTTTGACCAATAAATGACAACGCTTTTGCAAACATGATGTATAAAAATGTCAAATAAGTTGTAATAACCGTATTATTAATTAAAAAAAAGTAATATTACGTTTTTTAATCTCAAATCCGGGACTGATATTTTGGATGCACTAGCGGATACCATGTTAGCGCACGAGCGGTCGATTTCTTTTCACTTTTATAATTTATCAAGTCGAGCAGTTTTCATGCGTTAAAAAAATTAATATAGATTGAGGCTTAGGATGTTGAAATAAAGAAGATTTGTAACTACCTTGATAATACTTTCTAAATATAAAAGCCATTAAAACGACTGATTTGGGCATTGTCCTTGACCGGACCAAGTGATCCCTGCAATCGGGTGGATATGTGTTATATTATAATTATATAATAAAATCACTGTATTCACTGCGAAATACTAATGCAGTAGAATTCAAAAACATTCATTATCGTTATCGTGTTATGATATTGTTGTGCCTTTCAGAGCACTTCGCCATCGACACTCCCATCGAAAAAGTGATTTTTAGCCAACACTAGAAAGGCTCATCCAATATATCGATCCCCCCCTTTTGAAGCATATCTACAGCAGCAACTGCACTTCTTCTGATGACGATGATAAGGCCAGTGCATGTCCCGCCTCCGTCTTCCTTTCCTCTTCAGTCACAAGCGGCACCAGACTTGCCAGTCGAAAGGCCTCAAAGAACTCGTTAATGTCAATGTCACCCGTATGCTTGAAATCCATAATTTGCATCATGGTACTGACGTCCTTCAACTCATAGGGGGCCACGTGAACACCACCCGATGATCGTGCGGCCTCAGCGCTTTCCTTGCCAATTTGATTTAGTCTTGCACAACCATCATGAAACTCACTTGCTGTAATTAGTCCATCTCCATCTGTATCAAAGAAAAAGAAAATCAACTCCATCATACGTTTCTTGTTGCCATACAAAAGGTCCAAAATTTGTGACGAGCTAGTTGACGTGCCGGCAGACGATGGCTGCTGGAAGATCGACCTTTCTCGGTCCCGCTGCTCCCGCGCTCTTAATGAGCCAAGAAATTCCATATATAAGACACCTTTTTCAAGCAGAGCATGTGCTGGCACAATGTGCGGTACAAGGTTAAGCCAGAGTATTTTCAATCCTGTTACTTCACGTAATACCTGTGCAAACTTTTCTAGTGTTATACATTCAGAATTGGACGTATCAATAGCACGGAATGCACCAGTGAGTGCACGTCGCTTGCGCAACAACAAATCATTCGCGGTAATTTGTGTAGTAATTTGCTGCCCTAAGCTACTATTCTCCATGTCATGAGCTAATGTCGGTCGGAATCGATGACACGTGAAAAACAGCCCAGTACTGCGGATCGGATTGGCATAAGAAGGTATCACACATTTCGTATTAAAATGGAATTTTGATGCAAGAATGGCAGTTGTAGTAGCATTTGCGGTCGAAGCATATCTGCGCACATCTGCTTTCTCCTCATATCGTAGCACCATGTATGCCCCTTCATTGTCGCCGTTGAGATAATTACTGGCAGAAAATAGAGTGACGACTAGCGGATCTTGCTCTCCTAGCGGCAGGCTCTGTTTATAAAATGAATCGATGCTCTTTCTGCCAACTGCTGCTTCCTCTGCTTCATAATACTTCTCGAGTCTATTATCCCTATTAAAAGGGAAATCGACTCCTCTCTTCACGCACTCGTGTGAACGTATGAGCATACTGAGTTTGTTGGTCGTCAGGAAAGTGGTCGCCACAT
>JACCDO010252707.1_pt1 | contig 12264 bp, 14 predicted proteins | sample 7446101 | NCBI WGS metagenome assembly JACCDO01 (sample SAMN15323440, study PRJNA562643) | freshwater metagenome | isolation source: river surface water | place: USA:Blue River Watershed | collected 2017-08-16 | reverse complement strand
TATTATTATTATTATTATTATTATTACCTCCAGCACCATTATTAAGATTATTTATATTCAAACTATTATTACCATTTTCATTATTATTACCATTATTATAGGCTTCTCCTAATAAATTTTTTAAGAATCTTTTTACATTTCGGGGTGTAAATTTGCGATAATAATTTTTAACATAATTTACAACATCTTGTTCTTCTGTGGATGATAGATATTGAAGGTATTCATTAATAGTATAATTTATATCTTTCATATCTGATATTTCATTTTGATATTGCCAATCATCTGTTTTAAAATTTAAATTTAATCTTCTACCGACATCAATATTAGTTCTACCAATATTCATATAACCAAAATTTCTATAAAATGGTTTAAACTTGTTAATATATTCAAATTTAAATTTAAAAATCCAAGATATTAATACTAACAAATCAATTGATGTAGAAAAATTAACTCTTCTTCTTGAATAATCAAAAGAATCAATCATATTTATATTATGATATAAAGGTGGAGGTACAAATAAATATGTATTATTAATATAAATAGATGATTCACCAAAATCTAATAATTTAATATTAAAATCATTTTCTACAAATAAATTAAAAGGATATAAATCACCATGAATAAAACCAAATTTATCTTGAAAATATATTAATACATCGCACAAATTAATTAATATTCTACATAAATTTTCAAAAGGTAATTCTTGTTCAAATAAATCAAATAAAAAATTACCTGAAGAAGTATTTATTTTTTCCATTCGAATTCTTCCATATAACTTATTATTATTTTTAGATTCGAAAATGCGAAAAGACAAAGGTCTAGTTATATTTCTTTTAAATTGTGGTAAAGCATTATCATATAAATATTTAGGTAAAACATATTCTAAAATATTATTTATTAAATATATTTTATCTCTAGAACTTTTATTTAAATTTACATGTTTAACAACATATGAATTAAAATTTTGAACAGAACCTTGATAACCTTCACCTAAAACTTGACCTTCTTTTGGTTTTTTTGTAATTTTGTTACTTTTAATAGAACCAATTAATAAATCATTAAATATTTTACTTAACTTATTTAAAAATTTTAGAATTTCTTTTTTTTGTGTTCTACTTCTTTCTCTTGAATATAATGACAAAAGTTCAATATATGTATTTATTTGTTTAAAACCTTCATTACTATTCTTATATCGAACAGCTTCATAAATAGTGTTTTCAAGTAATTCAAGTTTTTTTGCAGCATTTAATTGTGAAAAATTCTGTTCATTAACTCTATTATTTTGAAATAATTCAAATTGATTATGTGTTTGGAGATTCATATTATTATTAATACTAATATAAATATACATTTTTTAAATTATAAAAAATTATATAATTTAATTTATAACTCCAATATCATTATTAAATGATATTATTTGAAATATAAAAAAGTATTTTGAATTGTTGTAAAGAAAATAATATTAATTTATTTTTTCCTCTGCCGAGTCCGAAGAGCCCGAAGCATCTTTAGATGCGAGTGGTTGAGGATTGGTCGTTGCGAGCCTTAAGCGAGTAGACCAACATACTTGCGAGGTGATAACGGTAAAATCGAGTGCTGTTTAATGCCTGAAAGGCATTAGTTAGCAAGGGAGATTTTAGCCGCAGCACCAGTACTATTATTTATAATATTATTTGTATCAAAATACTTTTCTTTTTTCCCGTGAACGGGAACGAAGTTCCCATTGACCGCTAAGCGGGAAACGGCTTTTGCATGTCCGCTTTAGCGGCGGCCTGGCATCGAAGATGCGGTCTTTTTTAAAGAAAAAAGGGGTTTAATTAACAAATTCTTTAAGTTCACCATCTTTTTTGTAAATTAATCGAATCTTTAATCCTTTCGCACGAACAATATATAATATTTCTTTTATAATTGTTTGAGTAGAAGAAGCTTTAATGGAAATATTATATTTTTCACAATAAACATATTTTTGTTTATTTTTTTGTTCTTCATTAGGTTTTCCAAAAATTATATTAATAAATCTTTTTGCAAATAATTCTTGACCATTAAGTTTACCAAATAAATAAATTAATAAATTTTTCCAGACAACGGTTGTAATTCTATTTTCATCAATATATACATCATGTAATTCACAACCTTTAATATCTTTAATTAAATCTTTTTCATTATTTGTAAATAAAAAAGATTGATGAGCATTTTTAACAGATTTCAAATTTTCATTTTCAATATCATTTTCTTCTTCATCGTTTTCGATTGTTATATCTGAATCTGAATCATCATTTGTATTAATAAAATCTTCTGTACAATCTTTATTCATTATTATATTATATTCTTTATTCCAATCAACTTTGATAACATCTTTTTCTGGAACAGTCCAACCATGAATAATAACTTCTTTTCTTGTTAAAATCAATTGATTTTTTATAGAATCAAATTGAAAAGTAAAATTATCAATATTGTTGATAATAAATTTAGGATTTTCGTAAACAATATCTAAATCATCAATTTTTATATTCATTCTTATTATACATAATTATATAATAATATATTAAAATAAACTAAAAAAAAATATTAAGGTCTAAAAGGTGCTCTACATAAAGGACAAATTCTTCTATGTGCAGGACCAGTTGCTACTGGTTCCAAACAATTGCGATGGAAAATATGACCACATGGTCTTATTTTTACAAGATTAGCTTTTCTTGCATTTGACACATTTCCAGGAGTACCTGTTCCTTCCATACAAATAGCACATTCACCATCATTATGTGTTGATATACCAGGAGGATTTGGTGCATTAATATTAACACGATTTGATTGAACTGGAGCTGGAGCTGGAGCTGGAGCAACAACTGGACCTACTTCTATAGGTATTACTCTTAACAAGATTGGTTCTCCAGTTTCATTCATTACCAAATTAAATGTTTCGGGAGATGTTCCTAAACCTGCTTGTCCATAAGGAGTATTATATGTAACCCTTATTTTACCAACATTATATCCTGTCATTCTATCTACTCTTAGAATTTGATTAATACCATCTGGTCCAAAATCTATGTTTAATGGATTTGTTTGATAATTTCTTGCAACTAACATATCAATTTGTTCTTGTGACAAAGCACCTCCTCTCATTTTTCTTCTTTTTGTAGTTTTTTTAGTAGTTGATTTTTTCTTTTTACCACCAAAAAAAGTACTACGGGATTTTTTACTTTCTTCATATTGTTCTATTTTTTCATAAGCTTCTTGAATTCTTCTAAAATTAGCAGGGTCTCCTCCTTTGTTTGGATGTTTGTGTAAAACTATTTTTAAATAAGCTTTTCTAACTGCTTTAAAATCTAAACCAGGTTCTACTCCTAATGTTCTATAAGCTGTTTGTACATTATAAGGTAATCTAATCGGTGGTGGAGGTGGAGCAGTATACCTTGGAGGGGGTGGAGGAGCATTATATCTTGGAGGGGGTGGTGGAGCAGTGTATCGTGGAGGAGGTGGAGGGGCATTGTATCTTGGAGGAGGTGGAGGGGCGGTGTATCTTGGAGGAGGTGGAGGGGCTTGTCGACCTCTATCAAAAATAAAATGATCTACTATTAACATATTTCCATCTTCTGAAATAGTTAAACATTCTTTATTACTACTTGAAAGATTGTCACTAATTGTTCCGTTTCGTAAAAATATTTGAATCACAATCATTTGAGGGTCGCGTGTACTTCTCAATATCCTACCGATTCGATTTTTACTAGGATGAAATGAACCATCTTTTTCCATATAACGAACAGTCATTGGATTTGTTTTATAATTTCTTGCAACTAACATATCAATTTGTTCTTCAGTCAAAGCACCTCCTCTCATTTTTCTTCTTTTCATAGTTTTTTTAGTAGATGATTTTTTCTTTAAAGCTCTAACCAATTCAGTTTTATTCATTTTACTTCTTCCTTCAATTTTCTTTCGTGACGCCATTTTTCGTAACTCTTCAACAGTTTTTTCTTTTAATTCTGTCATTTTTAATATTCTATAATATTTATTTAGAATATTATTTTAAAAAATTTATAATATATTTTATTTTTCCTATAAATAGCTTCTTCTAAAGCTTTAGCGCTAAAAAAAAGAATTTTTTTAAGGCATTTCAACTTCTGTTCTACAAATAGGACATAAACATATATTTTTATCACGACACCAACCTTCTATACAATTTTTATGAAAATAATGTGAACAGCTTTTTAGTTGAATTACTCGATTAGGATTATTTAGATTTGAATTATTATTTGAAATAACTAATTCTTCTAAACATATAGGGCATTCACTTCCTTGTGTATTTTGTATCATTTTTCTTTTTAATGCAGCTTTTTTATTATTTGCCTCTTTTTTTTTTGCTAAAGCAATCTTTTCAGCCTTCTTTTCTTTTTTTTGTCTAATTTTATTTAAAACTCGTTGTCTTTCAGCATTCTCTTCATTAACCATAGCTTGAAGTGCTGCAAACCTATTTTCATTCGTAAAAGCAGCTGCTGCTGCAGCTTCAGGTGCTGCTATAGCTTTTTGTCCAGGTGCAGCAGGTTTTTGTCCATATCCAGGTGCAGCAACAGCTTCTCTTTGTCTAGGTGCAGCAGCAGCTTCTCTTTGTCTAGGTGCAGCAGCAGCTGCAGCTTTGTTTTGTCTAGGTGCAGATGCTGCAGCGGCAGCGGCAGATGCTGTTGCATTTTCAGGTATCAAATACATATATTGTCCAATTATTCTAAATCTTGTTATAGGATAAGAAACAACAACTTCATTATCTCCTCTCAAAATTGTAATATTAAAATTAGCACCTTCTCTTCTATATGATATTATAGGACTTGAAATTACTTGGTCACCTACTCGTTCTACAAAAAATTGTTCATCAATATAAAACTTATTATTTTCTTGTGTCAAAACTGTTCTAAAAAGAATTCCATCATAAAAATGAAGTTGAGAAATATTAATTAATAAAGGTAGTGCACCTACTTGTATCATTAATTTTTGTGGATCAGTATCTGTTATCCCTAGTGTTATAAAAGGACCACTTCTATTTCCATTGACAAAAATAAATTCTGTTTGAGTGCCAACTGTTAATAAATAAGCAGCATCGTTTACAGATAAAGTACCTCCTCTCATTTTTCTTCTTTTCATAGTTTTTTTAGTAGTTGATTTTTTTTTTAAAGCTCTAACCAATTCAGTTTTATTCATTTTACTTCTTCCTTCAATTTTTTTTCGTGATGCCATTTTTCGTAACTCTTCAACTGTTTTGTCTTTTAATTCAACCATTTTTTTCTTCTATAATATTTATTTAGAACATTATTTTTTTATAAAAAATAAGTAAATTAAAAAATAAAAAAAGAATCTTTTCAATAAAAAATATTGAATATAGATATATAAATATAAAAAATGGGAATTGATTATGACTCTCGTTTAATATATGGTTGGAAAATTGATTATAAAACATTACAAGCATATGCGACAAAAAATGATATCGATATTTGTGAATTAGATTACATTATTGAAAAGAAATTTCCAAATGTATATTTTGTTTATGCAAATCCTTATTATGATACACCTGATAATGAAAAATGTTATTTTATTTCACTTATGAAGCATACAAAAAAAGGAGTTACTTTAGAACAAATAAAAGAAGCTTATTCTCAAAATTATGAAAGTGCAAATTTATTTATGAAAAACGAATTAGAGATTGAAGTATCCATACCTCCAATGATATTTGCATTACCACATATATGGTAAATATATTTTTTATTTTTAATATAATAAATTATAAAATAATTTATTATTTTAAAAACTAAAAAAAATAGGTAATTTTATTATAAAAAAAATATAATAAATAAAATAGTAAAAATGAGTAAATTTAATAAAATAACCGAAAATAATTTTAATGACTATATCAAATATATTATTGAAAAATATAATTATAGTGACGCCATTGAACAAATTTCTAAAATTAAATATCCAAATACAGATGTTCCTATTGGTAAATATGCAAGTATGTATTATGAAACATATAAAAAATATAGAATTGATGTTGATATAAATAATTTTGATAAAAATGCTTATAAAAAGAATAAAGACCTTTTTGATAAAACATATTAAAAAAAAGGTGACAGGTATTTTTATAAGTTATCGGCATATTATTTATATGTATTGAAAAACAACAATGAGCAGCTCATCAGACAACTTTCCGAATGTTTACGTGGCCTCTGTGTCGGTTCGAGTAATGAATTCCGATAACGAGATCGAGACCAAGACTGCACTCATTTTCAAGCACCACACCGAGAGGCAGATTGACTACTACGTCCAGAACAACAAAGACGGGACTCAGTCGGTCATCATCCGCAGAGGCAACGCGCGCATCTGCTTCGTCGACGAGCACATGATGCTGGAGGAGCAGGGGCCGCGCACACCTTCCAAAGGTGTCGGTGCACCGCCCAAGAAGAGCAATAAGTAATTGATTTTGTTGTCAATATAATTATAATATGCAATATAAAAAATAAAAAATGAATAAAATTTATTAAAATATTAAATTTTTATATATAAACTAAAAAATATGGAGGAAAATATAAAAGTAACACATCGTGTAGGTGAACGTAAACCAAATCCTTTGTTATTAGGATTAAATTATGTAATTGAGTTTCTTGAATTAGATATAGGTGAAGATTTTACCGATAACGAAAAACTTTATTCACATCGTCTTCTACAGGAAGCTCGCACAACATTTTATTTAACAAGTTCAGCATATGTAACATTGAAAAAACATCTTTTAAAAGAGATTTATCAATTATCAAAAACAATCACAAATATTGATGAAAATCAAGATGATTATTGTGAAAAAATTTGGAATATTATTGAAAAATATGAACTTTTTTATTCAGAATGTATGAGAAATCCTAATTTATTTTCAATTCCATTTGTTTATGGTATTGAACTTCTTTTTAAAAGATTTAATTATGAATATAAACTACCTTCAGGAGATATGAATACAGAAAATTCAACAAAATTTAAAAATATTCTTCATAAAATAAGATTATTTTTAAAGTTAATTAAAGGTTATCCAAGAGAACCAGCAATTGGTGCAGGATTAATTTTTAGAATTTGTATTTCTATTATAGAAAATTTAGATGTTCATTATGCAACAGGTGGTCAACCTACTGTTTATACTATTATTAGACATTCTGAAGTTTTATCAGTTTTTGATATCGAAATCATTCCTAGAAAGCGTGGAAAAAGAAAAGCTACTACAGGATTTGAATCTAAAAGTGAATTAAAAAAATTAAAAAAGAAGTAAAAAGTAAAACTATACTATTTTGCTAGTAAAATTTATAAACGTAAAACATAAAAACAAAAAATGAATAATAATTTTATTTAGAATATAAAATTATAAATAAATAAAATAAAATAACATAAAAATGTACCGCAACACTTATGTTAAAATAACATGTCGTCTAGAAGAATCAGACCACGATGGATATTGCTCAGGAAATGAATGTAAATATTATGATTCAATTAAAGAATTTGATTTTTGTGTAGGAGCAATTGCTCTTGATTTATATAATAAATATAAAGACCATCCTGAAGGTGTTCTTGAAGAATTTGATGAAGACGAATGGAAGGATATTTTACCTTTTCCTGAAGAAAGAGATTGTTGCCAATCTGGATATTGTGATAATGGTGAAGAATGTGAAGAAAAAGGATTAAGTAAGCATGAACATAGATACACAATTCTTGAAATTAAATTTTATGATATGAAACGTAATGAAGAATCTAAATAAAAAATGAATAATAATTCATATTAAAATTAAATTATAAAATAAAATAAATTTACATCTTTCTTGGCTTCAAAAGGAGCAAAAAGACAAAAGTTTAAAAAAAAAAACTTGAATCAAAAACAAAAAATGTCCTATAACAATAATCCTACACATACTCTTGAAAATGGAATATTAACTATTCCAAATGATTGTATAACAACTATAGAAGGTAAAACTTACTTTAGTTTTAAAATTCCAGGTTCTCGAATGGTCAGAATGGATAATTCTGTTGAAATTTCAAAAAATCAAAGAGTTGTTCTTGAAGAATTTGCATCCATTTTTGGATTAACCAAAGCTCAAATCAGAGATATGAAAAAAAAAGATCTAGTTGATTATTTAACACCTCGTATCGTTTTTGAATAAAAACCGTAAATCAAAAAAATAAAAATAAAAAAAAATGAATAATAATTCATTTTAAAATTAAATTATAAATAAAAAATATAAATTAAACAATAAAAAATGCCCTATTACAATAATCCAACACATACTCTTGAAAATGGAATATTAACTATTCCAAATGATTGTATAAAAAATATTGGAGGTATATCTTACTTTAGTTACCATATTCCTGGTTCTAGAGTTACTAGTCTTGATAATCCAACAAACATTTCAAAAAATTTGCGAAGCACTCTTGAAGATTTGGCATCCATTTTTGGATTAACTAAAGCTCAAATTCGAGATATGAAAAAGAAAGATCTAGTCGATTATTTAACACCTCGTATCGTTTTTCAACTTTAATAAGAACGTAAACCTAATAAATAAAAATTGATTAAATAAGAATTAAAATTAATTTATTTTAAATTTATAATATAATTAAAACCAATTAAATGGAAGAAGTTCAAGAGAAAGAAACAACCAATCAAGTGTTAGTCAAAACACTTTATGGATTATATGCTTGTGGTGAAGAAGGTAACCCCGAAACAGTACATGCTATTTCTACCAATACAGAAAAATTACAAGAAATTAGTGATAATATTGACGAGGAATTAAAATCAATGGCAAAATGGACTATAAAAGAAATCTCTATTTTTAGAGTTGTTGGTAAAGTTGTAAAAAAAAATAATGATTTTGGATATGCAATAATATGTTTAAATCCTCGAAACGATTATGACATAGAATTATTAAAAAATAATCTTTTTGCAGTTAATCGTTATGAAAAACAAGTTTTATTTTTCCGCGAAGAACCAAATTTAACAAGTAATGATTTACAAAATACCTATAAAAGATTCTTTTGTCATGGTATATCCGATAATATTATTGAATTTAATACTTTCTATGATGAAGGTATTATGAATGCTTAATATTTTTAATTAAATTATAATATATTTTTTTCTCGCACCGAGTCCGAGAAGCGGAGCGCCCCGAAGCATTGATAAATGCGAAGTGGTTGAGGATTTTGATATTTTCCTCATGTGGAAAATATTAAAACTTCAGCGAGGCGAAAGCAGCGAAGAAAAAAAAGCATGCGATTTTTAGAATAAAAATCGATGAACGAAGTTCACTTTTTTTGATGAGTCTGTGCTTAAATAATTATAAATTTCATTAATTAAGTCTCGTGTGAGACTTTAAATATATTTTTATAAATAAATAATAAAATATAATATAATTTTATATAAAAATCATTAAAATCAAAGGCATGTATATAGACGATAAAACTTAGCCAAGACGTTGCTTCTTCTTTACAGAAGAAGCTTCATCCTCGTTTTCTCCAATAGACTCATCCTCAATCGGATTATCATCAAAATCTACATATTCTAGACTTTCCATTTCATTAAGCCAACTTGGAATTGAAGTGAATTCACAATCATTACAAATTAAGATTCTTAGTTTCTTTAAATTCTTCAAACTCTCTGGCAAAACACTAATATAGTTTTTAGAAATATCTAAAATCTCTAAATTTTCTAAGTCTCCTATACTTTCAGGTAAAGTTTTAATCTGATTTGGTCTAAGTTCAAGTCTTCGTAAGTTTTTAAACTCACCAATACAAGGATCAAAACTAAATTCTGAAGAATATCCATCGTCTCCTCCACCTATCATTATACCATTTGCATCCCATGCCATACATAAGATTTCAATCGTTTCATCTTTAAATCGCAAAGCTTGTGTCCATTTATGAACTTGAACTAAACAACCATCTGACAGAGTCAAAGTGATCATCCAATCATATGTCATTTGATGCGAATATGCCATTTTATATTTTTTTGCAATATTTATATACTACAATTCTTGTTTTGACAAAAAGTTTTTCAAGTTTTTTTTTTTACGTCATTATTAAAAAAAAATAAAAAATTTGAAAAATATATTACCAAATTTAAGGTTTTTATATTATTTATTGAAAACAAGAATTATACCTGGTATAAAACAAAAATGGCAACTGCTACTCTGTCTCTCGATATGTTAAGACAACTTAAGATGTTTACGTGGTGCTTTATTATATATAATCCCACCCAAAATTTTATCAAAATTAGTTCGATTGCGAATAATATCCATGAAGCCCGTGAGGAAATGATGCGTATTATTCGTTATTGTGAGGAAATTAAAATTCGGTGCGACGAACTTAAGGAGGAAGTATCAAATAACAATAGAAAGATGAAACAAATCGAAATGATTATGAATTATAGATTGTATGCTGAAAATATTGAGTATCAACAATTAGTTCAACGAAATGATGAAATTCGCAGAGAACTCAATAGAATCAGCGAAAATCTTCCATTTGAAGGTTCTAATTTTTCCCGAGGTGCATTCAAAAACCGACTCTTGATTCTTTCAAGTACAATGAATATTATTTCAAAGGGACCAAGAAGGATTATGCAAGATCAATCCCCTCAAATGACACTTGAGGAATGTGTTCTTACTGAAGAACCTGATATTGAACCGTTTTTTACTGTTAAATTTGATGCAGAATGCACTTATGGATATTAAACCATTCTTTAATGTTTCTTTAAGACAAAATGTTGTTAAAATAATGTTTTAATAACTTTTAATTATAATAAGATCAAATGAATATAAAGAAATATAATATATTTATAATATAAAGATATAGCTACAAAAATGCCAGGAGGAGGACGCGCTTCGGTTTCAGGAAGATCATCATTTTCATCTTCTTCATCTTCTTCTTTTAGATCTTCATCATCTTATAGTCCATCATATTCAAGACCATCTACTTATACACCATCTACATCAAAATCAACATCTTCATCAACAATATCATCACCATCACCATCCTCATCGTCATCGTCGTCATCATCCAATTCTTTTTTAAGTTGGTTTATACCATATCATTTTTTCTTTAATAGTCCAAAAACTACAAATAATTCTTCTCATATATCATCATCTTCTTCAAAATCTTTTAAATCAAGTGAAGATTGTAAAAAATACAAAGAAGAATTAGATGAATGTTTAAAAAAATACTCAAAAGATTCACTTATGTATCAAATACAAGAAGATTTATATAAAAAATGTATAAATAGTAAAAAATAAAGTTTTTATAAATAATTATATGATTTATTGCTATTAATATACCATTAAATTTTTACAATTCTTAACAATATAATCATATGTATTTGTTAAAAAAATGGCTAAAGTTGTTATATTATATAAATTAAATCCATTAGAAAAATAAAAGTTATTATTTCTATAATCCATAAAAATTTTAGGTGCAAAAATTATGCACAACATAAATTGCATTAAATAAGAATTAATTAAATATAAATAATTTTCAATAATCTTTTTTTTATTATTTTTTTGAAAATAATATAAATATATATGATATAAACTCATATATATATTTAAAAAACAAAAATTTAATATTACTATTTTAAATAAATTTTCATATATATTTTTAATAGCTGTATCTCTATAAAAAGAAGTAAATATAAATGCAACACTTGTAGTTTGTAAGAATAAATTAAAACAAATATTTGATATAAATTGTGGATATATTCCTTTTATTAAATGTCCTTTCCGTGAATTAAAATCAAATAATAATCTATAAATAAAATCTTTTTCATTATCCATATCAATATCAATATTTACATAATCAATATTATTAATATTAGAGTTTGATTGTTTTTTTACTGATGACACATTTTTTTTGGATGAATAAAATTGGTCCACAAAAAAAGATGATATAAATGGTATTATTAATTCCATTTTATTATATTATTTTTTAACTTAAACATCAAATATATATTTTTATATATTTATTTTATCATGTTTTTATTATTTACGTATAATAAAAATGTTATAAAAACTTTAAAAATTAAGGATTTTGAATAAATCTTAAGTCATTTGTTATAATATATTGAATAAATTTAGCAATTAATTCTCTGTTTTTCATAATATCTAAATAAAATAATTTTGTTATAAACCGAGTTTCATTTCCAATATCAATTAATTGTTCCATATTTATTCTTCGTGTTATTTTTATTTTTTCATTCATTTTGTCTAAAAT
>JACCDO010508466.1_pt1 | contig 12265 bp, 13 predicted proteins | sample 7446101 | NCBI WGS metagenome assembly JACCDO01 (sample SAMN15323440, study PRJNA562643) | freshwater metagenome | isolation source: river surface water | place: USA:Blue River Watershed | collected 2017-08-16 | reverse complement strand
TTCACCACCATTGGCATCTCTATTAGAGTCGCACCTCGACCACAAGACCATGGTCACAGGTGTGCTAAGAGATGCCTAGATCCCATGTACTGGCTGAACCCCTTCGGTATCCTCGAGGTCAGACGGTTCTTCCCGCTGATCGCCTGGCTGCCATATGAAGTCGATGGGGAACACTTCATTAATTTTTTTGTTATTTTTACTCATCTTATATTTATGTTACTAGTGAAAAATCTTGCTATAAGATCACCTGGCTTTGATGATACCAGTGCGAAGACAATTCTTAATCGTTGACATAAGTAGAAAACTTTTCTCTGGTGAAATCGTAGGATAACACTATACGGACTGCATGAATCAAGATTAAATTCTAATTGATAATGTTATTCTGATCATTGAGTTCGTATAATGTCTCCTCTAATTTCACCAGCATCTTGATCTAAATAAAACATTCTATTATCAAAAGAGTAGCATCCAATGATCTATAGTTCACAATTTGGTTTGATAATGGTACCTGAAGACCACAAAAATATATGTCATCTGGTGCATATCGAGCGGAATAGAGCGTTAATTGAGGGAAACATGGTGTAAATATCAAGATTGTCCATTTGCACACGTCCAAGTAAAGTGTAACTAACTCTTTTTTTGTAAATTAAGCCAAGTACATTTTGTTTTACAAGCTTTGATTGAACTGTCTACACCCAGTGATCATGAATAGATAACAAGCATCCCTAGGTGAATCTGGTGATGCATTATCCTTATAGAGAAGGACTAATCAATGAAGATATGAGGACGTTCATGTGAGCCTTCGCTTAAGAAATTTAAGTCATCAAAATATCGATATAAAGAATAAGTAACTTTGCATTAACTCTTGTTCATGTATTTTACAGAATAAACCTAGTACTAAACTCTATTTCTCTATTGAAAATGGGTATTTGGCTTAACAACTGAGAATACAGACTTCAAACTACGAGAAGATGCACGTAATATACGATGTGGTAATGGGAATTTAAAATTGTGAACTGTTTTAACTTTATCATCATTTTCAGTAACAGTTGTTTGATATTCTTGGACACCAGGTCTTTTAGAATCTTTGTTAGCAACTATTGCTGTTCTAATGATTTGAATTGATCTAGAACGTGCACGATGTTTACCAGCCATATCATCATATAAGTTATCAATTGCACGATTTAAGTGAGTATCTCTATATTCACGATACATATTATGTGTGCCTGAACGTGAGTTGTACTTGATCCAGATACCATAGTTCTTAACATGACGTGAGTTCTTTTCAGTGATCTCATTGACGTCTAATATTTCACCTAGACGAATTAATAGAGTAAGTAATTGAATGAACGAGTGAGTGAGCAAGTATACGAATGCCACGAGCAGTAATAGCAGGTAAGCAAGCGAGCAAACGTGGTAATAAATCAAGATACGTGTTACATACCAGTTGTTTTCTTCATTTTACGCATTTGATGCATGAAATACCAGAATCTACTTCTAGCAGTGACCTCGTTCGATGCGAAGATCTTCATGCGGTAGGCAGGAGGGTTGGCATCCTTGGCAGTAGGAGCCTTGCGACCCACCACTTGGTATAGGCGGTTCTTGGTCTGGACCATCTTCGTTTATTGCTATTTTACTATTTTGTCTGTCTGCCACTGAATTTGTGGACAGGGCACTAGGGTTATAGGAAAAAATAACAAAAAGTAGATTGAGATAGAATAAAGACTAGGATAAACAAGATGAGGAAGTAGAAGATAAACAAAAGGAAGAAGAACTGGTTATTGAAATATTGATTAGAAATTGGGAGGGTAAAAGGTAAAATTCGTAATTTTTCGGTGTATTGGTCTCTGTTCATCAACTTGAACAAACACTTATTAATATATTCGCAGTTTATCAATTCTGGCAATTAATTTTGTCGTCGTACGCAGTAGTTATGATAATTGTTTTGTAAGGGCCGCCTGGAGTTAGGGTTACCGGTACCGGTGAATCAGGTGATCAAATTCAAGACAATGATTGGTGCAACCCATAGTCCAACACGAATCATTCGCATAATACAACTCCGTTTTCATTCAACGACTTCGCTCATTCATCACTGATCTGTTTTCATTCAACGACTTAGCTCATTCATCACTGATCTGTTTTCATTCAACGACTTCGCTAATTCATCGCGAAACTTTGTTGTTTGGAATGGTGGAAACGATACTATCGGACCGTCAAAGCATCCAGTTGATGGGAGAAAACCGAAGTGATAAATTGGGCCGCCTAAAAAGCTAATCCCCGAATACCGGTAATTTTTATAAAAATTAGAGACTCTATTAGAGAGTGAGACTCAGTGATTGATTTAGTGCAGTTTCGTTGGAAACGAAGCACTAGGACCAATGGAGGCTCTCACTGCCGAGGCAAAGCAGCGTGCGCGGAATGCAATCGTCAAAAGATTCAAAGATTCTGTTGATTTAGACAATATTGCTGCAGGTACAATAATCTCTTTAATTTATTCCCATTCGCTTCTTATTTCAATCATTCATTCATTCAGTATGCGCACAATTTAATAAATCGTTGTTGTCGGCTGACTCACAGTTGAATGTAACTGTAGGGGGGAAGCTAGACGCACTGAAACGAGCGGTGGACCTGATGGATGAAAGTACAATCAAATTAGATTATTTCACGCAAAATATGAAAAAAACTGATGAAAAAATCGAGGCGGTCAATACAACTATTAGCAATTTTGAGCACTTGAAAAGGGTATCGTTCACTCACATTTTGTTGCCTAAATTACATTCTCATTTACTTATTCAATTACATTCGTACTTAGGTTCATAACGTTCGCGATAATCTAAATAAAGTGATTTCCCAAGTGGAATTCTTTGCTAATGTACCCGTTCGAGTAAATCAATTACGTGTAATACTTGATAATGAACCACATCGCATCAAAGAAGTCTTTTTAGAAGCAATTAAGCTAGATTCATTGCGCACTGCATTAATTAAAGAGATTAAAGTAAGTAGAAACCGTCGCTCGTCAGCGAACCAAGAAGAAATTATACCCTATGAGAAACCAGCAAACAATACTGCCAAAAATAAATTAACTGGAAATAATAATATGCCTTCTGTAGCTGCCAATTATGGTGAATATAGTATGGAAAGTGGCGATAAAGTGACGAAAGTAGTAGAGCAGCATCTTAAGACTATCCCCGAGTTGTACAAAGAGATCAAAGACAGACTGTTCGCCACCATTGAAAGAATGTCGGATATTGCGATTGAAAGTCCAGCGGATTTAGTCGCAACATTTGAAATTATTGAAATGCAAAGTGAATATGCAACCCGTTTGCGTCATCAAAGAGAAAAGGAAGAATATGGAGACAGCAGAGGAATAGTGAAAATGAAGGAGCCAGTTAATCGCAATGTACGAATATTGAAGCCACCCAGTAGTTTCAGTGAATCAGATGTATTAAATGACCTCGTGCCAGTAGTGAAGGGACGCATCAAACATATGTTCAGTGAAAAAGTGGAAATGACATTTGAACTTGCCAAGACAGACGTTAGCCTCTTAACATTAACACCTACTGCCCGCACGTTGACTGCTGCGTCTCAGGTATTACGAATGATTACAGAGTTCAATCATGACGTCATCCCTTGTACACCACCGCATTACAATATTATCGGTGAGTTTATTGAAGCACTTGAAGAGTTCATGGATCCGGCTCTATACTCCACCATGTCCCAAGTAACAGAGCTGGCAGTAGCCGATATGATGCAGGTTATCGACTGGATCGAGTCGTACGTATCTCAACTTGCCATGTTTGACGAGGATGGTAGACCATTTTGCATGAAGCTTGGACGCATCGCAGAACAGTTATTAAGTGAGTACTTAACTCGTATAAAGAGCCAAGTTTTGAGTTGGTTCAAGAATATTAAAGGATTAAAAGTTGAAATAAAAGAAAATTCAGATGGCACATTGATAACATCCACACCTGAGGAAATGTTCAACGTATTGTACCATCAGTTTGACGTCGCCAAAGAAAAGCTACCAACAGAATACTTTAAAGACGTTCTTCACGGGATGATTGACGCACTAAAATCAGTCCAGTCAGAGTCGTATGATATGCTAGTAGCAACGTGGATGAGGACAGAGGTAGACACGTTGTGTGCCGGAATTAATGACACCCAACGAATGCAGGACAAGGGAGATGAATTAGCGGAAACACAAATCATGTTAGTGCCGCAAGAGAAAGAGCAAGAAAAGCTCAAGTATAAACTAGATGAGCTATCTAACCGTTACATATCAATCGCCGTTGACTCGGTTGCTTTTTTGTCGCGTAGAGTGTTAGCGGAGTTAGAAGACGCTGTTTTCTGTCGTTTATTTGTACAAGATTGGGAATCAGGAGAGCCGTTATCGGTGATCATCACTGCTACCCTAACGGATTACTTGAAGGATATTCAAATATGGTTAGGTGAGTACTTCTTTTGTAAATTTGTACGTGATCTTTTTACTAAGGTGGTGAATCTGTACATAACGTCTATTTGTCGACGACCTCCAGGAACATGGAAATTTCGTAATGAATTACGCGCTGCACACGCCGTTCTAACGGATCGTGATAATTTTATTCAATATTTTGAGACTTTAGCGGATGAACTCCATCGTGGTGGACTGCGTCCATTGGCGGCGAATGGGACGCCGAAGCAAGCCGTTACGGAAGAATTAAGTGCGCTTCATTCATTTGCTCGCATTATTTCTACTCCACACATCAATACAGGGGAAGCATCGTTGAAGGAGCTGTTTACTCGCCTTGGAATCTATGGTTTGAAGGTGGCTATTGCACTTATTCATGCAAATCCCGCATGGAGTAAGAATGAGAAAACGGATCATGTTGATTACGTCACCAAGCTGTTTGATAAAGGAGGGAAAAGCTATAGTAGATCAATCCAGGAAATATATTCGTTTGTGGTCGATCGCAACGATGATGACTCGGCGAACAAGAAGACGGATAACACCAAGAAAGGATGGTTTTATTAATTACTTGTTAATTTGTAAATATGTATCAAAGCTTATGTATTCATAACGTCGCCTTTCAACACGTGATTATCGTGGCAATTAAATTTAATCTGATTTCTTCCCGCCTTGACTTGCGTCATCACCTGTTCCATCTGTAACCCCCTCCGGAACAAAACGGTACACCTTCGCTGTGTACAGCGACCCTAACTCAGGTCCATACTTTTTCACCAACTTACGTACTTCGGTGACTAGATGCTGCCGGGTTTCAGGCAGCTCGTTCTTCACGTTTTGAAAGCCTGAAAATGGTAGTATTTGGTACAACCAAGGCTTCATGTCCTTGATATCCACCATACCGGCTTCAACAGCCATCACACCAAAGTAAGAAAATACTGGGCATGATAAGAATAGAAGAATAACGGTCCGTTTCGACAAAGTAGTGCAAGTCCAAAGCATAACTGCGTACATGATCCACAGAATAGGAACCCCAATGAGTGTGTACGTAATCTTCTTACTCAAGATAACATCCAATCCCTTGACCTTGACGCTACTCTTCTCTTTGTCTTTTTTACTTTCTACAATAGCTAAGAATGAAGCAATAAGACCCACTGGTGCATTCAGCAACAACGAAGGGATTGAGGCCAATGACATCGTAATGAAACCGTGAATGAACTTGTATAGTACCTTGGAGTAAGGCACGTGTAGGTTGCACACTTGATAGTCCTTAAGTCCCCACAACGACAATGTTTTATCGTAGGCTTCAATTTTATTTCTCAACTGAACAATATCTTCGGGCCATTTTCCATCCTCAAATTTTCCATACTTTTTTTCAAACGCAAAATATGCAAATGCAAATCGTCGAGCTAAATCCTGTTTTTGTGTGGTTGTTATTCCACTTGTAGCTCGCTGGTACAGGCGTCTTGTCACATGAATCAACCGTAATATTTGGTAGTTATTGGCAGGCACGATGACGGAGCGCATGCCATCCTCTATTAAATGAAGTAACTCATTAGTTGCGTCACGTTTTGATTTCTTGTATTTTTGGGATAACGCCTTATCGATGTGTATTGGTGGACCGAACTCGATCACTACGCGACCACGGAAGCGATGTCCGCGGTTCTCGTAGTATAAGTAGTTCAAGCCAACAGGGATGATGGGGACGTTCAAATCATACTTTTCGAGTACACCAAAGGCTATTGATGCCACACCTGCCTTCAATGGAATCAAGTTAGATTGATCATGACTACCACCTTATGAGTGAGTTACTTAATGAGCGAGTGATTTAGTGATTGGATAAACGACTGAATACCTTCAGGGAATATGCCGAGACAATTGCCTCGTCCCAACGAATCAAACGCTGCCGAATACACATGTGATTGATCACGGGTTTCGCCTATCTCAAAATCTACAAATTCCGTACATACTAGACTTCTATTCTCATCTTTAGGTAACGGTTCGCCAATCTCATCAGATAGAATGCCTTCCGTATCACTTGATAAGGTGGGTTAGTGAGTTAGTAAGCGAGAGAGTAAGTGAGTAGTTACCTTATCGTCTCTTTTATCTTATAAAAATTTGAACTTTTTGATGGTCGAATACGTATTCCTTTTTTAATTTGAGTGAATTCAGTATCCACACCTTTGATTTTCATGCCATCAAATATTATTTTTCCTTTCATTTTTTTGCAATTATCAATAGGACGAGCAGTAGGAATGCTATCAATTGCCTTCATAAAATCGCCAACTATCCTCTTGTTATAGCTACTTTCCGCGACAAGAAATCTGACTTGGTGAGGGTTGTTGACAAGCATTACTGCTCCATCTACGAATTGATTATTATGGTTGCCTAGAGTGAATTCGTTAGAGATTGAGTAATTGTACGAGTGAGTGAAAAATACTAACCGGTGAATATAATTGGCCCGTGTAATGGTATATTCTCTTTACCAATCACCTCCATAGATGATAAGAAGAAATTTAATATTGATGTTAAGAATACTTTTGTTGCGAAATAAGCTATTTCTTTAATGTTGGCGTATAATATTGCAATAAACATTACCACAGCTGTACGTATACAAGTAAGAAAGCAGTAATTAGTGAATAATTGAGTCAGTGGGTGAGTGAATGAATGAATGAATGAATGAGTAAATCATAGTCCCCAACTAAAAAATGTAGTAATGTAGTAAACCAGAAAATACTTACCTACAATAGCAATGTAATTCTTCTCAATAACTACGTATCCTTCGCACATTTCCACGATAACGTTGAAGGGGTTGAGTTGCTCCACACACAACATGACCACCACCAGACAGGCTGCCAGCCGCATGCGGATCTGCTGGATCGGTGTTTTCTTCTCCGAAATCGACATTTTTCGAAAATAAACCGAGTTTACCTCTACTTCAATCCAAAAAAAATGAAAATCCATTTTTTGATTCATCGTACCGGCATGGATCGGGTACCGGTGGGTTTAGGATCAATATTGATTCCGTTGAACGATTATGGCTTCACTAATGGCTGGTTGCTAGAAAAAGAGATAAAAAATTGCGCTTTCTTCTTATTGTTATCATTTGTTACATTTGTAAAGTTTACTACAGTATCAACATGGAGGTGGTGGAGTACCCCATTAATGCGGTGAATCGGGTTTAGAATGGTAAATGAATGCTTTCTGAGTGATATAGCTATTTTAAACCACCATATTATGGCGCAACTGGATTGATTGTCACGGAACAATGTGTGTCGTCAAAACTGTTGTCATAATCTGTTACGTATACACTCTCGTTCCCGCGATTATCAGCATGGTCAACGACAGCAACTTTAGGCAGTTCAAGAGTACTCTCTGATCCAAATCGGCTTTTGCGAAGCATAAAATAACGTTTTACGTAGTAATATGCGTCATCATCTCTAGCAATGAACACCATAAAATATACAGAACCCTGTAGAGCGTAGGTAACGGTAACTAACACATCGATGGCAAACGTCGCATGAGAGTCTCTATTATGGTAACAAGCCTCGTTGATGATTTGCATGTAGTAGACGATACGCACCACCAGCTCTATTGCTGGATATAATGACACGGAATTGATCAATTTTAACATCTGGGGATTCACTCCTTTCCTCTCCTTCTCCCAGTAATAAAACATTAAATAAAATACGACCATACCAATAACACATATATTTCGCAATATAGTTGCGAAGAAATATAATGGTGATGGACCACTGTCTGAATAGTAATAATTAGTGCTTCCAAGAGGCGAATAAAGAAATATACGCAGGAATGCAATAAGTAATGGAAGTATAGTTCCAAAACCAACCAAAAAAGGATATAATTGCTTTAAATCTAGTAGCACTTGCTTCGTAATCATGTAGCAAGTGATGGCCATAATAATAAACCCCCAAAATGTCGTTTGATATGTTCCAAAATTATATAAAAAAGTTACACCAACTTCCCATCCAACTACATATGGCCTTACTTTATCATCATCATTATAATATGTGTAATAAATATCATCATCTTCGTGCGCAGGACCAAATCCTTTGATAAAGTTGAATAAAAGCATCACATTAGACATATCAAAACATATTTGTGCAAAGAATTGATGTAGAATAAGATAATTAAACGTAGTAAAACCTCGCTTTCTTCGAGTTAAATATAAGAGAACCACTGACAATATTGATAATAGAAATGATACTGTGCCAATTGTGAAGCCTATCACCACGAGGGAGTCGGAATAATCCAATTGCCACATGGTTATACTACAGCTTACTCACTCCTTCACTACTTCACTCACTCACGCTTGAATGTGAAGGCAATAACTTCAGTACATACTCGCTGTGTGATACCTTCGGAATGGGCACTTTCTGACTGCACAGAGGAAGCAATTTCAAGTTTTAAACTAAGTTGTCAGAACTGTTTTCGGCGACTTTTTTGAAAATTATATTTCCGATAGATATATCAGTATTCCGTAATAATAGGCCTCGAAAATTTAGTGTACTTATATATGTAGATAAAATCAATTAATCACTTACTCACACAATAATTCACTAGTATTCTCTCATTCAATCACTCACACCCAGACTCATAACTATTTCCCCTATAATACCGATTCCTTCCCCAGAGCAAAGCCTCGTCTTTGATGCGACAATAGCAGCAACTCCCTCGTCTCCCGTTCAACACTTTTCGCTTCTAAAAATAAATCAAAAACAAAAAATTTCACGATTCAGTGATTCAAATGTACCGGTCCCATGGTTTGGTGATGTCATGACGTAATGCATTTTTTGTCCAAATTAGATTAAGAACAAAAAGAAGAAAAACATGATGTTTCGCTGGTTGTTGATAGCGCTTGTAGCGCACCTAGCGCTTGGCTTTGTGCCTGGCATCCCTGCCAGCCGCTTCCGCGCCTCTTTGTTGGCTATGAAACTTGGTGCGTCATAATATTTTAATTTTTATATTGCTTACTCACTCATGCATTTACTCGATTGTATTTGATTGCTTGCTTACTCACTCATGCATTTACTCGATTGTATTTGATTGCTTGCTTACTTACTCATACATTTACTTTATTGTATTTGGTTGCTTATTTACTCACTTGGGTAGGTGTTGATGAAAAGGTTGTTGTTATTGGTGTTGCTGCTGACTCAGGATGTGGTAAATCAACCTTCATGAGACGCTTAACCAAAGTATTTGGTGGCAAAAATGTTGGTCCATTAGGTACGTACTAGTGCATGCACTCACTTACTTCATATACTTACTAAGTCGTTAATTAGGCGGTGGATTTGGCACACCAGGTGGATGGGAAACCAATACATTAGTATCCGATGTAACCACTGTTATTTGCTTAGATGATTATCATGCTAATGATCGTCAAGGACGTAAAAAAACTGGTTTGACTGCATTACACGTCAAGGAACAGAACTTTGATTTAATGTATGAGCATGTTAAATCATTAAAAGAAGGTATTTCACATTTATTCGCCCATTTACTTATTACTTATTACTTACTAACTTATTTCAGGAAAATCTATTAAAAAACCAATTTACAACCATGTTAATGGTACTCTTGATACCCCTGAAACTGTTGAACCAACTCGTATTGTTATCATTGAAGGATTACATCCTCTTGTTGATCCAAGAGTTAGATCATTAATTGATTTCTCAATCTATTTAGGTACTTACTCCCTGATACTCTTGCTTATGTACCCATTCACTCATGCATTCACTCACTCATAGATATTTCTGATGACATTAAATTTGCCTGGAAAATCCAACGTGATATGGCTGAACGCGGTTGGACATTACAACAAGTAAAAGACTCCATTGAGCAACGTAAACCTGATTTCGCTGCATATGTTGCTCCGCAAATGGAATACTCTGATGTTGTCATATCCGTTTTACCATCTGATATTAGTAAGGAGGAAGTAGGTATGCGTCATAACAACTGCATTCATTACATTTTACAAACACTTACTCATTTTTGATAGGTAAACACTTAAAAGTTAAATTAATCCAAAAGCTTGGAAAAGAGGGATTAAAGCCAGCATATATATTGGATAAAGATGCGACAGTTGCTGTTCATCCACCATCTGATCAAGTTAAAACTGGTATGCATACACTCGCTTATACAAATCCCTCACGATCACTAACACTCCTTTCTCATCAGGTCCAACCTGCGGCGTTGCATTAGCATCATACAAACAAAAATATTTTGGTCGTGAAGTTCAAACCGTCGAAATGGATGGCAAGTTAACTGATATTAAAGATTACGCAAACATTGAGCGCTTCTTACAAGACACCGCAGCCAAGTCCGCCAATGAGTTATCAGCCGAGTTAATCAAGGTTGGTCCTAACTCACCTGGCTCCATGGATGGTACTGGTTTATTCCAAACTTTAACTGCGTTGAAATTAAGAGAATTTTATGAGTCAACAACTGGCAAGAAAGTTAGTGCATAATTAGTTATTGTAACTATTTAAAAAAAATATATTGCTAAATCTCTACATTATATACCGAGTCCCTTCTCGTTGCATGGATGCGCCATCAGGGCGCATGCTTCTTACACTAATGAACCGTCTTTATTCACAACGAAACTGTGTAATGTAGTTCCAGTGTATGATACGAACGAAGTAGTTAGTTGACTAAAATCAGAATTGAACTGATGAAAGGTGAAGCCAGCAGTTACACTATTGAATACTGTTTGGTAGGTATGAGTTGTGCTCAAGCCTTCAGGTGCATGTCTAATATCAACTAAATCAATGTTCTCACCTCTCACTTTCTTTGCTGTGTTGTAAGATAATTGATCATTTGTATCAACGAGTGAACCAGCACCGGTGGTAACCCAGGCCCCTGCATGGTCAATAGTGTATTGAGTCAATGTGTGTGAATGGCCGTTGATATAGATGCCGAATCCGTGCGACACAAGTGGTGCGACAAAATCAACAAAATTGACTTCATCTAGTGGGTGGTGACCCATCACAATCAACCAGTCATCGGAGGGCACCTCTGCTAATGCACTCACGAACCAATCGTATTGTGTTTGGCAGTTCTGTGAGTTAATATTTGCATTGAATTGACACTCTCCTTCGAAATCATCATCAGTGGAATCCAACGAACAGGTGGGGTAGTAGGATGAGCACGGATCCCAATTGGCTTGATTAGAACTTCTATAGCTAGTTAAACAAGGGGAAGTATCTAAAAATATTATGGTTGCATATGCAGTTGTGCCTAGTAAGAGTATGAGTAAGTACGTAAGTAGATGATTAACTTAGAAAGAATGTACCTGATGAAGTGACTAATTCAAAACGACGAGTGTAATATCTATCATCCATAATCCATTTAGGATTCATGGTGGCGTAGTCTAATTGCGCGGATACATTGTAACCGTACTCATGATTACCCAGAATTGAGTAAAACGGTAGATTCAACTCGTCATATGGCTTTTTTCGTAAAAGAATACGTGAGACATAAATAAAATAAGTGAGTAGGTGAATTAATACCTTAACGAAATCAGTATTAATTTGATAATCAGAAGTATTTTGTATACCACACCAATAAAAATTATCTCCGGTATTCAAGAGGAATGTGTCGATGTTATACTTGGATGCAGTGCTAACTAATTGAGCAGCCACATCATTGACGTTGGTGGTGTATTGTCCACCTAGCGCGGCACCTCCCCAATCTCCCAGTGATAGAAAAGAGAATGTACTGTCACTTGTCTGTGATTTTGAGTGAATAAGTTTTAGCAAGTAAGAAAGTTATTTAGTGCGTGAGTAAGAAAGTAAGTAAGTACGCAAG
>JACCDO011164883.1_pt1 | contig 12268 bp, 6 predicted proteins | sample 7446101 | NCBI WGS metagenome assembly JACCDO01 (sample SAMN15323440, study PRJNA562643) | freshwater metagenome | isolation source: river surface water | place: USA:Blue River Watershed | collected 2017-08-16 | reverse complement strand
TTTGGATTCGCAGGGTAGTGCTCTCATAGATCAAAAGCAAGATCAACAAAATCCATATACCATCACTGATCTGCCAACGACAAAGTTTAGTTCTGAGATTCTTTAATAATTCTTCTTGAGGGGCATACGGCACTAGGGTTAGATCCAAATCTTGATGATGGGTCACTTTTAAATCACTCAAATCAATCCATATTTCCGATTGAATGCTTGGTAATTCCAATAAAAATGAAGCTTGAGAGAGCTGCTTGAACTCTTGTATTTGATGAAGATCTATCATAGACAAGTCATCATGTATCGCATGGGTATTCAATCTCATATTTTGAGGGGGGGCGCCTTTGAAATAAGCAGTAGCTTCGATTGTTTTGGGGATATTCTCTCCATATAACCATAGAATATGATGGTTTTGTTTGATTTCTATGGGACGTTGCTGTTGATATGCTTGTTTTAATAACTTCTGCCATTGTTCAGCTTTCAATACAATATCACTTGCAGACATCACCCATACCTGACCTAATCCCATTTGATGCGAAGATAAAATGGGATATTGATCTTGGGTCAACCAAGGGATACTCTTGGGTTTTAAGGATGTGGCATCGCTTTGCCCAAATTGGGGTACTGCACCGATTTCAGCGACTAACCATGCTTTACTCGGCACTAAGCCTTGATTCTTTTTTAGGCTTTGATTGAGCCATTTGATCAAGACTTGAGGTTCAAATCGATCAAATAATAGATTCTGTACTTGATGTTGAAGGGGATTTGCTTGTTGATTGGGGAGATCAAAGAGTAATCTACCTAAGGGATATTGATCTGTGATGCTTTTTTGATTTTGATTTGTCTGTATTGTGAGAAATATGGTCTTTTTATATTTTTTTTTGATCAAATCAAAAGCTTGGGTTAAATCGATTTTATCCCCCAAAATCCCATCTGAGAAGATCAAGGCGATATGTATATCTGTTTCAAATGTTTGATCGCTCATTTGCCCTAATGCTGGGATTAAAAACGAACTACCTTGCGTGATATGAGGTAAAGGGATTTGATCGATTTTACTGAGTTCTGTGCTTTCTAGGATTTTTTGACTCTGTCCAGCAAAAGCGATGATTTCGATTTGGTCTTTGGGGCGTAGATATGAAATCAGTTCTTTGATCTTGTCTTGTATTCTCAATAATCCTATCCCACCAGCTTCCACACTCATACTACCACTATGATCGATCAGAACAGATAATTTAAGATCTTTGTCTTCTGCTCTGGCTTGGGCTGTAATGGGCAAGATTCTTTCAAGGGCACTCCCTAACATATTGCCTTGACTAAAAGTGCTTTGATCCCCAGATACCCATAATACCCCTCCTTCTTCTACCCACTGCTCTAATCGTTGAACTTGTTCTAGAGAGAAGAGATGCCCTTGGATTTGATCTAGGAAAATCGCTTTTAATGATGAAGAAATGGGTTGAATCCCCCAAATATCTTCGATGTGATTTAAGGAGAATCCTGCTGTCTTCGCATATTCTTGGGCATTTCCACCGTATGCCAATGCTAATGATTGATTTTGATCTTTGATTTTTAAAGGAATATGTAGGGTTTGCTCATTGAATGTCCCCTCAGTCCAATGATGGGCTTCTTGATATTTTTTTAACCATGTTGTGCTGAGTTGGCTTTTGATTGTGATATCGATCTTCTCTCCCACTTTTAAATCATCACAAGGAAAACGATGGGGTTGATCGAGCTCAGTAAAAGGAAATTCATATTGATGATGTGGGTATGAAATCGTCCATTTCTCTTTGGATAATTCATCCTGCCATTGTTTTTCTTTGAATCGATGGTTTAAGCGCAATACGAAAAAGCAATCCCCATTGATATCATAACTTTGATGCAATGACCTCAAATCAAAAATCTCTTGTTTAGGCACCCTATCAATCAAATACTGCTCTGTATGAAGATCATCACTGATTTGATCGCTTAATAAAATCCTTTGCGTTTGAGTATTGGATAATGATTCTAAAGCAGATGCGATGCTTTGAGAATCAACTTGATCGATGAGATTCACATTCATCTCCAACTCAACCATTTTCTTCTGCCATGCTTGTTGTTGCCGAATACTCATATCATCTGTGGCAGAACTGTGAAAGAGAATAGGGGTGATTTGAATGAAGCTTTGATGGAATGCAAGAATTAAGATCAATATCAATATCGCAAATAACCAACGTTTTTGTTTGAAGGCTAATAAAATCGCTAAGATGAAAATGATGATCAATAATGATGAATGCCATCTGTATAAATCATCAAAAGTTGGCGTATCGAGATCAGGCATTTCCAATTGATTTTGGGACATATCCAAGGACAAAATCAATTCTTGATTTGTGCTTGGTAATACAGCGAGATAAGCATTTTGATCGTTCTGATCTATGGGTTGAATTTGATATAATCCGATATGATTGATGATACGATTGCCTTTAAAAGATGTGCTTTCGATGCGTTGTTGCTCTTTTTGATCTTTAAATACCAATATCCCTTTCGCACCAAGACCCAATAGATTGATATCGAGATCTTCGCCTAGAGAGAGATTTTTGCATCTACAGAATTGCTGTTGATCTTGGTCTAAAAATGAAAGGTATAACCCCAATACAAACATCCGATCTTGAAGATCTTGACTCAAAAAACCAAATTTTCGCCATAGTCCATCTTGATAGCCTATAGATCCTACAGGATCTAGCTTTTGATCTGCTGTTTGTTCTGATTTTGCCCATAAAAATGCTGTGCCATCCACTTGTTTTTGCCAACGAGATACCCAAAAATCAGAGATAGCATCATAGTCTAAATGTAATAATCTACTGTTCGATTCTAATCCTTGCTCAAAATGATAATTCACTTCAGAAAAGGGAAACCACTGATTTTTGAAAAGAGCTGATAATTGTGGCGGGGGAGAAGGGTTTAATACCCATTTGATCTCTGCGCTCCCCTTCTCAATATGCTGATCTATTCCATAAGCAGAGATCAATGCTTGTTGTATCTGCGCAAAAATATCTAAACTTGGGTCTATCTCTGGCAATACAGCTGGTAAACACAAAGGGATTTGGGAGATGGTTTTGCCTTGATATTCAATGTAAATCTTGGCTTTGAGCGATTGAAATAGAGAAAAAGGCAATTGTTTTTGGGGGATTGAGAGATGATATGCGACTTGATCTAAGTCTTGATCATGGGGCTTAAGTGTTAATTTTTGATCAAATTGCCATTGTTGAGATAAATGCTGATCTTCAATCTCGATCTTGATTTGGGTTTGAGTGATCTCGATATTTTGAGACAAAACCAAAGAAATCGCTAAACCTTCTAGATCTCGATGATGATCTATGGATCTAAAGCAAATCCTTTGCTGGGGTTGAACTTTGGATTTTTGAGATATTTGTGCAAAGGGTGTAAAATGACTCATCCCTAAAATCACTAAGCTCAGTAAGATCAATCTCAATAAAAATAAGGGCCAATTTAATCCCTTGAGTGCTGATTGATACGCTAATATTTTGTTTTTTTGAGGTGGAATCAGAAAACTAGCTGAATAAAACTTGGGTTTTAGATATGTACTTCTCAAATGAATCCATAGTAAAATGGAAAATGCACTTAGGCTAATGAAAATCAGCATAAAGTTCTTCTTTGGGAGAGTGAATGATGAATCGTTCTTTATTTATGATTTGGTTAACTGAACTCAAGAAAAAAATTGAGTATCATCTACCAGCGCTTTATCAACAATATCTTTTGTTGAGACCAATTCCTGGAGTGCTTAGCATTGTGGGTTGGCAACAACAAAATCATACTTGGCTTTTTTATGCTTTAAGCTTGAGTTTGATTTCTTTGACATTGTTTTGTCTTTGGACGGGTTCTTTTATCCTTTATATGCTTTGGACAATCAATTTGGCAAGTATATGCTATTTTTTTAGAAGATATGAACTTTTAATCTCTCCCGCTGGCTTACGATATCGATTATTTTTATTTGGAATCTGCTATTTTCAAAGACATTATGATTTAATGGTTGAAGTGACGCATTGGCATCATTATACAGAAGCTTCAAAACAACGCATAGAATCCCCTTGGGTGGTGATTTATAATCAATCCGAAGAGAGTGCTTTTTTCCAACATTTTTTCCACCAATACAAAGATCGTTTATTTTTTCATATTGACACACCATTGTTTTTATATGCTGGGCATCAAGGCAAACAATTATGTCGTGTGATTCAAGATCAAATCTATCTATCCATACAAGAAAGAATGAAAAACCCCATTCCTGCCATGGATAAATCCATTGCTACGCATCATTATTGGGTTTTTGCTTGGATTTCTCTCTTTCAAAATTACATCGGACTGAAAATGAAAAAGTCTTTGGGTCAAGTGAAATTAAGTTGGTGGGAATTTCATATTTCCCGAGATATTCCATTAGTTATCAGCGCTTATCTCTTATTTCTGCTCTATGTAGCAACCTTTCCTATCTTCAGTTTTAGTTTACTCTTGATCGGTATTTTTGCGTTTTTTAGCCATCGTTCACATATCGAGATCTATACCCAATGTGTCTATGTCAGTAAAAGCATCTTGGGAATCTCTTATTTCCATAAGAAATATCCAAAATCGATCAAACAAGCTTTGTGTTTTGATGAATTTCAAAGTCCTTTGCCCAATGCATTGATTTTAAGTGAACCTAGGGGATTGATAAAACAAAACAGTGTTGAGAATGTGGATTTTAATGATTTATTGAAGATCGCTCAACCTTGGAATTGCGGAGAGATTTATAGGCTTCTCTTAGAAGGCAGAGCTGCGCTTGGACATTTTGATCGTTGATCCATCCACTATGTTCTAAAATCTATATCTTGATCTGAATCTTCTTCTTCTTTTTGTTCAAAGCCAAATGTTTGTTCGATCTTATGAGTAGAAGATGATGGATCGGAATGGTATTGATAGTAATAATGTCCATAGGTTTCTTGGCTTAAATCTACCCCGTTGAGAACAGAACCCAAGATTTTGACTTGTACAGAGCTCAATAGAGAAATGGCTTTTTTAAACATATCTTTATGTGTTCTGTTCGAGAAAGCAACCAAAATCGTCCCATCGAGTTGTCGCCCCAAAATCTGCGCATCAGTCACAGGAACCACTGGGGGAGAGTCAAAAATCACTCGATCATATACGCTCAATAATCGCTGTAATACTTCTTGGAATGTTTTGGTTTGTAAGAGTTCGGCAGGATTTGGGGGAATAGGACCACTGCACAGAATATCCATATTCTCAATTTCAGTGGGTTTAATCACTTGATGTAATTCTGTTTGGGGTCTAATCAGGAGATTGCTCAAACCACGATCATTGGCAATCCCAAAGATCTTGTGCAATCTGGGTCTTCTGAGATCTGAATCCACCAATAAAATCTTATCACCTGAAAGTGCAAGAGTAACACCAATATTCACACAAGTAGAGGTTTTACCATCTCTAGGCGCTGCGCTAGTGACCATTAAGCTTCTCAATGAACGGTCTGGGTCCATAAAAAGGAGATTTGTTCTGACAACTCTTACACATTCAGCGACAGTACTATTGGGGTTTTCCAAGATATAACGATCGGGTTCTCCAGCGACATTATCTCGCTTAAAGGGTCTTTTATGCTTTTCAATCAAAGGCACAGCCCCTAGTGGGGTAAGTTGATAATCTTGCTGAATTTGCTCGATATTCTTGATGGTTCGATCAAAGAAATTCAAGAGCAATAGGGCAAGAATACTTAAAATGACCCAAGATAAAAAGCTCAGAATTAAATTGGTGCTTAATTTTGGTGCAATGGGGATGGTTGGTACCAAAGCAGTATCTAAAATCCTGACATTATTGGCTTCTGTTTGCGCTTGTAATTCAGCTTCTTTTAATCTGAGTTCCATTTGCTGATAAAGTTCTTGATTGGATTTAACAGCTTGTTCTAGATTGAGATAATTGAGTTCTTGGGCTTGTAGATGTCTTGCTTGGTTTTTGAGTTCATCCAAAGATGATTTAATGGTTTTGACTTCTTTTTGAGAAGCATCTAGGGATTTTCTAGAAGCTGTTTTGATTTGGGATACTTCGCTTTTGAGTGCTTCTGATACTTTGAGCAGTTGGGCATCTACTACTTTGACTTTGGGATGTTTTTCCAAATACTGTTCAAGCAAGGCTGTTCTTTGATTATCCAAAGTCAGTAATTGTTCTTTTAGCCTTTGAATCAATGGATTATTGAGGATATCTGGGACACTGAGATCGAGTTCTGCTGCAGTATTTTTGAGTTGCTCGGAGAGCACTTGTAGTCCAGCTAGTTTTTGCTCTGCAATACGGAGTTGCCCTTCAATCTCTCTAATACTCAAACCCATACTATTTTGTTTTTCTCCTAGAGTCGCTTGTAGTAGATCATTCTCTTTCTTAAAAAGAAGCAAAGCTTCCTCAGCTTGTTTTCTACTTTGTTTGAGTTCAGTCACTTTATTCTCAAGCCATTTTACAGCTTCTAATGCAGCACTGACTTTATTGCCTACATTTTGTTTTTGATAAGCCAAAGCCAATTCATTTGCGATATTTGCAGCTCGCTTGGGGTTATAATCCTTGACTTTAATAAACACAACATGGCTATCAGCGACTGGATCTAGTGAAATTTGTCCCACAAGGGTTTGAACAGGGTCTGCTTTGAGCAAAGCTTCTGCTTGTTGTTCTTCAGGCAATTGGCTAATGCCTAAAAAATCCAAATCTTTGTCTAAGTTTAGTTTTTGAACAACCACAGCACTGACTTGTCTGCTCAAGATAATACGAAATTGTGTTTCAAAAAACTCTTTGGTATTCCATTGATTCCCTGTTCCCAAACTCACAACTTCTGTCCCGCGATAAGGGAGATATTGGGGGGCAGTCAAATCGATAATAATTTGAGCACTGCCTTGATAAAGCTTCCTTTGGGATTTGGTGAAATAAACAGTAAATCCTAGGAGAATGATGCCCATGGTCAATAAGAGATATTTATATTTCCAAGCAAGCCTTAACCAAGGCAAGAGGAAATTATCATTCTGATCGATCACAGCTTAATCACCTTTGGACCTGTTACCCCACGCTTTCCCATCAGATTTCTGCTATCAACAATTCGTCCAGCATGATCATAGATCTCTTGCGCATGAAATGAACTATGATCTGTCACAATCACCACACAATCATAGTTCTTCAGTTGTTCTGGTTGATAATCCACAGAATACCAATCTTGATCACCTTCACCATGATGAAGTAGAGGAAGTACAGGGACAAAAGGATCATGGTATTCTACAATCGCACCTCTCTTCTTAAGATGAGAAAGTACAGCAATGGCTGGAGATTCTCTCCAATCATCGATATCTCTCTTGTAGGCAACACCAAGAACAAGGATTTTGCTGTTCTTCAAGGGTTTGCAATCTTCATTTAAAGCATAAGCGACTTTATCCACCACATATTCTGGCATGTGAGAATTGATATCATCTGCAACTTCAATAAATCTTGCACGGTAATTCAGTGTTCTTAACTTCCAACTGAGATAATGAGGATCAATCGGAATACAGTGTCCACCTAAGCCGGGTCCTGGATAAAATGGCATAAAACCAAAGGGTTTACTTGCGGCAGCATCTATGATTTCCCATACATCTAGATTTAGTTTATGTGCCATAATCGCAAGTTCATTGACCAAGCCGATATTGACAGCTCTAAATGTATTTTCTAGGAGTTTTACCATTTCAGCTGATGTAGGAGAAGATACTTTGATCACTCGATCTACAATGGCACCATAAAGGAGCGCTGAAGCTTGGGTACAGATTTCGCTGGTACCACCTACGATTTTGGGGGTATTTTTGACCCCAAAATTCTGATTACCCGGATCAATTCTCTCTGGAGAGAACGCGAGTAGATAGTCTTTGCCTGTTTTTAAGCCAGTTTGTTCAAGCATAGGTGCCACAATTTCTGTGGTTGTGCCGGGATAAGTTGTGCTTTCCAAGACAATGAGTTGGTTTTTGCGTAGGTATTTTTGAATTTGAGTGGTTGCAGAGATAATATAGGTTAAATCTGGATCTTTATTTTTGGATAAAGGTGTTGGCACACAAACAGAAACAGTATCGCATTCCACGAGCCTACTGAAATCAATGGTTGCTGATAAGCGTTGAGCTTTGACTTCAACTTCAAGTTCTGATGTAGAAATGTCTGGGATATATGATTGACCTTCATTGATTTTTTGAGCTTTGCGTTGATCCACTTCAAAGCCCAAAACCCTAAAGCCAGCTTTTGCAAACTCCACTGCAAGTGGCAAGCCAACATAGCCTAAACCGATAATACCAACAACAGCTGTTTTTGATTGAATTTTTTGAAGGAGCTCTTCCATCATTCCCCCCTTTAACAAGGTATGCCTAGATCATGAATATGAATAGAAATTTAATAGCATATTTTCACTTATGCTTGTCAATATTCTTAAAATATCCTCAAAAAATTAAGTATTTTACAGTTCAAACCCCAATCCCTGATCTATCTCTATCGGCAGAAGAACTAGAATGGCTAAATGCACATCGTCTTTGGCCTTTAACATATTACCTACATCAACAAATCTATCCCCAAATGCTTCTCAATCCTCAATCCCAAGAATCTTTGGATCTTTGTTATTGGCAACAACAAAAAAGACAACTCCAATTGACGCTATTGTTCAATCAAATCTATCTAGGATCATGTGCCAAACCCATATTGATCAAGGGCGGACAAAGTGGGATAAGCTTATGGAAATTCTCAGGTGTGCGAAGCTACTGCGATTATGATTTCTTGATCGATGAAGGGGATTTACATGCACTAGAACAACATTGGCAAACATTAAGCAAAATCACTTATCGCATCATCAAAGATCCAGTCAGCCAAAAGCCTATGGTTGCTACTGTTTCTCAAGCTGATTTACTGATCGAATTTCATATCAATTTAATGCCAAGCTATCTCCCCAATCTCTCGCAGTCCAATATCCAAACCCAGCAAATCGATTTTAACAAATATCAGCTTGAATCCGATATGGTATCAGATGGGGTATTCGATATCTTTAAACAAGTATTGATCCCTACTGAAATCGATCAACTTGTGATCTATGTGGCAAATCAAAGTAAAAATGGGTTTTATGCTTTTGATTTTCAAGATGTTCTGGAAGGGGTTTTATTGATTCATCAGTTGATTCAATTCAATATCACTGTGATACAATGCCATCAACGACTTGATGGATTTAAATTATTACCAAGTTATCATTTATGTTTATCTCAAATAAAAGAATTACTGCTATGTATCGCTCAATCTAAGCATGATTTCTATGAAATACAACAATGGATCGATCAAAGTCTATCTTTGAGAAAATACAGGTATCATCATCAATTATTATCTAAGAATCTGAGATCGAAATTATATCAACATCAAATGCCCATCCCACCGAGAATCTTTAAATTATTGATTTGGGATAGATTTTATCAAATATTATATGCTTATTTAATTATTTATTTAAGAAAGTCTTTAACAATTCACCGAAAGTAGCAAGCTTATTAGAAGCTGCGTTTTCTTTTTCATTCTTCTTGTAGATTTGGTATTCATTGCTAAGAACAGTGCTACCGTTTTCAACAGCTTTGATAGAGAAGCGAACTCTCTTGTTTTCTACTTCCATCACACGTACTTGAACTTCATCACCAGCTTTGAACTTCTCTTCAAGTTTGCTGCCTTTTTCTGTATTGGTTTCACTGCTTGGCACAAAACCTTCTACTTCACTATAAGAGACAACCAAGCCATTTTTCTTGACTTCAGTGACAACTGCTTTTACCACATTACCAACTTCAGACTTAATCTTAAATTCAGCTGGTTTCTTGCTTTCTGCAACAGCTTTGGTCATTAATCTTAAACGACGTTTTTCTGGGTTAGCATCTTTAACGATTTCTTCAACAACGAGATCTAATTCATCGCCTACTTTGAACATAGCAGCTGGAGATTCCACTCTTTCTTTGCTCATAGAAGATACATGCAATAAACCTTCAACACCTTCAGATAAACGAACGAAAGCACCAAAATCAACTAATCTGGTTACTGTACCTTTGATGTCTTGGAAAACTTCTAGGGTTTGAACATAGGTATTCCAAGGATCAGGTAATAGGGCTTTCATGCTGAGAGCAACTTGTTGTTTATCGGCATCTAGGCTGAGAATCTTGACTTCTACAACATCGCCAACTTTGACTTTGTCTTTGTGGCTTACTTTTTCATAGCTAACTTCAGAAGCTCTGAGTAAACCTTCTGTATTTTCATCGAGACGAACGAAAGCACCAAAATCAACAACGCGAGTAACTGTACCCTTGATAACATCGTCTTTCTTGAACTTTTGTACAAATACAGCTGTTTTTTCTTGCTTTTCAGCTTCTAATACAGACTTACGAGAGAGTACAACATTTCTCTTTGAACCTTTTTTAGAGAATTCAGTGATAGAGAAGGTGTATTTCTTACCGATTTGTCTCTTAGGGTTGGATTCATAACGTTCAGCAAATTGAGAAGCTGGGCAGAATGCTCTTACGCCATTGATTTTAACTTCATAACCACCAGCATTTGTTGAAATCACTTCACCTTCAACGAGTTTCTTTGCATTAAAAGCATCTTTAAGTTCATCATAAGCAACATTTTCTGCGATCTTACTGTGACTTAATTCAATACCGCTCTTAACACTCACTACAATAGCTTCAATTTCATCGCCGAGGTTTAAGCTGTATGTACCATCTTCATTTCTGAACTCAGAAAGATTGATATAAGGCTTAAATGGACCATATTGAAGGAAAGCAACTTGACCGCTAATAGTATGGATTTGACCGCGAATCAAATCGCCTAGTGCGGGTTTTTTTACATTGCTGGATTCAGCTTGGTTTTGGCTTTCGGTTTGTACTTGATTTTCCATAGTAGTACTCGTTTCACCCTTTGGGCTTTTTTTTGACGCATACTTGATTGACTTATTTCTTGTATGCTCTTGACGCAAAAACTTGGTTTTAAAGTAAATTAAATTTACAAGATAATTTTAGATCATGTAACATTGAAAGAATTATCTGCTAGGTATTCACTTTGAGTGATCTTATAGAATGCTTATCAAATAAATACAATAAAAAAATTTATTTTTTAGATAAAATGGGAGATAAAAATGATCTCTGTATGTGCCATACAGTTTAAAGCTGTTGAACGAAATGGAAGAGATGATTTAGCGCAATTAAAGATTTTATGTGAATCGGGTGCAAAGCTGGCTGATTTGGTTGTTTGTCCAGAACTCGCTTGTACTCAATATCTCTTTGATTCTTATGAAGAAGCTTATCCTTATGCTCAAGCCCCAGATGGGCCTTTATCTCAAATGCTTAAACCCATTGCCATTGAGCATGAATCTGTGATTGTCATTGGTTTTCTTGAACTAGGTAAAGATCTACAACTCTATAATAGTGCATTAATCATTTTGGCGGATGGGCGTTTAGAGTGCTACCGCAAAAATTTGCTTTTTGATGCAGATAAAACATGGGCCAGTGCCGGTAATAACCCTTATCCTCTGCTAAAAATCAAAAATTATTTGGTCACAGTTGGGATTTGTATGGATTTAAATGACAATCGCTTTACTGCTTTTTGTCGGGCAAAGCAAATACAAATCATTGCTTTTCCTACCAATTGGTTAGATCAAAACTATCTTATTCAACCCTACTGGTCTTATCGCCTAGCTTACCCTTGTTTACTTGTCGCAGCAAATACTTTTGGTCCCGAAAGAGAGATTGCTTTTAGGGGATTTTCCACCATTCAATATGGGAATATCAAATTAGCGAGCATGGGTTTTGCAGGTAATGGATTGGTTCTTTATGATTTTGATCCAAAACTCGCTCAACAACTCAACGAAGATCACCTTGGTCCTAGAGGTGAAAGCTCTGTATTTGATAGCCATCATTGCTTAGATTGCTTTGATGGAAACTGTACCATCCATCAAAACGATTAATCCTATGAATCTCAAACAAATCCCCCTCTTCTTGATATTGATCAGCGCATGTACCCCTTCTGCGAATATCAATTATGACCCAACCCCCCAAGATGCTCAAGTGAATCAACCTCTTGATCAACAACAATATCCGCCCCTTGATCAACAACAATATCCGCCTCTTGATCAATTTCGTTCTTTTGATCAGTATCAACTCAAAGATCAATCTCAACTCAAAGATCAATCTCAACTCAAAGATCAATCTCAACCCAGTGATCAATCTCAACCCAGTGATCAATCTCAACC
>JACCDO010425098.1_pt1 | contig 12268 bp, 17 predicted proteins | sample 7446101 | NCBI WGS metagenome assembly JACCDO01 (sample SAMN15323440, study PRJNA562643) | freshwater metagenome | isolation source: river surface water | place: USA:Blue River Watershed | collected 2017-08-16 | reverse complement strand
TTTTTTTACAAATACTTTTTAGTTATTTATAAAAACAAATTATCTAATAGGTATTAGGTCAAATAACTCTGGATGAAGATTTCCATATTTTCTTATTATCTCACCCGCCTTTGCATTTGCTTCATTTTCACTGGAACTTCCTGCATTTCCATTTAGTTTTTTACCTTCACTTTGTTGCTTATGGTGAATATATTCGTGTGCTACTGTTCTTAAAATATCTATAGGATGACGATTGACAATACTAATAACAATTTTATCTGGATACATTATACCAAATGTTTTATTGTTTTTAGAAAAATCAACATCATCCACAAGAATAATTGGAATATTATAATTAAATTTAAGTTCTCTTTTTAAAAAGACCAAAAACTTTTTTAAAATTAACTCAAACTGATATTTTGTAGTTGGTCTTCCTTTTCTTTTTCCAATTAAAGACATTTTTTAAAATATTTATTTAAGCACCAAGAACAGCACCAATGTTATCATCAAGTTGTTGGATCACTCCACGAATGTCATCAATACGAGGAGGAACACTTTCCTCATTGTAAGTATATCCTTTTTGTGAATCAAACAGAACTTGGCGAACTGCTGCTGCTGTGCGAGCATCCATTTTAATTGTTACTTGCTTTTCTTTAGTCACAGATCTCCCTCCTTACGATTTTCAGAACGTTCAATACTAAATGCACCTTCAGGATAACGGGCACTTAGTTTCTCAAAGTTCATTTGGATTACTTCTTCAAGAGAAATATCAAGTCCAATACACGCTTGAGAAACATACCACATAATATCACCAAGTTCACGCTTTAGGTGAAACAGATTTTCTTCATTTACTGGTTTACCTTGAAAGACCATTTTCTTTACAATCTCAGTAAACTCACCTGCTTCTGCAGACATTCCTACAGCAGCAGTAAGCAGTCGCTCGGTAGGAAATCCCTCCACTTCAAGACTGTGGAGACGTGTGAGAAAATCACTATATTGTTTGCTAGGATTTGACGTAGTTGCATCAACAAAGTCAACGTATTTTTTAAGGTCAATAGTCATTAGAATTTAAATCCTTCAAATGTTTTCTTTGGTTTCTTTTCTTCATAATCATACTCTTCATCCTTTCCATTGTCAAGGATATCTTGTTGAGCAGATTGTTCGCAGTCATAAAGACGCATTTTGGCACGGTCAATACCAACAACAAATCGCTTATGAATGGTTGGATCATTATAACGATTCTTAAGTTGCTTGACTAAAATTTGCCCGAGACCCTCAAGTTCCTCTGTGGAAATCAGAGCAAACATTAAGTCTGCAGTTGCAGGAAGACCGAAAGACTCAGAGGTATCAGTTAGTTCAACATCAGAGGAACCATAACCGGAACGAGTGGTCTGAGTGGCACTTACAATAGGAACACTAAATTCTACAGCAAGACCACGAAGTTCTTCTGCGATTGCTTTCACGAAAGTGTAAGAGTTAATATTTGAATTGCCGCGATACCTAGAAGAAGAACAAATATTAAGGTAGTCAATAAAGATAATATCTGGTCTGAATGATTTCTTAAGTGCAAGTTCATTCAACAACGCTTTAAAATGTCCGGCATGTGCGGAAGCAGTTGGATACTCTTTAATAATTAAGGTTCCTTGAGTTTTCTTTGAAAGGTTCGTTACCTTGTTTTCAAACATCTGCTTAGGAAGATCTACAATATCTTGAATGGGAACATTCAAGAGGTTTGCGTCAATTCTTTCAGCAATGCGTTCTTCTGCCATTTCCAGCGTAATGTACAGAACGTTCCGTCCTTGGAGAAGAACTGATGCTGCTACGTGACACATAAACAAGGATTTACCTACACCAGTATTATGAGAGGAAACACCATTAGTATAATACCTATGATTTGGATGATTTACATTAATATCCACAATAGGTATTTGATTTTCTGTTTTAAAGACACTACCAAGTTTATATCCATTTTTGGTTATAAAATGATTTGTCTTGTATTTTTCATAAAGATGCGATGCTTTCATCCATCCAAAAGATGTTTCAAATAAATGATCGGCATTGCATCTAATAGGTTCTCCACCATCAACCTTTAAAACATATTCATCATACATTCCTTTATTAATAAAGAAATTAACTGGAACATATCCATCAGGTGAATCAACTTCCACCTCATATCCATTATCAAGTAATGTTTTAATTTCAGCAATTGATGTTTCTTTTTCAATCCACATTTTGTATAAATAATAGTATTAGCAGTAGCAGGGACAGGGAATGTTTGATCGTATCTATTCTAACTTATGTGAGAGCAATAAGTCAAGAAGAGATGATTACAAAAAATATTCAGGATTGCACGAACATCATATTGTTCCTAAACATATGAGAGGAACTGATGAAGATTGCAACCTTACATACTTGAATATTAGAGAGCACATCATAGCACATTATTTACTTTGGAAGATTTACAAAAATCCAAATGATTTAAGATCTATGAAAATGTTAGGTGCGAATTTATCAACACAACATAGAAAAATAATTGGAGAATTTTGTAGGGATAATCAAATTGGTTTCTTTTCAACTCCAGTAGAAGAAAGAAAGGAATGGATGATTAGAGGAATAGAAACCCAAAAACAAGAATATTTAAATGATAAAGTTAAAAATTTTTATTATTGGAGCACAGAAGAAGGCAGAAAAGAAAGAGCATCTCTTGGAGGCAAAAAGAGAGCATCCAAAGAGTTTAATTACTGGGCATCAAATCAAGGAAGAAAAGAAAGAGCATCTCTTGGAGGAAAAGCACACAAAGGTAAGAAAGTAATGCACTTACCAGGAACAAAAGGATGGAAAAGAATACTTCCAGAAGATGTTGATAATAAATTAAATGAAGGTTGGAAATTTGGAACAGGAGAACCTGCACCAAATTCCAAAGTTAGAAATAATAGTTGAAATTTATATTAATAAAAAACCACTCAATAGGTGAGTGGTTGAAAAAGATTTTATGATTTTATAAAATTATCTCTTATTTCTATTATAAGTTGCTCTTACAGCATCAAAAGATACTCTATCTTTTTCCTTTTCATCATCTGGAAGTTTAGAATATGGAGTATCAGCAAGTGTTTTTCTTTTTGCTTTCTTTTCTGGAGTTTGATCTGAACTTGTTCTTGCCGTTCTCGCCCAACCTTGATGAACTGCATCAGCACCTGCTTCTCTGGAAGTTCCACTTCCACTTCTTTCTCCTCTTCTAATTGCACGAAGAGCAGCTGCAGCAGAAGAACGATTTGCTGCTCTACCAAAAGAACGCTTATCTCCTTGTGCTCTACCATAACCATATCTTGCATCTAACGCAGCATCAGATGCTTTTTCATAAGGACTATTTTCCTTTTCAAGAATAACATCTCTCCATTCTTCACTCATATTCACCATAATCACTTCTGCTGTTTCTACAGTTTCAGCATATCCTTCATCAAGAAGGTGTGAGAGGATGATGTCGTAGAGGTTTGTTTGTTCTATGCGATAACCACCAACTCCAGGTTTTGGATGCATTGCTCTTGCAGTATTTTCCGAATTCTTTGCGGCAATTCTTGCTTGTGCTCTTGATAAAACAGTACTCTTTTTATGTCTGTTAGATTGTGATCTAAGTCTATCCATTGAAGCATTTGTCTTTTCTTGTTCTGCAGAAAGTCTATCATCAGAAACAACATTTCTCGCTCTATCCCCGATAGAATTTTCAACAACTTCCATATATGCTTCTTGAAGATTGCGAAGTTCTTGTGCGTCCATCTTTTTTTTTACACTATAAGTTTATTTATGATTTTAACTTCCTAAACCTAATTTTAACTTTGGTTTCTGGATGAACGCAACCAGCAAGAGCGATGTTAAGAGTTTTGTTAGGGAGACCACCTTTCGTGATTTTGTTAAAGTATTCAAGATCAAATTCAATTTTATCCTCCTTTTTGTGATAAGACTCATATCTTTGTTCGTAGTCTTGGAGATAATCATGACCGACATGATTATCAAAACTTACAGCAAGAGCATCAGAAAGAATAGAAGGAATGCTGTCACGATTCTTCTTTTCGTCATTTCCATCTGCAATATGAATAGACTCCATAAGTGCCAAATAAATGGCACGATCTCTACACCACTTTTCAGTAGTATCAATTAACCAATTAAACTCAGCGGGAACATCTTCAAGACAAGAAATAATTTGAGTGATTTCTTTAAAAGACTGCTCGTTAATATCTGTTCTTTTTTCTACCTCAATGCAGAGAACTTCTTTTGTTGCAGGTTGATTATATTCTTGGACAAAAGATAATATTTCTTCAAATACAATTTTTTGATTTTGATCTTCAAAATATTCAGATTTAATAAAGGGTATTACTTTCCTAATATATTTTTCATTGTGTAAAAGGTTTCTAAGGATTAGAAACTCAACTTTCTCCATAACTAAATTCCTTACGTGCGATTTCGTCCAATTGTTGCATCACTTCTTCAGTGAAATATACTTCAGGTTCTTTTAGAATCTGTTTAGCATAAAGTTTCTTACCATCAATCTCATAGCGTCCTGCTACATTCTTCCAGAGTCCACCAATCTCACCAAGTTCCAGAAGACCATAGTAACGATCAAGGCCGCGCTCATCATAATACAGACGGACTTCAACATCTTTGTTCTCCTTACTCAAACGCGATTTAGCAGTCTTAGCTTTGATAATGTTTCCAACCACTTCCGTTCCATCTTTTTCTTTTTTCTTGCTGAGATAGATGATCGTAGACGCTGCGTATTTGAGTCCAGAACCTCCCCCCATTTCTTTCGTTGGTACGTAAGCTCCGATGACATCGTATGTATGATTTGTGACAATGAGTGGAACATTTGCTTGACCTAGCTTAAGAGTTAACATTCGGAAAGCACCCTTAACAAGTTGCGATTTAGTCATATCACGAACTTGCTTATCGTTGAGTGCATCAGTGATTTCTTTCTCTGTGGAAAGCATTCCCAGAGAGTCTAACACAAACATACAAGGTTTGCGTTCTTCTACAGGTTTTTTTAAGTATAAGTCTACTGCTTTGAGCGCCTTAGTACGAAACTCTTCAATAGTAACAACGTTAACAACAACCAGACGAGAAGTATCAATTCCACGGGATTCTACAAGTGATTTAGTAATAGCGGCTTCAGTATCAAAATAGAGACAATAACCATCGGGATTGGTATCAAGAAAATTCTTAACAACGGCGAGGCTGAAGAAAGTTTTTCCAGTACTAGACTCTCCAGCAATAGCAGTAATCTTATTGCCAGATACACCGCCAAATATGCTACCTGAAACCAGTGCATTAAAAATGTACGAACCTGTATCAACATAAGTTTCCGTTTCATCAATATCTGATGCCAATTTAGTGAAATCATCACCAATCTCTTTTACAATATCCTTTAAGAAGTCCATAATTTATTTTTCCTATTAAAATTAAAAGTCCACAATTTGTTATAAAGATCCTTTTCATTGGTTTTTTCAAGAATCTCTATAATCTTTTTAAACTCTTTTTCAGTTATGGGTATTTCCATCAAAAGAAAAATGATTCCAAACTTGAGGTTTTTTCAACATTCCATCCAATAGAATCAAGAATAATCTTAAGTGGTTCTAGAAATGCTTTTTCAAACTGTAGTTCATAGTCTATATATTTGTCAAGATTGAGTTCCTTTGGAAAGTCTTGGATGAATGTAATCACATTTTCGTGAATAGTATTTGGTTTCTTAAGGTAAACAAACTTGATCTTTTCTCCATTCTGAATAAGAGAATATTTGTTAGTCAACTTATTCTGTTTGATATAGTGATTGAATAAAAGTGCTCCACGAACATGAATCGGAGTTCCCTTAATGTAAATGTCAGATGAAGAAGAGTACTTCTGAACGTCAGAAGCTGACCTTGGGAAAGAGATAGACTCTGGGGGAAGTGTCCTAAATTCAAGGCGACATTTATCGATAAAACTAATCATATCATCTTCTGTTCCACTCATCATAATGTTGAAAGATTCTTTCAGCATCTTACGACAAGGTGCTGGAGTAGAAGACTTAATTGCCTCAATACCTTTAATTTTCAATTTAGGTTCTTTATACCTAACGCCTTCACTATCCCAAACACTAAGAATGTATCGTTTCTTTGCAGTCCAAATACCACGCTCAGCGACACACTCACGCTTCATAAACATTTTCTGTTCATATGCGTTCACATAATCCGCCAATTCTTGATAAGAACTTTCAATATATTTTTCAAATTCCATCGAACAGACCTTATCAAGGAACGAAACAATGCTTTCAGTAGTTTTCTCTCTTCCCTCGAATACATTTTCAACCAAAGGACCCATATTAATATACAAGGAGTCAGTATCTGAAGCAATAACATAATCCTCACTTCCTGTTTTAAGAATTTTATTCAAGTAAGAATTGACTTTGTTCATAATCCATTGAATAGAAACCTGACCCGACAATGTAATTGCCTCAGCGTTTGCTAGTTTGTAGTAACGGAAATATTGATTACCAATAGCACCATAAGCAGAGTTAAGTTGAATCTTACGTGCCATCTGAATATTGTTACAACGAGCAATCTCTTTAATCAACTCTTTGTTTTTTGTTTTTTCATATTCTTGCTCTGCCGCAAGCATCTTTTTCTTAAAGATCACACGTTCATTATAGATCTTTTCCATCAACTCAGGAAGAAATCCACGAATGTCTTTACGGAACATTGCCCCGTTTGCACAAACTGCATAATCTTTATACATCTCAAAGTTAATAGACTGATTTAGAATTTTATCAACATTAACCGTTGGATGCTTTTCTTCCAGAAGAGTTTCTGGACTTATGTTATACATCATAATCAAGTGTGGGTACAGTGAGTTCAAGTCAAAACTCACAACCCAATCATACATTCCAGGAACTGGTTCTTTTACATAAGCACCTGCATACTTTTCATTCTTCTGTGTTTTATTTTTTGGGGGAATAACAATATTTCTTTTCTTTAGATAGGTGTAGATAATGTTATCCCACATACGAACTTGGTAAAAAACATCGGCATAGTTCACCTTTGCGTCATATGCCATTGTAAGTGCCAACTCAATGAGTTTCATCTTGTCTTCCAAACGGTCAACAAGTTCTACGTCAATAATGTTATATTCAATGAATTTTTGCCACCCCTGCGTATAAAAGTCCTTAAAGGTATCAAACTCAGAGTGGTCAAGTTTTTTCTGTCCTAACTCGACTTCGGCAATATAATCAAGACGATATGATTCCTGTGCCTTATATGTAAACTTCTTATAGAGGTCAAGATAATCAAGTTGAGTAAGACCACCAATATCAAACGTGGTATGCTTTCTTCCTTGAATATAAGTTTCTCCTTCGGTCACAAGTCCCCAGTTAGAGAAACGCTTCATTAGTTTTTCACCAAGAACACGATTCAGTCGCTTACAGATATAAGGGACATCATAAAGTTGAATGTTCCACCCAGTAATAACATCAGGAACATTAAACATCCAATAATTGATAAAATTATTGAGAAGTTCATATTCAGAAGGACAATAATGGTAAGTCAAGTCCTTACGATTGTGTTTAAATGGTTTAACTCCCCAAGTAATAATCTCTTTAGTAGTGTAATCCTGAATACTAATTGCAAGAATTTCCTCAGAACAAGATTCTACATCGGGGAATCCTCCTTCAGAAGCAACCTCAATATCTAGAGTTACAAGTTTGATTTTACTAATATCAAACTTAATTTCATCCTCTGGATATTTTTCGGAAATATATTGACAGATGTACCTGTCATTCCCATAGATCTCAAATCCATCTACGCTTTCATACTTTTTATAAAACTCGCGACAATCTTTAATTGTTCCGGGTTTTATTGGTTCTACAAATTCCCCACTTAAGGTTCGATATTTTGAATCTTTTTTGGTTTTTACAAATAGGGTTGGGTAAAACTCATCTCTATTTTCAAATCTTTTTCCATTTTCAACTCCACGAACAAGAATTTGATTTCCAATCAATTGAACATTAGTATAAAAGCGTTGAGTCATTCTTTAATCAAGTCCTGGTATTTTTCAAGTAAAGTGGGCGTAGGATCCACAAGAGTAAGAATCTTGTCGGAACTCATCATAAAGGTATTTTGTTTTGTATATCGACTAAGAAATGGTTCCAACATCATATCATTTTTTATAACAAAAGGAGTAACTAGCTTGCAATCTGGTTCTCCAATATCAGCACCAACTTCCTCAATTTGAGATATCAGGATTTGCTGATTCATTAGAACTAATACTTTGATTATCTTTTCCATTGTTTAAGATGTCCTCTTGATACATTTTTAGAAGTTGATCTATTGGATCAACAAGAGTAATTACCCAATCTAAAGATACTGGGATTTTAGTATCCTTTGTTAGTATAATCCAAGGAGTCAATCTAATTTTTACTGAATCAGTTTTTTCCTTATCAGTATCTTCTTCCCTGACTCGCATTTTAATGCTACAAGGTTTATTAAAAATATATCCAACTACTTTTTGTTCGGGTTCTTTACCCACTACCATTTCTTGAACGTCAGCAATTACGTCTTCGCCCGATTTTAAAAGAGCAAGTTTTACAGTCATTTTTACTCCATACCTCTAAGTATTCTAGCAAGAAAAAAGAGGGGAGTCAACCTGGATTTTGCCAGGGTCCCCTCGCGCCGACGATATTCAGTTATATTTATAGATAATCTTTTCTCTTATGATGATCGGGAACAATTTTTTTCAAGTTGACAGAGAGGAGTCCATCTTCAAAGGATACATCTGCGACTTCTGTATCATCTGCCATCGTCCACGCTCTCTTGAAAGATCGTTGAGCCAATCCCTTATGGACGTAGTTGGTATCAGATTCCTTATCCTCCTTTTGTCCCTCAACGAAAAGTTTTCCATCTTGCGTATAAACGTAAACTTCTTTCTTTTTAAATCCTGCGAGTGCTAGTTCAAGTCTCGATTCTACGTTACTAACTTGAACTAGATTATATGGCGGGTAGTTAGAAGTTGTTTCGTGAAGATGAAATAGACGATCAAAATATTCATCCATTCCGATTGAATTGCGCGTAATTCTATCCATCAGAGCAGGAAGATCCGCAGCAGTATACCTTGTTAGGTTAGTCATTATGGTAGCTCCTTTAAAAGCGAGTTTGTGTTGTGTGGACCCTTTCGGCATCCATTACTATTTAACCAAAAATCAAAAAAGAGAAGAACGGTAAAAACCGAACTTCTCTTTAGGGTGTTCCGACTTTTGTAGAGTGCCGCACGAATGGCACATTACTATTTATTCGGGATCTACTGCTTTTCCTTTTTTACCAATATTATATTTCTGTTCCAAAATCCAATCCCCTTTATCCTTATAAGCAAGAACTTTAATTTGATTCAGGGGAGCAATATCAGCAACCTTATCTTGATCAATCACAGTAATCAATCCCCAATCAGCAAGAAGACGAACAATACGATTACGTCTCTGAACGTCATTTACAGTAAGATTAGCATGTTTGCCATCAAGAGCAAATAGTTCTTTAAAGTGAACAATATAATATCTTCCCTGTTTGTGAAGAATATGGCAAGACTGGTAGAGTTTTTTCTCCTTCCTAGAGGCAACTCCGATACGAGTCAAAGTCTCACGAACCTTTAAAAAATCATCAGGTTCATTTAGAATAACTTCCACCATTTGGTCCTGTGACCAATTTACTTGTGGTTCAATTGTTTGGGTTGTCATTTTGTTCCGCCAGTTTCAAGTCGTTGTTTAATAAAGTTGATTTGCTCTCTCGACAAAATTTTCAGTGCTTGATATGCCTTTTCGTTACTATAACCATAGTATTTTTTTACATATTCTAAGTCTTGGATTTCATCTTTACGGAGCCAGGGAGAAAATCTCTTCCTTTTTCTTATAATATTTAGATAAAATGAATATTGCATATCTTTATCAAGACTATGATTCATATTCATTTCATTTGCGAAGAGAACGCAATCAATATACCCAGATAAACATCGATTAATAACATAGGGAGAATATTCTTTGATTGTGGAGGAATCCTCCATCAAATTTTCTTTTGTAGAATTAATTGAGTTCAGCCAATCCTTCAATTCCATAATTAAATAGCAGCAATTCTTTACGATTTTTTTGTTCGCGCATATATTCACCAACCGAACGCATCGTATAAGTCAAATCAAACTCTGCAGCGTTCCAGTTCTTAAAACGATCTTTGACAAGTTGATCTGAGTTATAACTTACCAATTGATCCATATTATTAGCATCACAATCGGCAGCAAACTTATCGTGATCAAATCCTTTATGCATTGATCCCTTGTTCCCATAGAGATTATCCTTAATATCATAAGGAGGATCGAGATACATAAAAGCACTCTTATTACTATCCATCAGATAGTCATAGGAATAATTAGTTATACGCCATTTTTCAATTAATACAGAGTACTCAGGTAGTTTTTCAATTCCACGCAAACTAAAGTTTGAATTGGATGCTTGCTCTGAAAATGATGAACTCTCTGTAAGACCACTGAAACTACACTTATTGACAATATAAAAAGCCACAGCACGATCAAAATTTGACACAGTTTTGTCATTGATCCGTTCCTTTGATTGAAGGAAAAGTTCTCTTGCTTTGTCTGGAGTATTATTTGCCTTCTTTAAGTCAACAAGTTCACTTTTCAAATCATATCCAAAAATCTGGAGTTGCTGCCAGAAGTTTACAAGTGGTTCATAAAGATCATTAACCCAAATATCTACACTGGGATATTTTTTAGTGATATAAATTGCAACACTTCCACCGCCAAGAAATGGTTCCCGAAACTCATCATAGTTGCGAAGGTCTGGAAAGTATGGTCCCATCTTAGCGACTGCCCTACTCTTACCGCCAGGGTAACGCAAGGCAGTTTTTAATGATTTATTCGAAGTCATTTGAACTCACACTCGCACATAATTTCAGTAAGAGCAGCAAGAAGATTTACTTCCTGGTCAGCCACGAACGCACATTGGTATTGATACTTAGCAATAACAAGAACGGCAGCAGGAATAGATTGGGGTGAAAGGTTATCAAAAGAGGCGTCATAAATCCGGCGAAGTAGACTACTAGCATCGTTATCCAGGTTGGAGACCACCCATTTACGAACCTCTGTAAAGTTTTTGTCTTTGAGATTTTTGACGAGTTCATTTACGGAAACATCAGAGAAAGATGCGAGAATACCAGAATCAATTTTACCTCCAGTAGAGTATCGTTGAATTTCATTCAGAACCCTACGGAAGTCGGGGAAATGTTTTGTAACAAGTTCAGCAACGACTTTTTGATCGTACTCAATCTTTTCCGCATCCAATATTGTTTGAAGTCGTTGAAAGAAACTTCCTGCAAGTTGAACTCTTTGCTTCCCTTTGATGGTAAAGTCGATAACGGCACATCGGGAGTGAAGAGGTTCAATAATTTTGTTCTTGTAGTTGCAGGTGAAGATGAATCGGCAGTTGTTATAAAATGCCTCAATATTCGCCCGTAGTAGGAGTTGTACGTCATTGCCTGTGTTATCCGCCTCATCGATGATGATGACTTTGTGTTTAGAAGATCCCGTAAGTGAGACGGTCGAAGCGAAGTTCTTTGCTTGGTTCCGTACAGTATCCAGGAAACGTCCTTCGTCGGATCCGTTGATGACATAATAATCTGCCCCCAATTCATTACATAGTGCTTTTGCAATAGTGGTTTTACCAATACCAGGAGGACCTGCAAGAAGGAGATTTGGAATCTCACCCTTCTCTACAAACTCCTTAAAGGTTTTTTTAGTTTCATCGGGAAGAATACAATCCTCAATTACTTGGGGACGGTATTTCTCCGTGAGAAGAAATTCACTTGACATAATTTAGACCCAATCAGGTTTGCGTTGTGGCATACGAAGATAGTTTTCAGACACCCAAGGTTTGGATGCAATGTACCTCTTGTATGCTTCAAATGTATCAATAGTGTCGTCAAACTTCCATTCCTCAGGCATAGCACGAGCAAATGGAGTCACTTCCGTAATCTTACCCTTGGGAAACAAATAGTATGCATCCACTAGAGTTTTATAGCAGGAGTGAGTTTTATTATACCGCAGGCAGTATTCATCAGACAAGTTCAATCCCCACTTGATTAACCAGTAGGCATTATGGATACTCTCCAGTGCCCACTTGGTACAGGGATGGTTCCTGAAAGCTCCTTTCTCGGTCTTGTAGGGGGTTCCATCTGCCTTAGGGAGAGTGCCGTATCCATGTCCCCACTTCTCT
>JACCDO011592185.1_pt1 | contig 12270 bp, 28 predicted proteins | sample 7446101 | NCBI WGS metagenome assembly JACCDO01 (sample SAMN15323440, study PRJNA562643) | freshwater metagenome | isolation source: river surface water | place: USA:Blue River Watershed | collected 2017-08-16 | reverse complement strand
CATATAAAACATAAAAATATGTAGTATTAGTGAAATGGCTGGTGAATAAATTAATTTTTTCATCTTTAGTATAAGATTAGAGTATAAGTTGTTTCTGATCCATTACTATTATACCAATTCTCTGTAACGAATTCGACTCTATAACCTTGTTTAACGAGTTTATTTACCAATTTGATATCATCGGTTGTAACTACTTTCTTTTGTTTAAGAGGTATGTTGTAAATCGTTCTCTGGTTATGATATGGGTTACTATTATCAGTTGTTGTATAACTAAGTAGAGCGAGTGTTATTATGGTGATAAGACCACCTAAGAGTATTTTTTTCATAAATTATTTTTTTAATAAGTGTATTTTTTTAGATTATCCCAAGTTCATTTAACTTCTCGTCTCTTATTTCTTGTTTTGTTCTGAAAAAGTCTTTACTCATAAATTGCATATGTCCTTCATCATCTCTGATCCAATAGAGGTGAGTTGAATGTGCGTTTACTTGGTAGGTCTTACCTTTAGTTATTTTGTAAGTACCTTCAGCTATACATATCATATTCATTTGTTGGTCCATATTCCTAACTCTTTTAGTTTATTACTTCTCCAATATTATCTATGATGAATTTATTTAAATCGTTAAATATTTCTTCTAAAATTTCATCTGAAGTTAAATCGTTGATAAAATAACCATATAATAATTTACCATCAATTTTCAAATCACATAAATCAAAAGAAACACCATATATTTCTTCAATTTCTTCTTGTTTATTATAAAACAATTCTTTTGAATCATTAAATATTGAATCAAAAACAGTCTGTTCTATATTGTGGTCCAAGACTAATGTTTTATTTGTCTTGGGGTTAGTCAAATGTGTTTTCATTTTAATAAAATAATTTTACCTACATTAAATCTTGATTACATATTCCCTGTTGCTGCCAATATACCTACTATTATTGACCATAACAACAGAGCTGACGCTGGTATCACGAAAAGGGTGTAGATTAGTACGCGGTCCTGAATGTATCGTCTCTTTATGATAGAGTGGTCTTCCAGGTATGCCTGTCCCTCTTCTTTGCTGCGGACGAGGAATAGGTAATCCCATTCACCTTTTTTATTTTTTTTGTATATAGCTGGGTGGCAGTCTCCTTCCCACATACGGAAAGTATCCATTTTATATTCTTCGGTAGTTTTCATAGGAATTTGTTTTGTAGAACAAATATACTAAAATTTGTTTAGAGTTTCTTTAGAAACTAGTAAAAAATACTAAAATCCGCACGTTTTTTAGTATTGTCTTTAGACAATCTCGACTTTGTCGAGTATTTTATTATTTATATAAGCAGGTTGGAGTGTACCCTCTACGTATTGGAGTTATACGGACCCGTCTTCGATGTTATCATTGACATAACAAAGATAGTCATTTTATATGGATATCACAAGCTAAATACTAAAAAACGTGCGGATTTTAGTATTTCTTTTCTATAAATTCGATAAATAAAGTTGCTGGATCAAATGATATAACGGCGCTTGATATTGTGTTAAGTTCTTTATCAACGGTATCAGTAATATCTTTTATTTTATCGATGCTATCTATTTCTATTTCGAATATTTCGAATGGTGGATATTTTTGGCTTCCAGTTGGAACCAATTTTGCACCTAATTTAATTAAGAGATCATCATTTTGGTAATGAGTATCGTTGAAGTCTATTTGGAATTTCATATCGTGTACTTTTTGTAGAAAGAGTTACTAAAGGGACCATCTTACTGGTTCTTCGAAATCTGTTGGAATATTTTTCAATTTTTCTTTTAGTTGGTCAATAGATTCCTGTGTATAGTATGGACCAAATCGGAACTGTTGTTGATAAAATGATTTCTTTTGGTCTTCTTCATACTCTATTAGGTGTTGTTCACCTCTTTTAATCTCATTAGATAAAGATTTGTATTTAGACCACTTCTCATAGTCTTCTAATGATTTTATGATCATTGTATCACCGTAGTTATGGAAGTTATCTCCTAAGTCTTTATTTGTAGTGAATACGTCAACGATGCCATTATCACCGTCATACTCATAACATAGGTCTTGGAGAGTTTTGGTATTTTTGATCCAATTTTCATTCCAGTTACGACCGTGTGATCTAACTTTACAGATATAGATATGACCGTCGGAATAGTCCGCGATTAGGTTATTAACTTGACTTTGAAGTTGTGTTAATTGGTCTATGGTATAATTGGATAAGTCTATCATAGTATAAAGATATGGAATTTATATTGGAAATATACTAAAAAACGTGCGGATTTTAGTATTTTTTTACTAAATATAATTATTTTTCAATGTTTACATTTTTATATATAGAATATAAAAATTAAAATAACTTATGAAGTATCTAAATAATTATAAATCTTGGAAAAAGATAAATGAAGAGTTGAATGACTCAATTATTGTAAATGCTGCTAATGAGCATGAAAAAGAAGGTAGACCTCAAAAAGCTGCTGAATTAAGATTTAAAGTAGAGCCGGATTATGAAAAAGAATTTGAATTTTATTTTTTCCCACTTTCTATTAAAGGAGATATTGTTACTTTTAGAGCTTATGTAGATAATAGAGAAGATGCTGTAAAGGTATCAAGATTTCTAAAAGTATTTAATAAATTAACTGGTCTTCCAGAAGTAAATAAATTATGGAGAGAAATTGATGGAACTAATAAGTCAGACGGATTAGTTACTGTAAACTATCAAGGAAATTCAAGGTTTATCTTTAAAGCAGGTGCTGGTTATTTTGTTTCACATCAACCGAAACATCATGCAAACCCAAGAGAAACAGAAGTTGTACCTATTGTTTTATATGATGATTTTCCACACACACAAATGGTGGATGGTCGTAGATTTTTAGATTATGCACATTTTTCACAGTCAGGACCATCTCAAATTATTAAAATTAATTTTGATCCAACAGAAGGAATATTAAAAGCTGATATAAAAATTAATTTAGAAAGAGATATCTACAATAAAGAAGTTATCAGAGTTGCTGGTGGTAAAATTAAAGAAGAAGAAAAACCTGTAGAACCTGAGAATTTAGATGAATTAAGACAAGCACTTAAAATGTATTCAGAAAGACCAAAAGCTTCATTTGAAAAAATATTACAACTAAAACCAGAGCTTAATGATATTCTAACTAAAGAAATAACATTTGTTTTGAGAAAAGCCATTAATACCAATATCAATCGTCCTGATTTAGTAAAAATCTCTAAAGATCCACATTATGTTAGTAATATTTATAAAGCTTATGTTGAGTCTGATAAAGACGCTAAAGATATAAATGAACTGATTAAATTATTTCTTCTAATACCTGATAGTAGAATGTCAGTTGATGATTATAATGAAAATGATTTAATCACTGAGAAAAAAGAAGATGATATTGAAGTTAAAGCTAAATTTATTCCAATAATAGATCCATCATCAAGAAGAGTTGATAGTTCAAAAGAATCCTTTGGGTTCAAATTTAAAATTGAAGAAGATAAGTTTAAGAGTGGATCAAGAATATCTTCAATGATACTAGAAGATAGTGCTTACATCACTTTAATCGATGAATATGAAGATTCATTTAAAGGTAGTAAATTGTTTACAGTCATTCGAAAATATTAATAAGATAAAAAGAGGTTTAAATAACCTCTTTTTTTTATGAGTTAATCATATACAATATATATTATTTCTTTTTATTTTGTTCAAACCATTGTGCTATATTAGCATCTTGAGCATTAACATAATGGCATAGATAAGACAGGAGAATACATATAGATTTTAATTCCATGGGAGGCAGAATGATTTTATAAGTGGCTTATTTTTTATTGTCAAGCAAAGTTGATAATCTCATATCTCTCAACTCCTTTTTGGTATAAAAGAATTTCCCATAGTAATGAATATCATATTCATCAAGAGAAAAGAACCAAGAGTGTAAAGTATCATCATAAATATTCAGACCACCATATGTATGTTTTATTACATATTCTCCACCAATAGTCAATTTATTATGGTTATTATAAATTGAGCTAGTTTTAGCAATTAATATATCTCCCTTTTTAAACATATGATAATGGTCTTAGAGTTTTCAAATACTTAATAAGTGATGATTTTATACTTAGATATGGGAATATATTCTTTAAGTCATTAATCTTTTGGATATTATCATCCAACTCTTGTTTATTTCTATAAGTATATGATACTATATGGTATTTACCTTCTCTACGTAGATCTTCTGACTTTTCATTTTTATCTTCCCATTCAACAAATATCTTTGAATATTCACGAGTATGTTGTATAGATATTTCTGGCTTACAATATTTAATTTCTATACTCTTATGAGTTTCACCTTTTTTAATTTTAAGTCTTCGTTTTCTAGATGATGCCATTCTGGTGGTTTTAATTTACATATCAAAGATAATAAATTATTCTATTATTTTCTGTAAATACTTTAATATTCTCCATAACCGTTAGTTTTAATTTCTCCGAGTAACTCACTAAGTTTTTTATCACGAACTTCAGCTTTATTTTTCAACATTCTTTCCACTTCCACTCTCAATTCAAATGGCTCTAATATAGCAATTAATCCACCACTATTATAAATTTCAATAGAAGCAAAATTTTCAGGTATGTACTTAATCTTACACCCAGGATTGAGCTTCTCATATTCTTTAATTAACTTTTTCATTATGTTTACTAATATCTTTTAACATATTCCTAATTCTTTTAGTTTATCATCCCTCATTTTCTCTATATCTAATTCGAATACATAGTGATAGTCTATAAACTCGGAACCATCTTCTCTTTCTATGGTTATCGAACCTGGTTCTGGAGATCTAGTATAAGGACATATAGAAGGTTCTCTGATATCTATTATCTGACCTCTACCAAGTAGTAGGTTTGGTAAGAAAAAAGATCTGTATTTGACAAAGTCTCCAATACTTAGTTTGTTCATCTTAGAATGGTATTAATCTTTATATCTCTAATTTCAGCAGTTGTTAAAGCCTCGTCTCTTTGGAGTGCATAATCTAATATTAGTTTTTCTTGTTCAGTCGCAAGACGAGTTGATCTATTATGAACAGAAATACTATCAACTTTAGTCCAGGGATAAGTGTTAGCTCCATCTGATTTTCTAATGAATGCTACATCATTTTTGTGCCAATGATTATTCATATTAGAGAAGCTTTGGCAGTTTATTAAACCAGACGCCCAATTATCATTTTCATTTTGTGTGCGAGTGGGTCTGAATATACCAAAGCCTTCCGTACCATCAACTCTGATTGTGGTTACGAAGTATGTTTCTCCTTTTTTGAACTCTCTATTCATTGTTACAGAATAAGTTTTAAGATTAAACATATAATACCTGATATTACAGTAGATAGTAAAAGTATTTTAGGCAACTCTTTGATTCCCAATTTATCTACACGACCTTTTTGACCCCATTTGTAATGATACATACTTATCAAGCTCTTTTAGTTAAAAAAACAATATCTCCTTCTTTCATTTCAGTAACTCGTTTAATTTTTCTTCTCTCAAAAATGCTTTAATCTTTTCTTTATTAATTCTTAATGAATCTCCAGGTGCTAAATTAAAATCGTTTATAGCCCAAGTTAGTTTACCATCATGAGTATACCAGAAGTAATCAGCAAGAGGTTCTCTTTTAAGAACATCATATATTTCTTCTAATGATCCTTTAACTATATCATCTTCTAATTCTTTTTGAGTGATTTGAGACATTTTATTAAATGAATGTGTTATTTTATCCCAATACTTAATTGATTTTGGATAATTACTATCAATTACCCAATCAAAAAATGAAGTGTTAAAACAATCTTCTAAACTCATAATATTGTCCTTAATAATTGATCTCTCTTATCTTCTAAACTCTTACTAAACCAAATGGTTTTTCTATAAGCCACTAATAGTTCTTTCCAATTTGGCATTTTATCCCAAACACCATACACATCCATAGAATCATCCCATAGAATTATATTTTGTATCTCTGGTTTATCTTCAGCCAATAAATTAGTAAAAGTTTTCCCTGAATGTTCATATTCATACTCTAATCTCCATTCAAACGATCTTTCGACATTCATGAAATAAGTATCAACTGCCATATCAAGCATTCCAGACTTTAAGAAGATAGCTAATTTAGGATAATGTAAATAACCCTTAATGGTTGCTTCATATAAAAAGAATTGACCTGGTTTAACTTTTATATCACCATATACAAAGTCGGTGTGTTTATTATTATTTAAGTCAACACCGTTAAACATTCTTTTCTCACCACTTTTGAATTTATGGAAATCATACTGGGGTAGTAAGACTTTTTTATCTCTTGATTTTATTAGGTCTTCTTTAGTCATAATACAAAGATATATTTTTTATTTAATATATACAACTATGAAATACTTAAAACTATTTGAAAACTTCGATGGAGAAGATCCTAAATGGATTTTAACATCAGCTTTGGATCCAATTGTAGTTGATGAGGTTACCTTTGATGAAAAGTATAAAGACACATCTATGTTTCGTTTATTCCAGTTGAGTGAATTTCCTACTCAAGAGAAGTTAGATCACTTAGAATCTTGGTTAGAAGATGAAGGTTATTATTCTACAATCAAAAATAATAAGGTTATAGTTACTGAGAAGCCGCTGGAGGAGGCCTATGTCGATTGGCTCAAGGCCAACTATTCTGGCATGAAGGCAGTGGGGAGCAAGGAACTTTTTCTTGGCCGCCGCGTCCTGTACAGATACGAACCAGGCGACAACATCCTCGTGTATGACAAGGATTCTCTGGTTGTGTCCGTGAGATGGGACCTCATATGGAGCTTCTTCACGAGCAATTTCGGGATGAAGAGCAAAGGGATAGGCGCCGTGGTAGAGGACTGGCTGGACGAGGCATATGGCCTGGTGGCGGTCACGACCGAGGTATTCCACGTGGGGACAAAAATAGCAACCTGCTTATAATGATGAGAAGGCATATATGAAAATATGAAATAATAGAATTATAGTTACTGATAAGCCAATTAAAGAGGCTTGTATCGACTGGCTCAAAACCAACTATTCTGGAATGGAAGCGGTGGATAGTAAGGACTATCCTGGTTATGTTCTTTATAGGTATGAGCCGAAAGAAAACATCCTTTTTTATGATAAAAAAAATGGAAAAACTCATATAAGATATGACTTAATATGTATGTTTTTTGAGGACTATTTTGGTCTGGAGTCAGAGGAAATAAAAGGTATCATAGAGAGGTGGTTGAGTGAATCTTATAATCTTAGTGTAATCACAACTGGTAATTTTTATAAACATGAAGTCCACAGGCTGAGTGAGTAATATTGAACTTAGTACTAAACTTCGTTTAGAGTTTCTAAAGAAACTACTAAATCCGCACGTTTATCCTTCATATCCATATTTTCTCGCCATATGGAGATAGTTATTCATCTTCATCTCGTTGAAACTTTTGGTAAATTCTCTTTTCTCTTCTTCTGATGTAAAGAAGATAGCCTTACAATATTTACCATGTAGGTTCCATCCTTTACTAACATGAGGTTCTGGATTGACTTTGTGGTCTATTGTTTTGATTGTTCTATATTCTCTAAAGTCTCCATAGATTGAACCAATCACTGGAACTATACCACCAAGAGTGATATCGAGTGCTGATTCTCCCATGAATAGTGTTGAATTGAATTCTTTTATTTCGAGCACCTCGAATTCTTTTGTTCCTGTGTATGATATAAAATCATCATCTGGTATCAGTATGTCTCCTACTTTAATATTTTTTGTTCTTACCATTTACTTTTAGTTATCATTTGTCGGTATGAACTATCATTATTAGTTACTTCTAAAATATAGTTACCATTAACTAATTTTTCGGTATTAATATAATTGCCATTATCATTGATTAATAAATTACCTAACATATCATAAACTTTAATTTTAGAGTTATATGAATTCGTAATTTCTAAGATATTATTGAATGGGTTTGGATATACTTTAATAGAATTGGTTTCTACTTCATTTAATGATGAGGTATTACCACCAGTGTTGTTTCCACCATTATTACTTCCACCAGTAAAACTACCACTACCAGCAAACACTGTAACATATGGATAAATTAGACTACCAGTAGAAGTAGTAAATCCATTGGTTATTGTTTTATATTCGTTACAAGTATTACCATAGCTTACGAGAGTATAAACGTTGTCGGATGCGAGTACAGCGTTCTTGCAGAAATTATCTACTCCATAATATCCGCTGTTTATAGGCAATGAATCTAAATACCATTGCATAGAGGATGGTGGTGGCCAATTGTTGTAAGATCCACAAAAATACAACATTGAATTATCTTGATAGGTTGTTAGGACTAGATTGTCGGATGTTGGACAAGGATTTGGTGGTAATACACCAATTGAGTATTGGGCTTCAAAACAATAATTAAATGGATAGTTGGGAATGCTTGATGTTGCTAATAGCCAATAGTTACCTACTTCTAAAGAATCCATTAGTAATTCGTTATAACTAATCATTTTTCCAGCTGTATGATTTTCTAATCTATATAGTATCCAACTTTTTAGGTTTTTACCAGTGGTATCGATTTGGATACTACCGTTGTTTAATTTGGGTAATGTTATTCCTTTAACTTGAGCATTTAAAGAAAAGGTGAATAAGATTAATAAAAGTGATAATATTTTTTTCATTGTTTTTATATGAATAATTTATTTGTTTGTTTTTACTTTTTTATTTATACAAAGATAGTTATAAATATAGTGAACTTCGTGAACTCAGTACTAAAATCCGCACGTTTTTTAGTATAATTCATTTACTTTAACACCAACAAGATCTTTCTCTTATCTTTGATTTCTCAGTATCATCTGTTATTGGAGTAATATCACATCCAATTACTTCTCTTAAATCAATTCCTTTATGATCGAGTTTCCATGCCCAATAACCAACTTCTTTTGCTGTAATCTTTAGATTTTCACCAATTACTTTAATACCATTTGCTTGAAAATCATAATTATTATCACCAACTCTTACTTTGAAGTAATCATCTTTCTTAACATTCTCTGTGGTTTCGAATTCAATATAAACACCACCAGATACTCTTTCTCTTCGATTGGATGCAACCAATTCTGCTGTTAGTACTTTCATAATCCTAATTCATTTAGTTTCTTATCTCTTAATTGAGATTTTGTATGTTCTATTTCGTATGCGGTAACATCAAACTTTTTAATATCATTTTCAACGGTTATAAAAATCATTTTCTCACCATCTGGTGTATCGAGATTTTTTATTTCAGTGATAGTGAATTCATAGTGAGGCATAAAATTAACAACTACTTGGTCTCCTACTTTGAATCCTTTCTTTTTAATATATTTTAGTTCTTTATTATTATCTCTCATTAAGTGTCAAGGTAGTTTATGTATTTCTACTTTAGTTTGTTCGGCCCATATGTATTCTTCAGCTTCGAGGTTTAAGTAAAGACAAAGGTGTAACATTATTGAATCTTTATGATAACCCATAGACTCAATATAATCATTTATTTCGTATTTGATTTCGAAGTATTTATCTAACCAATCATTGTCGAATTTTGATAGGTTGGCTCTTTTGGCTACCAGTTCTAATAGTTTATCGTCTATATTCATATTATTTGTATATGTAAAATAAGTCTAAGCTTCTATGTTTAACTCTACAAAACCTACCATCTTCAGTTTCAATTAAGAAACTAATATCACCTCGATCCATTTGTGTCTTTTCTCTGATATAACCATCAATTAATGATGGACCATTATTGAAACTGATATGTGTTCCAACTTCTAATTCTTTATTTACTTTACAATCAATCATAATATAAATTTTAGTTAAAAGTAAATTAAGTTTTTACCAATAGTTTCTTTGAATATCTTCTCAATCTCTGGGACTGGGTTTGTTTTTCTTAAATGGTTATCTTCACCAGACCAACCCACACCACCTGAGTAGTATTCTATAGGTGAATCATCACCATCAAACAAACTCCATCTTATAATATGGAAATCTAATTTGTTCTCCTCTTTTAATTCTTTATCAACCCAAAATGTTTCTTTTCTGATATATTTAATATCATTATAAAGAATATGATGATTATATTCAATTCTATTGGTTGCTGAAGTAAGTTTCATATTACGAATTAATTACTAATCTTAGTTTATATTTCTCAGTAAACTTGCCGTTATTATGTTCATTACAACATTTACCACAAGCGTAATTTTTTCTAATCATTTTATGTTTAGGAGTTTCTTTCTTACAAGTATCACAAACCAACTTATATTTAGATTTAGGTAGGTTTACTTTGCTAGTATCGTAACATCTATTACCATCACACCCTATTTGAGTTGCAATATGTTTCCAGTTGTTATTATGACCTCTTCCTTTAATTCCATATACGTGTACACTGAAAGCGTGTGCCAGCTCGTGTAACATAGTATCAGTGATCTTTGTATCTATTTTATCTAAATTCTCACTACAAAGAGGCATAGATAAGCCAATAGTCTTTTTGGTGTAATTGCAACAGCCAAATCTACGTTTAGCTGTATCAAACTTAAACGTGTAACCTAATTCTTTGCCGCTTATGGTACAAACACCTGAATTTGTTTTAAATGTGAATTGTTTACACATTAGTGCTTCAGCCATCTTCTTTACATCGTTGATTGTTTTCATAATACAAAGATAGTGTTTATATTTGAATCTAACAAGTGAGTAAGGTTTTTATTTCGGTTAATACTAAGAGCTATTTTGTATAGTTCATTTTGAAGTTATAAGATTTATAATTGAAATATTTATTTTGCTTTACTAAATATTTGATATATTTTTCTTTATCATCTCTTGGTGAAATGTTTTCGATGTAAATATCACATTTTTCACCTAATATATCTACTAATTTGTTTTTTACAGCATAAATTGGTATTGAAGTATCAATTATAATGTGTGCGTGAAATTCAATTTTTTCTAAATGATCAATCATATAGTTACCTTTTGAAATAATTTCAGGATATTCAATAACAAATAGATAATTTATTTTTTCACAATAAAATTGTTTTCGAAGTGAATTAAAAACTTTGTTGGTTAGTTTAAAATTTAAATCTTCTATATTTTTAGCATTTGTATTAGTGATATCGAATTTTATTATATCACTTTCTGTTTGACGAATTAAAAAATCAAATCCATATCTAAGATCATTTTCAGCATCAATTCCGGTTAAGTTACGTGTTTTCTTAATCATTTTTAATCTTTATCTTCTATTTTATATCTACTAGCCCAATTTTTACCAACTTCGGTTATATACTTCCATTTCTTTTTATCGACAGATCCATCTGAGTCTATTTTTAGTTTCTCGTATTGTTTTTCAATTTGTGTATAATCAATTAATGTATGTGATTTAAACTCGTTTAAAAGATCTTCAACTTTATATAAGTTATAGTTCATTCTTATTGAATCATTATAACTAAATTCTGGACTTTTTTTTATTTCTTTTAGATAGTCTTTTATGAATTTAGCAAACCTTACATCTCTAAGCTCAGTATGACCATCTTTAGTTCTCATTTCTTCTTCTAAATGTGGTATTTTTGAAAGTAAAAATTTTTCTACTTTAAATGCTAATTTTTTATCAGTTAAAGGTATGAATCTAGATTTGTCAATTAAAATACTATATGTTTTATGATGTTTTAAAACTCTATTCAAATTTTTACTAGAAACTCCAATTTTCATATGTTTTTTATCAGAGCATATTAAAATATAAACATAATACATAATAATTATATTTTAGTATAAATTTAAAGTTTAGTTATCAAAAAAGAAACACATTCTAACATTATCACTATCCTCATCAATCTCTTTCATTCTTTCAATTGATTGTAAGAATTCATCCAAATAACAATCTCCATATTCTTCCCAATTTACATTTAGTAATTCAGTCAGTGTATAGTATGAGTGAGAATGAGCATCACCATCCCATTGATCACACATATATTTATACCCAGTTGAAGCATCTTGTGGAATACCTCTGGGTTCTGCAATCGGTGAATGGTCACCTCTTACATCAGCTAATATAGAGAATAACTGATAGTTTCTCGCATCATAGTAATGATCTTCCCAATTAGTTCTCCACCCTTCTCCATCATATGTCCATTTATCAACAGAAACCCATCTAAATTTAGTAGGTTCATTTTCTAATAATTCATTTAGTTTATTATCTCTATCTTCTACTAAATTTTTGGGACCATCATATTTGTT
>JACCDO010669969.1_pt1 | contig 12270 bp, 14 predicted proteins | sample 7446101 | NCBI WGS metagenome assembly JACCDO01 (sample SAMN15323440, study PRJNA562643) | freshwater metagenome | isolation source: river surface water | place: USA:Blue River Watershed | collected 2017-08-16 | reverse complement strand
GCATGTTAATTACTTCCGAGCAATGTTACAATCACTACCAACGGAGTATCTTGAGTTGGATACTAGTAGGATGACTGTTTTGTATTTCTGCGTGGTTGGCTTGGACATGCTGACGGGAGATGTACTCACTCAATCACTTACTATTGCTCCATTATTTCTTATTACAAATGCATTTAATTGCGTCATGTCTCTAGAATACTAATATTCTCTAAAACTACTCATACATACCCATGCTAACGCTTATTATTCCTCTAGGTTAGCGCGTGTATCGGAGAAGCGACGAAACAAAATATTCTCAAATTTATTTATTCCATGAAAGTAAGGTACGAGTTAGAAGATACAGTCGTTAAAAGTAATATATATTGCGGATTTGTTGGTTCATCATATTGGTAACAAAATTTGTCGTATTGATCAATTTACCCACCAATTTATTCACTCACTAACTATTGGTTTATAGCGGCAATTTATCTCAAACAAATAATTGCAATTGCGGTGTGTTGAATGTCTCAAATAAATATGTCACTGGACACTTAGCGATGACATATACTGCATTGGCTACCCTAGTTACACTTGGGGAAGATATCAATAGCCTCAACACACAAGAAATAGTCAATAATATCCGGCAATGTCAACAGTTAGATGGTTCATTCTCCCCTATCCCTTTGGAAGGATGCGAGACAGATGTCCGTTATATTTATTGTGCTGTTGCTATATCCAGCATGCTTAATAATTACAGCGGTATAAACGTTGATCGCACTATAGAATTTATAACAAAATGTCTGACATATGAAGGTGGTTTTGGATTAATTCCTGGCGCAGAAGCACAAGGAGGTGCTACATATTGTTCGTTGGCATCATTATCTCTACTCAATCGAATGGATATTCTATCGACTAGTGATATCAATAACATCACTAGTTGGTGTTTACATCGTCAGGTACATGGATATCAGGGTAGAACGAATAAGGAACCCGACTCATGCTATTCCTTCTGGGTAGGGGGAAGTCTTGCAATATTGAATAGTTTTCATTTAACTGATATAGGAAACGTATCCCCATTTATATTAGAGAAATGCCAAGCAATCAAGTATGGCGGCGGCTTTAGCAAGCTCCCAGACTCCTACCCGGATGTATTACACTCATTTTATTCGATCGCATGGCTGTCTTTAGCATCAGACGGTATCGACGACCCTAACTTGAAGCCGTTAAAACGGTTAAATGCCCTGTTAGGCACCTCAGAAATTGCGTGAACACACTTATCTTGTAACATAATGAACTTATTGTAGTAAAACGTATTTGTTCATAATCGGTTCATACCGGTACCGGTTTTTTAACGGATACTTTCTAAAAATATTAATAATTTTTATTTTCCAAAGTTAGTGAAAAATGGACGAGGAAAGCAACCGAGACAGTGAAGTGTCCGCCGAGAAGGTGGAGAGTTCCATTGAGGTATCTGCAATCACCGCCGCGCCGTCTGTGTCGAGTGTGCCTGAAAATTGGAAAGAAATTGATGTGAAAAATGATGAAAATAAGATCGTATCTGAAGCTGCAAGTGTTGAAGGTATTCATTCATTACTCACCCACCCACTCATTTAATTGCCCGACAGTTGATTTATATACTCATTTACTCGCTTTTTCATTGCAGAAAAAGTAGCTGGTGGTTCTACCAAGTACAGTATCAACACGGCAGCAATAATGTCAGGTGTCGAATCTGGTCTGAACACTGTCAAATCAGTGTTTGGGAACATTGTCACCAAAGTTAGATCAAGCTCTATCGCAGGCCAGGTACAACAGGCTGTGACCACTGTCAATATGGACGATGTAGTCGTTAAGGAGGCCAGAACCATGATGTCTTCAGGGGCATTAGAAGGTACACACATTCTCAATCATTTCTTTACTCACTCACTTACTTACTCACTCAAATTGAAGGTGGGGGGCCTAGTATTGATGATCGGGTCAACGATTTAGTATGGGGATGGTCTGCAGAAGCGAAAGTAGATAAACAAACTGTTGCCTTTTATAGATTGACCGTTTCCGACGTCATCGCGGAAAGTGGATTCCTTATTCATTGCCGAAGTAACACGAAAGGAAAGTTTAAAATTGCAATTTTCGGTAGTGACGGAAACATCATTCACCAGTCAGAGTCCATGAGATCGTATGATAAATCGATTACTTACTCATCAGCATTTTTTACTAAATTTGATACATATCATTTCAAGGACGATTCGGTACTCATTTCTTGTTCCATTCACTCACTCAGTCGCTTACAATGACTCACGCACGTAGGAATCGATTAATGTCAAAGACTTCCCAACATTATTTGGTGGTGTACCAGGATTGTTTCGTAAACTAGATAATTATGAACAAGTTAAGTCGAATCGTCTCTCCGCGGGCACGTATTTGATTTGTGTTTATGGAAATAATTTGCTTCCTAGGTAATGCCTTACGTCATAGATATCATCCAATCCATTTACACACTCACTCACTCACTCACTCACTCACTCACTCCATTCAGTAAATCCGATATCAATATTCTTGCGGTCCCTTGTAAGAACGACCAGAAGGAAATAGACAAAGTCTTGGGCGAAGACCACGACATGATCCTCATTCGCGAGTCGCTACAAGCATTACAATCCGAGTACGTGGTAGTAAAAAGTGCGTTTGAAGATTGTATAACTCGCATGAATGAACGCGAACGTAAGCTTTATACCAAGCTACAGAGTCGTGAAGAAGCATATCGTTCATTCATTCTAACATCCGCAAGAGCTTACTCACCTACGGAAACCGTTGATTCCATTCAAAAAAATGCTACCATTTCCACCGCCGATGAAGATATACTAGCATCTATCCGGGATAAAGGTAACGGTAAACGTCGTGCATCTAGTCAAGTAGGTATAATCATTGCTGGTACTCCATTAGAGGTTGCCGCGAGCACCGCCAGCACTGCTAGTGGTTGGTTAGCTACGAAGGTAACCGCCGGCGTGAGTCAATTACAAACAATCGTACGTGATGCCGCCAGTAACGTGGGTCCTTATGTCAAAAATATTACTTCCGGTGAGAAGAAAAATACAATTGAAAACAATAATGACACGTCATTACCAAGTGATCCTGCTTATGAAATCGCACTTGCCGAGTACAATGACGTCAGTCGAGTGTACGAAGCCAAAGTAAAAGCATCGAATGATCATGATACCAAAGCCATTGAAGCCAAAAGAAATCGTGCTATTGCCTTTGAAGCCGATAAAGCAAGATTGATTCGTGAAGCTGCTTTGAGCACCGAGCGGTGGTTGGAGTCGTTTGGTTTGGATAAAGATGAACGCGCGAAGCAAGAAGAATATGCAAAATCATTCGCGGAAAAATTATTAAAAGAAAGAATGACATCTGAAGAAATTCGTAAAGAAAATGATGACGTGGCGATGGCCGTGGAGTACCAGAAGCAACACGAAATATACGCGAATGAGATTGCTCAATTGCGGATTGTAATGGAGGAAAAGGCAGCGAAAAAGGATGAATTAGAAAAAAATGTGATTATATTACGACAAATGCATGAAAAATTAAAACAGGAACAAGAAGCAACCCTAATCGCCGAGAAATTGGAAAAAGAAAGATTAGCATTAGAAAAAGATGCCGTTACCGAGGACGAAGTGTTGCAACGGAAAGTAGACGAAGCAAAAGCATGGGCCGATCGTTTGGAACACGAAAGAACATTGTTGCAAGAGAATGTATTGAAGGAGCAAGAAATGAAATTGAAACAAGAAAAGGAAGCGAAAGCGCTAGCGGAGAGATTGGCGAACGAGAGGATTTCCTTGGCGCAACAAAAGCCTGGCAACGATGTATAATTCACTCACTGCGAGTATTGTATCCCGATAACCAACTATTTCTGATATTTTATTATTTCGTTTTTATGCAACTCATTTCAACGTGGACGACCAACCGTTTGCATGGTATCCCGATAACCAACCAATAATGAATCCATTTTCATAGATATGGGATAATACTAGCGCCGGTACTAACCCTACCCATGGTCGAAAGAGGCCGTTTGTTTGTGAGTGAGTAAGAGGCGAGAGTAATTGTGTGAGAGTTGTGCGTAGACAATGGGACTGGATTTGACCGAAATAAGCAAGAAGCGTTTGTACTTCTGGGTGTCACACCCTAAAAAGACATTCACATATGTGTGGTTCATCTCGTTGCTGTTGGTGTTGATTACTTTCATTGTTTCATGTATAGCCGCATCACGATTGAAAAATGCTGGTGGAGCAGGTATTATTCACTTCCTCCTCGCGTGCAATCGCTTCGTCGCTGCATTTGCTACGTGTTTACTTACGTATTTACTTGCTTACTCACTGTCTCATTCAATATTTGTGATGACTCAACTTAATCACTTACCCACGCCCGGAATTTACTCTCTCACTCGTTCAATCAATGAATAATTAACTAACTAACTCATTCACGTGTTACAGGAGCAGCTGCTGGGTTTGCTGCAGTTTGGACTTGTTTATTGTTAATACTTGTATCAGTTGTAGGAACACATACGATGAGGAAATTCTCGAGTCGTTTAGCTTTAGGATTTTTTTTAGGTAAACTTACTCTCTTACTCACTGACTCACTGACTCCATTTCTTACTAGCCCACTTTATTAGGCATGATCTTTATAATGACTAACCAAATGTTGATAGTATTCGTGATATTCGCTGATTACGCCAAGTATAACACCGACGGCGCCGCTGTACAAGCCGCCGAGAGAGCGATGGCGGCGTTCTCGTTCTTTTTATTCATTATGTACTCATTCGTTGGGTCATTGTTAGCTACATTCCGCGATGCTATTGTACCACCAGAAGGTATTACTCACTTACTTAGTTAATTACTCACTTACTCACTTACTCACTCACTCACTTGCTCACTCAAGGTAAACAAGAGGAAGTATATGAAGAGGAAGCCGCAGAAGATAACGATGCAGAAAATGGGGAAGAAAATGCCGAAGAAGACGAAGATGACAATCGGAATTAAATTACAATTTTAAATGAACTGTACCATAATAAGCATATATATTAAATCAGTCACACGCTACTTACTCACCCACTTATTCACTCACACTTTAACTTAAATTCCATCAATTTCTTTGGACAAAATACCAACCAATTCATCCGACTTGACTCGTATCTGCTTCATGGTATCGCGATACCGCAAGGTGACAGTGTCATTCTCTATGGTTTCGAAATCGACGGTGATACAGAATGGAGTACCCGATTCATCCGCCCTTCTGTACCGTCTACCAATGGCACCCGCGGTGTCGTATTCGCACATGTACCGCCTTTGCAATGACTTATAGATAGCGCGAGCCTTCTCCGAGAGCTCTGGTTTATTATTTACTAACGGGAATACCGAGGCTTTGATAGGTGCAATTGAAGGATGGAATTGTAACACCGTACGTTTTTCATCGCCTTCAACCACCTCTTCCTTGTATGCTGATGTCATAATTGCTAAAAATAAACGGTCCACACCCAAGGATGGTTCAATGACATGCGGTATGTACTTGATATTCGTCACAGGATCCTGGTACTCCATATTCTTTCCGGATGCATTACTATGTTGTGTTAAATCAAAATTACCACGAGCTGCAATCCCCATTAATTCCTGTGTACCAAACGGAAATTTAAATGTAATATCAGTACATGCTCTAGCGTAATGAGCAAGTTTATTGGACTCATGCTTGCATTTGAACATGTAATCAGGTCGCAATCCAATGCTGATCAACCAGTTCCAGCTTTCATTGATCCAGTTTTCGTGGAATACTGGCCAGGAGGCATCGTCGGGCGGTATGAAGTACTCAATTTCCATTTGTTCAAATTCTCGTGAACGAAAAATAAAGTTACGCGGAGTAATCTCATTGCGGAATGCTTTGCCTATCTGTGCGATACCGAATGGGACTTTCATGCGGGCGGTGCGTTGGACGGAAGCAAAATTAGTGAAAATTCCTTGCGCGGTTTCGGGTCTCAAGTATGCGATGGAGGAACCATCGGACATGGCACCGACATTAGTTTGGAACATCAAGTTAAAGTCTCTTGGAGGTGTCAATGAACCTGCTTCGCCTGTTGCTGGTGATGGAATCTTGCTATAGATCGACTCATCGGCCTCGGTTAGGTCACGCAATACCAGAGGCTTGAATGGTCCATTAACTCCATTCTTTTTAGCCTTTTTGATAGCATTTTTAGTTGCTTCTTCTTGCATTGTATCCGACTCCATAATACTTACGTAACCAGCTTCTTCACCCGTTTCAGTCTCTAATTTCCCCCAAAATACTTGGTCGGCTCTGAATCTCAACTTACTAACTTTGCAATCAACCATTGGATCACTGAAACCTGCGACGTGTCCCGATGCTTGCCATATAGCTGGAGATGATATGATTGAGCTATCTAATCCAACAACATCCTTAGTAGTGAGTGAATGAGTGAGTAAATTAGTGAGGGAGCCGGTGAATTAATTGTGAGAACCTCACGTCGTTGAACCATATCACGCCACCACAGCTTTTTGATATTGTTTTTTATCTCTACGCCTAAAGGACCATAATCAAAGAAACCTGCCATGGGTGAGTAGATCTCACTTGACTGGAATATGAAACCCTTCCTTTTACCTGTAAGTTAATGAACAAATAAGTTAATGAGTTAGTAGACAAGTAACAGCGAATTAATAGGTTCTTACAGAGATTCACTATATCCTCCATACTGAAAGGTAAATCGCTTTCTTCTTTCTTGGCGGCTTTTACAACCCTTTTACTATTGATATTTCGACCAGAAAGGCCAGTAGAACAACCTCTAATGAATCCACGAACAGCAGCTGTAATTAGTGAGTAAATAAGTGAATTTGATTGTTACATAAGTTAGTGACAAGTGACAGGAACAGGAACGTTGGCGATTCAACAAGCACGCAAGCGAAAATGCGATTAAATGAGTGAGTGAGACAGCGAGAAAGAAAATGCATATGCAAGTTCGTACCTGGAAGGAGGACCATTATGAGTACCAATGAATACGTCATTCAAGTCCTCACGAGAACACGCACTTTTTTCAATCACCTGGTGTTCAGCGATGATGTATGGGCCGATGACGAGTACCGACTACAAGGAATTACAATTATCGTAATTAATTTGCGACTTACTTCTCAGAATGAGAAATTTCCTTAGTTCTTCCTCATTCAATTCCTGTTTGAGCTTCTTATTCTGCCGACGACATACAAATTACACAATGGCGTAGATACCAACGACTTGAAATGTTATATTGGAATTTTATTTTTCTCTTACTAGCCTCGAAATCGAACCCGGCTACTTACTCGCTTAGCATCGAATAATTCCAATCTACGAGACGCATCTCAGCCACACGCTGCATAAACAAACATTTCTGTGGTACCGGTAGAAGAATTTTTTTATTTCATGTTCCCGGTTTTAAAAAAGAAAAATTCCATTACCTAATCACGACATTTCTGCGTGTTGGCACCGCGATGGATGAAACGGAATCGTTCAGCGCGCGAATAGAAAATGTAAAGATAGTTGCAGATGTGTTGGAGTGTTTGTGTCAAAACCAGCGGAGTAAGGATCATCCATGTTACATCGAAGTGACTTCGTCGTCACTAGCGTTCACGGTAACTGGTAAGGCGAAATCGACACAAGCTCGGTGTAACTTGGACGCGGAATTATTCGAAGAATACGTGTGTACGAGTGCTAGTAGTATTATATTCGCTATCAATTTATCAACATTAATTGATTGCTTTACAATATTTTCTGCTTATGATAACACCGAAGCAACATTTGATTACTGCGCTGATGATGCGCTATTTAAAGTGTCGTTAGTTGGTGTGCAAGTACTAACAACTTGTGAAATCCAAACATTGCATTTTGATAGTTATGATGATTTAAATGTTGATTTAGTTTCTGTATTTCGTACCGCGGACGAGGAATGCCAAATTATTGTCAAATCAGAACCATTACGTGATGCAGTAATGGAGTTAGTAGAGGTTGTTGGTGCTCATAGTGTTGAAATTAGTGTGAATGAAGCATTGAATGTGCTGAAGTTTAGTACTGTTGGAACAGTAAGCTCTTGCGACATTGAATTCACAAAAGGAAATGATTTATTTGTATCTTTCCGTTGCGAGAATCCAATTAGTTTTAGTTACCGCCTCGATGCATTAACTCTTGGTATGAAAGCGCTAATTGTCGCAAAAGAAACATATTTACGCATAAATAAAGATGGCGTGGCGTGCATTCAGCATCAGGTTGAGACCGCTAAAGGACCAGAGACTTACATCGATTTTTTAATGATTCCAATTGACACCGTTTAGCAACAATAGCAGTAGTAATAGTAAATTTGTATTGATTGTAAATGTGTTAAAGATATTACATTTGAAGATATATATGTCCCTAAGTTATTATTTTCATTATTTGTATTACTCATTTATTCACGCTCTCATACCATCTATTTAGGTGCCATATCAGGAGTGTAATTCATATATCTCATTGCCCAACCAACCACATTGATAAGAAATGGATTCTTACTTGACGATAATGGATTAAGTAGCAATACTTGCATAATAAGTGCGCTGGACATGACCCACAAGAATACTGTATTATAAAGCACAGCCATACCAGGCACGCCTGCTTTCTCTAATAACCCAAATAATAAAGATGGAACAAATTGTATAATGGACAGCATGAAAGCTTGAGAGAAGTGAAATCTAACTTCAACAGGAAATGTAGGAGCACGGCATATATAAGACATTAAAAAGAATACAGCGAATGGTAGAAATGGCACACCATTGTATATTCCAGCAATGGGACCAAAGACAGTACTATATGCACCAAGCGTGGCAGGATATGCCTCAAACATGTATTTTCCTAAATCAGATGAGTCAACTATTGGTATTACATAAGCAAGCGCAGCAATCATGTGTGTTATATATGATCCTGGTTCGTATATTGGTGGACGTTTCTTTGGATTTTTATCCGCCTCCTCCAGCGCCTTCTGCAGCCTGGTAAATCCATCTTCCTCTTCTTTACTCTTTTGTTCATTATCTGATTTTAACACGGTGGTTGGATAGGACACAGTGTTTGTACCATAAAACACTTTCATGCTGTTTTGACTACGTAAAAGGCTGCTTCTTGCCGCAACATATGCGCCCACATGTGCCACTAACAGCGCCACTAATAGCGCAAACAACAATTTCATTATTCGATTTTTACTATTTCACTGACTAAGTTGTCGTATGACTCACACCAATTCATTCCGGCCCTGGGCCCTGCTTAAATTATTTAGTGAATTACCTTTTACTTCTACGAAATTAGTAGATGAGTTAGTGGCTTTTGATTAGGTTGAAATAAGCGAATGCAACGGGTCTATTACTTCTACAAGCGGGCTCTAGATAAACGGGCACTAAACCGGGCGGGGTACTAAATCGATTTAAAATGTGAGAATAGAAAACTATTACTGGAATTCCATATTAAAAACTGGCTACTCATTATATCAAGAATGATTTCTAGTGGGCCGGCCAAGTGTCACGATTTCAAAAAAAATTTCAAATTGAGAATATTCGAAAAAATAGAAAATAGAAAACAACGAAAGTAACTATTTATTCACCGCTTTCATCACTCATTCATCTACTCACTTACTCACTTACGACAAAGTGTCAACCATGCAAGCATTCCGTGCTGAAACAGCAACCCAAGCACAATTTCGCTCCATCGAAGACCTTCAATCTTGCGGCATCAATGTTAGTGACATCAACAAGCTTAAAGAGTATGGTATTGCGACGGTAGGTACTGTATTGCAACTTAGTTCAAGACATTTACTCGGTAAGTATATTCATCCTACAAATTGATTCAAAATTAAAATTAATTATTCTTATAGAAATAAAAGGGTTATCAGAAGCCAAATTAGAGAAAATTAAAGATGCAGCGAAGAAATTGGATCTTCGAGGTAACGCCTTCAAAACAGGTAATAATTATACGTTTAACTACTCACTTATCAGTATACTCACACATTTATCAAGGCATCGAAGTGAAAGAGCAACGGCAACAAGTTATCCACATGACCACTGGATCAACTGCATTGGATGCGATCCTCGGTGGTGGTATTGAAACGCGATCTATCACCGAATTGTTTGGTGAGTTCAGAACCGGGAAAACCCAATTAGCTCATACTTTATGCGTGACTTCTCAAATGTCATTCGCCAATCATGGTGGTCAAGGCAAGGTTATCTATTTAGATACAGAAGGAAATTTCCGTCCTGAACGCATAGAAAAAATCGCGGAAAGATTTGGTTTAGATTCCGAGCAAACATTAGATAATGTTATTATTTGTCGCGTATTCTCGCATGAAGAGCAGATGGAGGTGGTCAAGCCAATCGCTGCATTACTAGCCGATACCGAGCAAGGACCATTCCGCATCCTTATCATTGATTCAATCATCGCGTTATTCCGGGTGGAGTTCAGTGGACGAGGAGAGTTGAGTGAGAGACAGCAAAAGCTGGGTCAACACTTAAGTGCATTAGTACGCATCGCTGAAGAGTTCAACATAGCCGTGGTAGTCATTAATCAGTGCATGGCAGATCCAGGTGCGATGGCTATGTTTGGTCCTGTCATCAAACCCGTTGGTGGACATGTTCTGGCACACGCGTCCACCACACGTGTAATGCTTAAGAAAGGAAAAGCTGAGCAAAGAATTGCCAAGATATTTGATAGTCCATTAATGCCCGAAGAAGAAGCAACGTTTGCCATCACCAACGGAGGAATCGCTGACGTATGAGTTGCTTGGCAGCACTCACAATTGCATTATACTTTTACTACTAGAGTTCTAGAGTCTGTATAAAGAGCAGGTCATTCAATAAAAATCTATTTATCATACACTATTACTATCACTTGTCACACGACCACGTCATTCTCATTGAAGTCTTACATACTCTTGTATTCCACATCAAAATTTCTCCAATTTTCAATAACTTGATGAACTAATTTATTAGCAACTGCTTTAACCCGAGTCTGATGATCAGCTGGAATCGTTTTCTTGTAACTGATAGAATTTTCTTGATTGAAATCAGCCGAGACATCAGGAAATTTAATGATTCCTTTGTATTTCTTACTGTTTTCACTCGCTTCATCAACTACAATCTCAAAATCCAAGGAAATATTGAAGTCGTAGATGTACTTGGTCTTGCCTCGGGTGTGGACTATCTGTGCTTCACCATCTACTTTCACACTGGTGATGCTACCATTGCAACCGTCATCGGTAGTGAAAGAGATTGACTCTAACTTGGACTTGAAGCGTTCAGTAGCTACGGATGTCATCTCACGCGCTTCGAACGTTCCCGCAAAATTCCAACTAGATGCCTTTGAATTACCAACGACAGAAGCACTGGTATCGACAGCAGGAGGAGGGGTGTTGATCTCCGTCACTACAGTATCCGCAGAGCCTAATGCCTTAGGAGTTATATCACCAATTAACTCTTTCACTTCACTACTTTGCTCTTTTTTGAAATAGCAATATCCTTTTTTCTTAGTCTCTTCGATGATCTTGGCTTCTTCATCATCGTATTGCTCATCGTCGTCTACTTTCTTACTCACTGCTTTCTTGGGAGCTACCGGGGTCTCCGCTTTCTTTGCTGCTTGTTGTTGTTGCTGTTGTTCCTCCTCCTTAATCTTCTCTTGCTCCTTCTTGTACTCTTCAAAGCTTTGCTCCGACAAACCTTGCGCGCGACGAGAAAGCTTCGACTTCGTCCAATCGTCTTCCAACTTGGCCTTTTCTTCCTCTTCGCGGCGCAGCTTCTTTAATCTTTCCTTTTCACGATCCTCGTAAATCGATGACGTGCCTATAAGTGAATAAGTAAGTGTGCAAGTTAATAAATGAGCGAGCGAGAAAATAGTACCATTAAAAAGACTCGCGTAATTCTTTTTTTCACTTTCCTTTTTCTCCTTAATCTTCTTTTGAACATCAATCAACTCTTTCTTAGCACTGGTATTACTAGGATCCTTAGCTAAAATCTTGTTAAGATCATCCTACATGTGGGCGAGTGATATAGTTAGTAAATATATGAGGGAGTGAGTAATAAAATAGATACCTTGGCATCATCGTAATAGCCTAAATTATTATAAGCGACGGCTCTTCTATACAATGATTTCACGTTCGCTGGGTCGTACTTGAGCACCTGAGACGAGGCCTGCAGCGCATCACGATAGTTGTTAAGTTTCAATGCAACCATTGCAGAATTGCCATAAAGACTCACCAACAACGCTTTG
>JACCDO011005067.1_pt1 | contig 12272 bp, 7 predicted proteins | sample 7446101 | NCBI WGS metagenome assembly JACCDO01 (sample SAMN15323440, study PRJNA562643) | freshwater metagenome | isolation source: river surface water | place: USA:Blue River Watershed | collected 2017-08-16 | reverse complement strand
GTTCGGGCCCATCGATGCAATATTTAGAGGCGACTCACAGTTAGTGGATAATTTAAGGAGTCAGTGTATTGAGTCAGAGAACTCCATGCATGACACTGATGATAATAACCCTGGTGAGAACACAAATGAAAATGAAGATACTGATGCTATAATTGAATTTCGACCACTTCAACCAAATCTTTTCAGTACCTACAACTCAACTGGTATTTGTGAAATTTTATTATTCGATTTAAAATGTTTTGACGATATAATTAGACCGCAAGCTGAAAAAGAATTGAATATGCGGCTAGAAATAATTGGGTCTTGTGGACTTTTTAAATCATGGGCACGTAAAGATCAAATTAGATTAGCTCGTATGGGTCAAGTGCGAACATATAAAACCGGAGAGGTATTGGTTGAGCAAGGGCATGTTCCTGATTACATTTACTTCATAATAAAAGGTATGTGTAAAGCGTTTAAACGCCCTAATAGAGTAGAAATATACACAAGAATACTATGTGATTTGAAAGAGAAAGCACACAATCATGACGTCAATTTTGCATACCATCATAAGCTGCGAAAAACTTTCACTAGCGCCAGGGTCAATAATGATGAACAAAGTTATCTATCACATATTATGAAGAAGATGGAGTCTACTCCTGAACATATTACTGACTCTGAATTGACAAGATACAGATTAAGTTTAGAAATAAACTCGTATGAAAATTTACTACACAAAGCTCAAGCTGCAGATTTGAAAGATTCGTTAGAACAAGATTCGTTAGATAGTCTAAATAATGAGAAGGATAAAATGACAGAAATTTCTACGTTAAATTGGCCTATGTTCTTCGGCGAGGCGTCGGTATTAGATCCCTCTGATGGTAAAAGTAGAGGGACTATTATTGCTGATACCACCGTCGAATTATTCTGTGTACATAAGCTTCAATTACAGACATTTTTGATTGATCAACAATTTTTAGACGATGTCAGACGAAAATCTATAAGGTATCCAGATGATAAAGAACTTGTAGCTAAGCTAGACAGAGAAAAGGTTTGGATGAAATATCGCGAAGAAGTTTTAAAAGAAATACCAAAAAACCGTTGGTTACCAGGTAAAAATGAAGAAGTAATTCAATTCGTTTTATAATACAATGTAGTTACTATAAATATTGTCTTAAACATACAATTTCATTTTAATTTAAAACAAATGTTTGTGAATCAAATAGTTCAATCGTTACATTTGACAAAAAAGAAGGAACGGAATTGCATTGATTTAAATATGCAAATAATTTAGGATCTAACTTGGAAACAAAAGGAGTTTCAATAAGTTCTAGGGTGTCATCTCTCCATTGAAACAAAAGAGCATCTTCCGGATTTTCTGCGTACATTGAGCGTAATTTTAACTTTGGATATCCACCAGAAGACGAATCTGCCGAATATAAATCAATTTTATACCCTGTCAACAAATAAACTGCTTCTCGGAATGTGGTAATCCTTTCTCTAAACATTTCTTTTAAGCGTTGATTCAACTTTTTAGAATCTTCTCCTTGGTTATTTGTACTCACATTGTCGTGGGAACTCATTTTTTCGGATGCAACATTATTTTCAGCGCTAGATGCATTTTTTAATAACTTATTTTCAACTAATAGATGCTTCAATTTCTCATTTGGTAATGTACTGAATGATGGAACTTCTTTCCCAATACTTTGAAGCTTATTACTAAAGGGATTATTTACCATATGAATAACTTTTGTTTCAGATGGAATGTAGTCAATTAAATTCATATGCTGTAATTCATTCAATGAATTCTTCATCTTTTTAATTTCATTTTTTAGTTGGTTATTCTCGGTAATCAATTCTTCGGTACCTACTTTAATATGATCGATATTAGGTACATTACTTTGAGCTGAAATTATCGAATCACATTTTGCCGAAATATTATTCCTTATGCTGTCTAGCTCATTACGTAATGACGCTATCAAAGTGTCTTTGATGCTTAAGCTATCATTTAATTCAGTCCTACCAAAATTGGATTCTGTTTCATAAGATTTGACTAAAGCTCTTAATGTAGAAACCTCACTTTCATATAAATTTGCTTTTTGAAGTGCTAACTGCAAGCTATTAGATAACGATGATACTTGTTTATTGCTTGTATCGCATTCTAAAGACTTGCAGTTAATTGTTTCTTCGCAATGTTTAAGTTTTCGCATCAAATCTCCATTTTTACTATCAATTTCGCCATTTATATTAACTGATATAGCATATTTTTCTTGTAAATTAGTATAAGCCTTTAGTACAACTAATGGATTTATATCACTGGCACTAATTTTCTCATTCCCATCTACCTTAATTGAGTCAGCAAACAAAGTCGACCATTGCTTCTTCTCTGTTATTAAAATTTGATTAGACGTCTCAAAAGCTCGGGCTGCCTCTAGTTCATGTTGAGCTATTTTTAATTTTGCTTGAACAGATGAGAGTTCTTCTACTAATAAACTTTGATTTTTTAGTTTTTGGTCCAGACGTTCAACATCTTTAGTTTTCCCTTTTAATGCTAATTCCAAACTGTTAACACGTTTTCTTAATTCCCTCAACTCAGATAAATCATCGCTACTGATATTATTATCAATGTTTGACGCAGAAAAAATCAATTGCTGCTCTAATTTACATATTTTTTCTTCATATTCCACTATTTTTAAACTTAACTCTTTAATTTTTAGAGATTTAGATTGAATTTGTTCCTCAATTTTCGCTAAATTACGCTCACTGGTGAGATCGGATATAGAACTTAACGATGGTATAGCTTTTGTGACGCTACTTGTTGACTTAACTTCCACATTAACAACTTTACTTTCTAATTCTCTAATTTTTGCTTGCCAATTCTTCTTTTCTGAAAAATATTTTTCAGTTCTTTGATCCGCTACTTTCTTAAGACTAGAAATTTCCTGTTCAAGGGCTCCGACTTGTCTAATGTGACGTTCTTTAAGTATTTCATTTTCATCTTTAGCTCTCGCGAGTTGATCCTTTAAATGCTCCACTTGCAATGCCAATTCATCGCATTCAAGTGTGTACATCATGTCACTGTCGCGACCACTTTTACTAGGGGATAGAAATGGTGTTGATATGGAAAGTATCGTCGAAGTAGAGGAATTCCGTCCCCTCTTTCTTGATGTCAAATATGCTGCTTTATTTATAGACCCTTCAAATTGATTTAATATGTATGACATATCGTTAACATTATCATCCTCCATTGCCAAGCACAATACTGACCCTATAAGAGCCGCAGACTAGAAGGATCAAAGATTACGGAGATTTCTTTGTTAAAATGCGTCCACTTTGTCAGTCAGATGAAAGTTGATGAAAAAATTTTGGTACCATTTTTTTCACCGGTACCAATTAAGATTGGCTGTGGAATTTATTAAATTTTAGTGAATTTTGATCAACAGTTTGACAATAATGTACACATAGAGCCACTCGAAATGTTGCTGCGCACCGAAGAATCTCAGATAAGATTGAACTTTATCAGAATATCGATTAGAATCGAGAAGAAAAGATACCGGTACCGAAGTAAAAAAAAGCTAAACCGATCCGAATCGGATCATCCGATTTAAAAAAAAAACAGGTGAGTGGCGGAATTTTGAGTTTGATTCGATTTTGGAATTCTCAAATTCGTATATTTCTATGAATCGCGAGAGAAAGGTAGGCGCAAACTATGCAAATCAGCACCTCCAGCAAGGGAAGGTTCAATATAATGCCAAAAATATGCAGATTACAGAAAAAAAAACTAATATGAATTTAAAAGACAATAGCAAGGTCAAAATATTTAAGAGTTTAGATGATATACCAGATCTTGATGTTTTTGATGAGAAAAAGGTCATTTCTAGTAATAATCAATACCATAAATTTGTAAAAAATGATAATATAAATGAGGAACTATTTTCTGCAAATAATATTGACGATTGGAATGAATCAAATGATCGTCATAAATATAGTGAAAAATCTCGAAACAATAACTTACATAGTAATGTTGACGCTTTGGTTTCGCCGAAGCATAGTGCGAGAAGTAATGATTATTCTACACATCATCAAAATTTTGATGCTCCAAACTCAGCATCGAGTAAAATAAAGGTTGGACCACCAAAATTACCTATAGAAGTCGAAAAGTCTAGAAATGTTACCGATAAAGCAGTATACAATGATGAGGTATCAGATGTAAATATAGGTATGAAATGGACTAATTCAGATGCCCGAGGAAATAAAATTCCTAACTTATCACATTTTCGAGTACCTTTATCAGATGACATCGTCAACACACCTGAACAATTTCAAAGGGCCAATTCTCAGAAGCCAAGTAATCAGGGTGTTGCTACAGTACTTGGTTATGGTGGTGAGGGTCATGCATCCCAAAACCGTATTAATTCCGGTCAAAAAGGCATACGGTTTGATACAAATCACATGTCTGAACATAATAAAATAGGACATATGTATAGGAAATCAACTCCTTTGCAACAGAAAGTGATAAATACAAATGAAACTGATGATTTTAGCGAATTTGATGAAGATGTTGAGTTGAAAGATCAACATGATAAATATGATAATTATAATTATGAGTATGATGATTCAGATAATTATAATAACTTTAATTGCGACAATAAAACGAAAACTAAACAACAAAATATCAACACAAATTATGGTGAAAAGAACAAAGGTTCGAAATCTAAGTATACTTTAGACAGCTCTAAGCAGCATATTGCTAATAGTAGAAATCCAACGAACAAAGAAATACCTGCATTACCATGCGAAATTTCATTATCTTCTGGAGTTAGTTCGAATATGGGACCCAAGGAACAGCTTTATTTTAGCAAATTGCCGCGTGAAGTGGAATACAAACCATATACGTTGGAACAATACAAATTGATAAAGCCTAAAGAATACGTTGAAATAAGTAAAATGAAACCTGACTTAAATTCCGATGAGCTTATTGCAAAAAGGGCAAATGCTGAAAGAATTAAAGAGTTTTCGAAAAATTTGAGAAATTTTAATTCTCAAATGATAGGAAATCAACAAAAGTTACCCAGTGGGAGTGAAAGTCATGATATAGATAACGCAAAAAAGAAAATATTAAGTGCAAGAGAACGTGCACTACAATTCGCAAAAAACATTCCAAAACCAAAAGTTAATAAAGATAGTTATAAATCTGTAGATGATGTTATAGACTTACATGATGATGATGGTTACATGAGAGTTTCATATGAACAGTATGGAATGGAGTCCAAACAAGCTAAATATTTAGAAGATTTAGAAGCAAAATATATGGATTCAAAGAGAAACGTAGATGCTATCAAAAGGCAACTGAAATAATAAATAATTTTAAATACATAGTTAAAATATATTACACTAATTTTTGACTAGAAATTAATAAGTATTTCTCACACCACTTTTTGCATACAGTTTCAGTTAGTTGATTATAATTTAATATGATATCGCGCTCCATTTTTTTGTAATCATTATCATATTTAGCTATAAGATTTTTTGCGTATAATTGATCTACTTCTGACATTGGTCTTCGTTTAACGTTTATGTCTTTACCAAATTCGGTTTGGGGTAAAGAAGTAAAGCCTATAAATGCTTTATTCTTATTAGCGGTTTCAACTGAGTTACTATCCGAGGCATTTTTTACTCCTAACTTCATTTTTGTATTGTTCACATCACAATCTAAACCCATATTTGTTAGATTCTGAGCAACGCTTTTGGTTCCGTCGTAAAATGATGATAAATCAATTTTTTTTTGGTTATTAATTGCATTTCTAATTCTTAAAGCTGCGCTCTTCTTAGGTTTGCGCGTAACCTTTCGTCCGCTTAGGCGCTTGCGGTTTTTGCGACCGTTTTTAGACATAGCTTCAGTGTTTACCTGTCTCCGATGTGATGAGCATGGAATGGCGATGGATCGGGAGGACCTTATAATACCGGTACAGTAGTAAGAAGGAAGTAGTAAAGTTATTTTCTCGACAATCACTAGTTCAGAAGCCGTGCAAAGGTTATCTCGACTATAATTATGTCATTTATAACTCGTATCTGCTTATCCTCTTCTAATGCAAGAATCTTAAATGCTATCTTTCCATACCGGTACCGGTACCTACGTGCGTGTTGAAATCAAGACCTTCTCAACCAGAAAGGAATGCCACATCGTGGTCGTCCACGAATAATGAGCGCCATTATTTTAATTCTAAGCTTGTGCATATTGATAGATGGGTATCAGTTAAGGGCAAGACCGAAAAAAAACTTGTGTAAGCCTTTATTTTCTACTCAACATATTGATGGTAAATATAAAGTTGAATCTGAGAATGGTGTTCATACTGTTTCATTTGAAGTTGAAGGTAAAATGATGAGTTTTGAAACAGGAAAAATTGGCAGACAGGCAAGTGGATCTGTCGTTTCACGATTGCATAATACTATGGTATACACTACAGTATGTATGGAACGAGAACCACAACCAGTTGATTTTACTCCATTAAGAGTTGATTACTTTGCTAGATATAGCGCAGTAGGCCAAACAGTTGGCGCATTTCATAGAAGAGATAGTCGAGGTGATGACACAGAGATTTTAGTCGCAAGATTAATTGATAGACCAATTCGTCCAATGATCAAAGAAGGATGGCAACACGACACACAAATATTAACTTGGGTATTATCATATGATAAAGTAGTTCCTACGGAAGCGTTATCAATTTGTTCTTCATCTGCTGCAATGTGTATAAGTGAAGTGCCAATGACAAAACCTGTGGCAGGAGTTGAAATAGCATATTTAAATAATGAATTTATTGTTAACCCTACCAAACAACAATTACTCAACTCAACTTTACAATTAGTTGTTGCAGGAACTAAAGATGCTATATTAATGATTGAAGGCGCAGCAGACTTTTTAACTGAAGAGGAAATGATGAAAGGCATAAAAATTGCACATAATGCTATTGGGGTCATATGTGATGGTATCGAAATATTTAATTCTGTAGCAGGTGCGCCAAAAAAAATGGATAGTATCCGCGAATTGCCATCAGAATTATTAGATGAAATGGATTCTGAATTTGGGGTGAAATTAACTAGCGCATTATCAATTGTTGATAAGCATGAAAGAGGTAAAGCGGTATCGTTAGTTGAATTGGAAATTGTTAAAAGTTTTACTGGTGCCAATGCTTTATCAGGAACTAAAAAAAAAGTAATTACTGCTGATCCAGATGCCCCACTGGTAGATATAGTACCAGATGAAGATACAATAGCCGTGATAGATGATGAAGACAAAAGCGCCAATGATGTTACCGAAGAGGATGAAGCATCAGAATTGGTAGTAAATATTAACTCACTGTCACCAAAAAAAGGTATTCCTAGTAAAAGGAAAGCTTCATATGATCCTCTAGATATTAAAATTGCCATTAAAAAATTACTTGTACGAAAATTAAGGACTAAAATTTTGTCAACTGGTCTTAGATCTGATGGCAGAGCAGTTGAGGATGTGAGACCGATTTCTATAGAAACAAACTTACTACCATCAGCCCATGGATCAAGTTTATTCACAAGAGGTGAGACTCAAGCATTGGCAACTGCAACATTAGGAGGTAAAGGAATGGAAGCTCGATTTGAGACATTAGATGAATCCGGAACTAGACGTTTTTACTTACAGTATCGATTCCCTCCATCATCTGTTGGTGAGATTGGAAGAGTTGGTGGTGTCAATAGAAGAGAAATTGGTCATGGAAATCTAGCTGAGAGGGCATTATTACCTACTATCCCTGACCCAATAGTGTTTCCTTATTCTATTAGAGCCGAATCATTAATAACAGAATCATGTGGCAGCAGTAGCATGGCTACAGTATGTGGTTGTTGTTTAGCGATGTTAGATGCTGGTGTCCCATTGAAATCATCAGTTGCAGGTGTTGCAATGGGTCTAATTCTTGGCGAAAACAAAAATGACGAACCAGTGATATTGACAGATATTCTAGGTCTAGAAGATGCATTAGGCACTATGGATTTTAAATTAGCGGGTAACGAAACTGGAATCACGTCATTTCAATTAGATATAAAATCGGATGGACTCACGATTGATATATTACAAAAAGCTTTGGCTCAAGCAAAACGAGGTAGATTAAAAATATTAGATGAAATGAAAAAGGTCTTAGTGTCACCTAAACCGTTAAAGGACACAATACCTCGTATTCTAGAGTTTAATGTTCCACCGGATTCGTTGGGCAAAATAATAGGCCCTAAAGGTAAAACTGTACAAACTTTAATTGAAAGCCATGGGGTTTTAAATATTAATTTAGACGATGAAGGAATTGTTCAAATTGAATCATTTTCGTCCGAGAAGAATGAAGAAGTAAAGGCGGCAATCATGAAAATAGTTGAAGAATCCAAAAATCCAAAAGAAGGAAGAGGCAAGGGTAGGGAAAATAACGGCGAAAAAGATGTTAAAGTTGAATTAGGACCTCCTCCAGAAGAAGGAATCGTATACAAAGATTGTGAAGTTAAAGGAGTTCATAACTTTGGAGTATTCGTCGAAGTCTTACCAGGATACGAAGGTTTAATTCATATATCTGAACTCGATGTTAAGAAAGTACAATCTCCAGAAGCAGCAGGTTTTGTAAAAGGACAAAAGGTTGATGTTAAATATTTAGGCAAAAATGAAAAAGGTCAAATGAGACTATCACGACGTGCTGTGTTATTAAGGGATACACCATTAACTGCCACTGGTTCCACATCAAGTTTACCAAAAGAGTAATTATAGTTTTAACGATGTTATTTATGTAATTATAGTTTAAGTATATCTACATGATAATTTGTTTATTGTAAAGTCTTGATAATCAATAAAGAGACGGTATGGGATGTAATGAAAAAAGTCGGCTCATTGAAATCAACAGGTGTGGATTCATTAATCCCTTTCGAGTATATGTAATCTTAGAAGTATAATTATAAGCGAGAATGCTCTTTTGCAATCCTTATAAAATTACTCGTTCTGTTTTCTTATTAGTAAGTTATGACGTTAGTATTATCAGTCCTAACTTATTACCTTACACCGGTACCGCACTGTAATTAATTTTTACCTACGGGCCGTAGGCTACGGCACCGTGATTATTTTCAGGCGCGATTACTAGAAGCAGCAGAGATTGCATCGGGGAACAACCGTAATATTGATATGATTGTTCTATTAGTTTTGTTCGTTTCAATTTTGTGCCACTATGTTCAAGCATCCCATGTTGATACTCTAACATCACACAACTTTACGTTTACAGCTGATGTTACTATGGTAGTCTTTTATGCCCCCTGGTGTTCATACTCAAAAAGTTTTTTGCCCATTTTTGACGAATTGTCAATACAGTTACATGAAGAAAATAAGCATAGTAAGAAAAATGTAAGTTTAGCAAAAGTAAATTGTGTTGACGAACCTAATTTATATTATAAGGAAAAGATTGAAGGTAAAGGATTTCCAACATTAAAAGTTTATTTTAAAGGAAGTTCGGGTGACGGTTTATTCTATAGTGAAGAGCGTACCTATGATTTGATTTACAATCATATTAAAAAAATCAGAGATTTTAGCAATTTAGTAGATATCGATGAAGCATTTTACGGACTTACGTTTGATGATAAAATGAACAATTTTGAATCTAGTTATCTCAACAAAATGAAGCCTATCCTCGTGTACAATGTAATAGATAAAAACAATAGGACGAATGTCAATAATATTGAGTATGCGTGCATTAAACTGGATATGTATTGTGGTATAGTAAACTCCAACAGTGATAATCTGTTCCTAATTAGAAATTTTGCTAATGAAGTGAAAACAGTAACTGTGCCACAAGAGCATCTGTTAAGTGCTAATGATTTATATGACTGGATCCAAGATCATGCATATCCATTAGTTGTAGAATTTAAACAAGAAAATCAAGAGCATATCTTCTCGCGAAGAAAGGGATTTAATGTTCACATAATTGCTGCGCTAGGTCAAAATGATGACACTTTTACGAATAGTTTACGGGATATAGCAAAAAAATATACAGGACGATGCATATTTCTTACAATTGATACTTCATCAACTGAAGAATATACGCAAACTGTTATGTCGGAGCTGAATATCAAACCAAATTCACAATCAATTAAAATAGTTCACAGTAATCAAGATAAAATTGATTTTTACGAGAGCGATGATTCAAATGATTCAAGTGAAAGCTTTGTACAAATCATTGAAAATTTTGTTGAAAATTATTTTACTAAGAAAATCAAACCGACAAAAACTAGGTTAACTCAAGATTAAAATGCAATATTAACCCATATATAGCTTTTTGATCTCCTATGTAGCATTTGTGCGATTTGCCTAAACATATATCTTATTTTTACCTTTTTGTTTATCTTTTCTCTGGTACCGGCTTGGGAAGAAAAAATTTTTCAAAAAAATAGGGTAGGTATGACAGTGTCACTGTGCACAGTGCTCGACTGTGCTGTGTGATCATCATCCCACAATCACAGGCATATAACCGATGACTTGCAACTATCCTACTTGCGAAGCTGTGACAGATAAAATATTCCTATGTGGTGCATGTAAATCTGTTCGATATTGTAGCAAAGAGCATCAACGATTGGATTGGAAGCATCATAAAATAGTGTGTAATGTTAATACCACTCCGAATATTTTACCTTGTATCGCAAACAAGGAGGAACAACTCTATGCTTCGTGTTATTGCGAAGAAAATGTGTATAAATTAGGGGAAGTAATCTCGAAGATATGTCCCTCAAAACTTGACAATGCTTACGCTGTATTCATTACTTCATTAAGTAAACAAGTACCAATTTGGCACCAGCGGGCAAGTAAAAATGAAGTAAAACCAGTAGTATGGGATTATCATGTAGTACTACTACATAATGGATTCATTTATGATTTGGATACAACACTATCTTATCCGTGCTTAGTTGACGAATATTTATCAAAATCTACTAAATTACTGGATTTTCCATTACCAGATGAAAATTTACATTTATTTCGACTGATTAACATGAATAGTTATTTGAAATATTTTTCCTCGGATAGAAGCCATATGGTAGGTAGTAAAGTAGATGTCCCCTCTTGGCCCTGTATTCAAAGTATTTTAACACATACTACCATGAATTTGCCAAATTATTGGACAATGAAAAGTGATGACATTAAATCAATTATCAGTATAAGTGAAATATCAGCTTGTGCATCAGACTTGGGGATTGTCTTGAATCGCAATGATTTATTTAAATATTGTAAAAACTTGTAAAAATTGTAGTAATTTACTTATTATATTTAGAAATTAAAAAAATATGTTTCCATAAAATCACCAGTTGTCTTAGTAACAGGGTAATTGTTAATCAAACTTTGATTCTCTAAATCTCCATCTGTATAAAAATGATTGTTTTTTCTAGCCTCATTGACAAAGAAATTAGCAGCGTATTGTGCAATTAATATTGCATCAAAAGAGTGATTAATTGCTTCATTTGGGATATTATCGGTATCTTTACCCCACTCATATGGATTTTTTTCAGGATGCCATTGTGAACCGTAAATTGGATATTTATAAGCTTCAATAGTTGATACAAATTCAACTCCAGCGCGATCTTTATTTGTTGATAGTACGTTGTAAAATGACTTCAATGAATCAATTTCATTAAAATGGGTTGGGAAAATACCATAATGGTGATTATTCATAGTAACATTTTCTTTACCTAATATATTCATTACTTCCGCTGGTGCTGATGAAAATAAACGACTTGAAGTTGCTTCAGATGTAAAATCTAATGGAATGCTATAGTTATAAGAATCCATAACACCACTTGGTGGGTCTAGAATAGAAGTGGACCTTGCAGCAGAAATTAATAGCCACTGAAATCCCATACATGTACCCCATAATGGCATATAATCTCCTGCATCATTAGCGGCAACAATTTTATCAAATATGTACTGTGCAGTAGATGGATATGATGAACCACCACCTGGAAAAAAGAAACCGTTTACATTGTTAAATAGTGCGTCTAATTCTTCAGTAGTAGCGTAATAATCGACAGGAACAACTCTTGCACCAGCACTTTCTATATATTTTACATAACTCGCAGCTAAATATTGACAATTTCCACCACAATTACCAGCTGTTTTTGATGACGGTTGGGCGAAGATAGCGATTATCGGCCAATCACTGGACTCGACAAAGGTTGCCAAGAAGGTGCAAAGCACAACGACAACCAGGAACATCATTTTCCGTTCGTTCTACAAGTCATGTTTCTCATTAGGG